>Ga0164295_10004478_pt1 | contig 11116 bp, 9 predicted proteins | sample GEODES006metaG_FD_111798 | JGI IMG/M metagenome (GOLD analysis project Ga0164295, IMG submission 111798) | Oligotrophic lake water microbial communities from Sparkling Lake, Wisconsin, USA - GEODES006 metaG | ecosystem: Environmental > Aquatic > Freshwater > Lake | place: USA: Sparkling Lake...
CAGGTGAGGTCTCGCCGGAGGTGCTCCTCGCCGCAGCACTCGCCGTTCGCGCTCCTCTTCATGGTCATGTCTGCGTCGACCTCTCCACTGTTACCTCAACGGTGGCCACGCTCGCAGATTCGGCCCCGCAACTCTCCACAGATGGCTCAATAGACGATCAGCCCCAGTCGGCTGACTCCGACGGAGAAGAACAGGCGGTCCCCATCGTCGAGTCCTTACCCTGGCCAGACCCCGCCACTTGGCTCGCGACTGTCGCTGCATCACCGCTCACTTCAGATCGAAGCCAGACCCAACAACCGGTTCCAAATGCTGGACTCGCTCCGCTGATCATCGAGAACGGATTGTTGTACCTCGCTCGATATCAGGCACTAGAGCGCTACGTGGCTCAGGATCTGTTGCACCGAAGCCGCTCAGCGGTACTCGGAGAACCGACCGCAGTCGATGGTGAGCAACCTGCGGCAGATCCGATGAGTATCGGCTTGGAAAAACTGGCCGAATTACTGCCCGACATTGATACAACAAGTCGCGGCGCAGGTTCGCAGTTCGAGGCTGCCGCCGCCGCGCTTGACCGCAACTTTGTAGTGATCTCTGGCGGACCAGGCACGGGCAAGACCTACACGGTGTCGCGTCTCCTTGCCGCAATCTCGAGTGGTCTCGTGGCGGCGGGGTCCGACCTGCTCGTTGCGTTGGCGGCGCCAACCGGCAAGGCCTCTGCCCGCATGACCGAAGCCATTCGTCAAGCACTCAACCCCGTTGACGCCAAGGATGCGTTGCCCCTCTCCGAGGAGGTCCGAACCCACCTGAGCGAAATTGAAGCCACCACCATTCATCGTTTACTCGGCACCGGAAGCAACGGCGGGTTCCGGCACCACCCAGGGAATCCATTGCCACACGACATTGTGGTTGTGGACGAGGTCTCCATGGTCTCGCTCTCGTTGATGGCTCACTTGCTCGCCGCCATTCGGCCCGATGCCAAGGTGATCTTCGCTGGCGACCCCTATCAACTCGCGAGCGTTGAAGCAGGCACCGTGCTCGGTGACGTTGTGGGTCTCGCAATCGGCGAAGCAGCTGGGCAGGAGCCGGTTCCGCCGCAACAAGTGGCACCCAGCGTGCGTCGGCTTGCCGTAGTCCGGCGACAACAGGCCGATTCGGGAATCTTGCAACTCGCCGAGGCAATCCGTGAATGTGATGCTGAGCGCACCATCGAGGTGTTGCGGTCTGGCGGTCATGAGGGAGATGTGCGCTGGATTGCCCCGCACGATGTCGGCGAACGCAAACGAATCGAAGACGACCTCAAAGCTCTCGCTGTCGAAATCGTCAATGACGCAGTTGTTGCCTCGGAGATCGCCGACCACGACGCACAACAACACGCAATAGAGGCCATCCTCATCAAAATGAACAGCACCAAGGTGCTCTCAGCGTTGCGCCGAGGAACCGATGGAGTGGACGGCTGGAATCGACGAGTCGACGAGCATCTGCGCCGCAAGAGGCTCTGCGACTACAGCGCCTGGTACACCGGACGGCCGGTCATGGTGACAGAGAATGACTACCTCAACGAAGTATTCAATGGCGACGTTGGCGTGGCGCTGAGCAACGGCGACCGGTTCCAAGTGTGGTTCCCCCGCACAGGTTCACCAAAGGTGGTGGAGGCAGCTCGACTCGACCGTGTCGAAACCCAATGGGCCATGAGTATTCACAAGAGCCAGGGATCGGAGTTTCCTCACGTGGTGGTGACGTTGCCGCCGCCACCGTCGCGAATCCTCACCCGGGAACTTCTATACACGGCGGTAACGCGGGCCAAGGAACGGGTGACCGTTGTGGCGTCGGAGGAATCCATCGTTGCAGCGGTTACTCGCCCTATCGCGAGGGCGTCCGGCCTCGCCGCTCGCCTTTCGGGGAACTAGCTGCACCGTTCCGTTAGGACCACGGGTCTTCCTGCATCCTTTTTGTCAGGAGGCCGGGTCTTCCTGCATCGTCGCCCTCAGCAGAACGGGTATTCCTGCATCGTCGCCGTTAGGAGAACAGGTCGTCCTCTTCAGACCACTCGGGGCCGAACCCTCTGCAAGTAAGGTGGTCTCCGAGATACTCATCGCTACTCTCGGATTCATCGAGAGTAGGAGCTCCATCTATGGGGAGTTCCTCAACACGGTCAGAGTCCACCGCAACCACTCGAAGTGTGGCTGCATCCATCTCGAAGATCGCGTCTTGGTTGTACCGCCGTGCAATGTCTTTCGCTTGCTCCCGAGTGAGTCCGTGTAGAACAACGCTGTCCTCGGAATGGCTGAGGTCGGTGCTGGTTCCGGTTGCCCAACCAAACACCAATTGCTCGGCGGTGAGTTCGGTGACCAGCGCAACGTTGCGCTCAAAGTTCACCTCTGGCGGCAAGTCGCGACCATGCGGATTCCACGCAGTAATGACATGAACAGTGGAATCGCCAAATGGCCACGGGTCGCGATCAGGCCCATTGAGGTCGAGCCACTCGCCATCGATTCCCTTGGTGCTCACCACGGTTTGGCGATAGTCCGACCAGTGGATTTCTTCTGAGGGCTCTTGGCGAACACCGCCGAAGCGAACGGCGAGCATGTCGCCAATTTCATCTGCGACTGATCGCACCCGTTCGTAGACAGTGATGATCTCAGCGTCATCGACAGTGGCGGCCACGAGGTCGCCCGCAACCACCACCACTTGATCGTGATGCATGACCCGGACAAAACCGATGTTGCTATTGAGATCGTTGAGCTCGGCAAACAGGTCCGCTGACGGTTCAACCTCTGAGACCACCACCGCAAAGATCGACAACCGCGGCGGGACCCCCACAACGAGTCGAGCGAAAACTGGAACCCCAGACTCCGACAGTGGGTAGTCGCCATCGCTATCCCGATGAATGACGTCTGGTCCAAACAGATTGCCGAGTTCATCTTCGATGGCTGCCCGAAGCGCCCATTCAGGGTTGAAGGGCATGAGCAGCGCAGTAGTTCCTGGTTGTTCAACAATTAGCGGCGACGACGCGTTCTCTGGAAGACGCAAGGTAAGTGGACCGATATCGAATGAGGCGAGGAGATCCCTGAACCCTGTTGGGTTGAGCACGACTCGCGCCTCGCCGATCGACTCTCCCGGTAGGTGGTAGCGACTGAGCCCTAGCTCGCCCCAATGGATTTCGACTGAAAGGCCATGCTCCTCTGCCACCAACCAGAAAAATGGCGGTGGGTAATCCTCGTCAAGGAACGGTCCTCGTGGTGCGCGGCTTGCTTGATGGACCAGATCGAGCAGCGCGCTGAACTCCACGACCACCTGGGCGGCGACTGCTGCTTGACCTTCAGCGATGACGGTTTCTACCGGCGGGAAAGGTCTGGTGTCGGCATCAAGTGTGAACTCGCCATAGTCGCCCGTGATGGTGATGGTGGCCCCGTCGACGCCAATTTCCTGAACAAGATCCGCACCCGACTCGCTGTCTCCCGCTGCAATGGACCACGCATCGAGGGTGCGAGGGGAAACCAGAATTTCAAAGGTGCGAGTGTCAGGGCCGGCATCTATGCGAACAAGTCGCATGGCATCTGTGGTGCACCACCACCTACGTTGACCGTCGGCTCTGAGGAGCAGTTTCCCGGTGGGGGCGCGCTCATCTGCGTCGACTGACCCATACAACTTGGATCGGACCTCGACGAACTCGTCGTGGTCGATATGCACTATGAGTTGCTTCGCTGTGCCGTCGGTGCCCTGTGTTGGTGTGTCTCCCATGGGAAATCCTCTCCTGCGGGGTGGTGCATTCTCGCCGACGGGTGTGACGTGCCGGTACGCGAACGAGGGACTCAGGTTGCCCTGAGCCCCTCGTTGACTTCAATCGCTGTGTCAGATGACTGGTGTCAGCTGACGGTTGCGGAGAACTGGTACGTGTGGCGACCGCCGGCTCCGCTGAAGGACTGTGTGAAGGTCTTGTTGGCGCTGAGGGTGAACAAGCCACCGCCAACGATGTCCGGCGGAACCTCAACAACCGGGATAGCGATTGCCGGGATGGTGGTTGTGGCGAGTACCTCATTGATGAGGTCACCCAACGTGCCAGTCGCACCGATTCCTACATACAGGGCGCCGCCGAGAATGTCGTCACCAAGCCCGAAGATTGGGATGTTGGCGGAGAGCACCTGGAAGGCCGCACCGAGGTTATCGATGATGAGGTCAACGATGGCCGAAGCATCGCTGGGAAGGCTTCCGACGGCGAGTGTTGCGTTGAGAGCATCACGCAAAACATTCGCTGTGCCAACTGCGCCCTGGCCAACTGGAATGGTGTCCTGCTCAAGGGCCCAGGTGTAGGTGCCAAAGACCTCAAGGTGATTGTCGGGGTTGAGGATGTCGATCACGTCGAGTCCCTGAATGCCACCGAACGTCGCCGCTGACTGCTGGGCTCCGGTGAGCGTGCGGGACTGACCAGCGCTCAAGCTGTTGACGGCATTGCTGCGGTCACCAACGAGGTTGGCGCTCGCCGAATTGGGAACACCGACCTTTACTCGCCAAGCAATGTTGAACACGTAGGGCTCGTCGCTGCGGTTGGCGCAGATGCCCAATACGCAGGTCTCGTCCTGGCTGTCATTGACAGTGACCGAATCGGCCTTGAAGGTGACGGTGCGGGCAGCCGCAGGCGTCATTGGCGCACACGCAGCGGTGAGGCCGGTCAAAGCCAGAACCGAGACGGCTCCAACCATGATTGAACGAGTACGACGCATTTTGTCTCCCTCCACAGTACGGATTTGCCCCCGCCTGCTGATCGCCTAAAGCGAGACCTTTGGTCCCGCCTATTCATCTACCGAGATCTACTTATTTGCTGCTGAAACTCAACTCGTCAATTGGTTCAGAGGGCAAGCCCGCCGAGCCGCTGTGACAACTGACACGGTAGCGCATTGCCACGGATTGTCCAGCAAACTCTGAATGGCTTTCATGGCAAGTTCATCTGGACTGCGCCAGATTACGGACGCTCGACTACCGCAGCGGGTGAACAGGTTGCGGCGGTGGTGTTGATCGGGTTGCACCGAGCCTGAACTCGCGTGCTGAACGCAACCCCGTAGCCGGTACCGCCTTGGAATTCGCCGCGAGGGAAGTCGGTATGCACCACTTGACCACCCGACGCGAGAGATGAATCCCGCTGACTCGGATCCGGAGCGGAGGGGGCGTCGTCTGCTCTAGTTCGAACCAAATAGCCCTGCTGAACCAGCGACCGGATTGCAGCACCATCTCCCGGATCATTGAGTTTTAGGACGGCACCGTCGGGCTGTCCTTGGCCAGAGCTGGTGAACATTGCTCGGCCAATCAGGCTGGGGTGACCTTGGAGATAAGTGGTGCGGCGATCAGCGTTATCCAGAAAGAATAGGAATTTCCCTCTGGAGTCAGCCACTGATGGCCAGCCCAAAGTGGTGATTGCCGTACGCAGATCTGGCTGATCCTGACGAACCGAGTCAGGAGTGATGAGCCGATCACCAAGGACCGAGCGGATTTCAGCATCAAGAGAATCAAACTGGGCGCTGTCAAACGGAACCGGCACCGTGGAGTCGAATGGCTCAGGCAACCGTTCCTCCTTGGCCTCGATATTGATGATGATGGGAAGGTGGTCCGGGTGGGCATCTGACCAGACCTTCATCTGATCAAGGCATCCGATCAGCGTGGGACAGTTGGAGATGAAGTCGATGTCTTGAATATGGATCACCTTCATTCCTGGCGCATCGATTCCAGTAGGGAGGGCCACACCAAGGTTGAGCAGCGCCGGAAGCGATGGTCGGGCGTAGAGGCCTCCAACCGGATCCGCCGCCACATCTAGTTCGAAGGTTCGGATCCCCCGAGCCAACTGCGTAGGGATCGGGGCATGGGTGTAGTTGAGGTCCAGCGGATTGCCCAGCGCTGCGGAGATGGCGGGAGCCAAGGCCGCACCGAATTGCAGCCAATTCAAGATGGCCGCCTCTGGGGCCACGTGATAGCTGTTGTGGGAACCGATCAACTGGATCTGGTTCATACCGATGAGGCCATCGCCTACTGGAAACGCTGCTTCAGGCGGACCAGAAATTTCGCCACCGCCAGCGCCGTTAGACGGGGGCATCGAGCATGCGGCGATGATCACGGCGATGGACCCGATAGCTAACGACAAAAGAGTTCGTCTCGCTGCAGAACTCCGGTTACCCGAGTGATTCCCCACCATTTTGTTGCCCCCAGATGACTAACCCCAATCAAGCCATGGTGGCAGGCTTGGACGTCGTCGGCAACACCAAATGTTTACCTTGTAGTCACCTGCGCGTCGCTAGCGTTCGGCAAACCAGTTGAGTTCTGCGAGCATGTCGGCCATGGATGTCGCCGCCTGGTTGGACGGGCTCGGGATGCGCGCAGCGGAGCGGCAGGGCTCGACGGCGTTGGACTCGGCGCCCGACGCACCGGAGCTTGACGACCCTCAGACAATTTCCCCTGAGTTGCTCAACGAGTTGCGTGCCGACCTTGAGGCCACAGCGGCGTGGTGCATTGCGTCGGTTCCCGCAGCGATGCGGCCGTTGCGCCTGCCGAAATCACGATTGGCAGACCTGAGTCGCTGCGAGCGCATGACCGTTGCCAAAGCAGATGCCCCGTCGTTCGATGACGACATTTCGCCCGCTCGCTTCGGCGGCATCGCGTTGGATCGTTTCGTGGTGCACCAACTGGTGGCTGGGCGCGTGCTGGACCCCGTCACTGAACTTCGCGGCGCGCTGATCGCTGAAGGCGAATGGGCTGCTTTGGATTACCTCGACGGACTCTCTGACGGTGAGGCACAAGTTGCGCTGTGGCCTCTGGTCGGAGCGGTCACTGACGCGTGGTCCGGGATTGAGGCCGAGTGGGTGCCTCGAACTCAGTCGGCGGCAATGCTGGCGTTGGCCGACGGCGCCGTGATCTGTTCGGGTCTGTTGGATGTGGAGTTCGGCGGTCAGGTCGCTGGTCGGCCCAGCGCCCTGGTCGAAGTGAAGTCCGGAAAGCCAGCCCAGGCACATGCCGATGAGGTGTACCTCTACGCGCTCTTGGTCTCGCTCCGTGATGGCGTGGCACCCGCGGAAGTGGCGCGTTGGTACCCCGGCGGAGGACCCGTCGCCGTGCCGGTCTCTATTGGAATGGTTGAATCCGCTGCTCGGCGCTTGAGCGACAGCATCGAGCAGTGGGGTTCGTTGCGAGCTGGCCGTCCTGCCGAGGAGCGACCCGGATGGTGGTGCCGTTTTTGCCCTGCGGCAGATGAATGCCCGAGCGCACGAGTTGATCTGCCTGTGGATCCAGATGAACTTGCCGACGAACTCGCTGGTGGTTTCGGGGCGGCAGAGAGTGAGTCGGAGGACGACGATGCCTAGCGATTCGGGCGAACCTGCTGGGTCAGGCGAGGACATCGAGCCAATTGAGACAACCACCGGAGAGTCGGCCATGACCGCACCTGCAGTGGTGCCCTACGAGGGTTTGGACCGTGATGAGCGTCGCCTCGCTGCCGATGGCTATCGGGCGCGGCTCATCGAGCTGACAAGCGCACTACTCGGCGATCGCATGCTCAGCGCTCCCAGCGGCGACAACCGCGAGCGACCAGATGTGTACCGCGATGGGATCGTGATTGATGCCTTCGACATTGCCGCTCGTTGCCCACGCCGCTACGTCGCTCCTTCGCGTAACGGCTACACCGATTCGGTGCGCAACAGTCGCCGGCGAGTGGGACTCGTGGCATTGCGCAATCTGACCGAGAACGGCGGTACGCCGGCCGAGGCAGTGCGGGCAGCGTTAGCGGATCGCTCTGGTTGGCCTGTTGGCTTGGCCCGCTGGTTTGAGGAACTTGATCGTGGTGGCCGCGTCGCTTTGGCAGCATCGACAACTACTTGGGTAGTCGGAGCAGTTCGGATGGTCGGAACAGGCAGCGGCACTCGCTGGCGACCTCCGTTTCCGAAGCCAGCATGGACGGTCCCGGAGCGGCTGGTTCGGTTGACTGCGGCGGTTGATGCAACAGCCGGCAGCACGAATCTCGGCGATCGATTGCTAGTGCTCGCCGATCGGGCTCCATCGCCTGAGGATCGGTTGCGAGCTGGTTTCGTTGCACTCGTTTGGACCGTTGGGAGCGGTCGGGTACCCATCAGGGTGGCGCTTGGCTCACCTGCCACTGGACGAATGCAGCGCTTCACCGTTGATTCGGGACTGCTCGATCTTGCGGTGGACCGAACAGAGGAACTGCTGGCGTATCGAGCTGATCCTTCGGATGCTCCAGCGCTGGTGAACCGAGGGTGCGCTCAGTGTGAGGTGCTCGAGGATTGCTCAGCGGGGTTGGAGCACATTGCCTCCTACTTTGAGGGGCCTGGCTCCTCGGACTCGTCATCTGTTCGGGCAGAACCAACGATGTAAATGAGACTGCCGGTGGCGACTTTGACGGCCGAGGCGGTCCGCACTTCAACGTCACAAAACACCACTCGTCGACCGCGGCGGGTCACCCAGCCCTCGGCAACAAGGTCCTCTTGTCGCACCGGTCCCAGATAACGCACCGACATCTCGATCGTCGAAAACGGTCGGGGGTCGTCGTAGGCCGTTCCGATTGGGGGAACCACCACGGTGTCAATCAGTGTGGCTATGGCGCCGCCATGCATAAGACCTTGCGGCTGATTCAACTCTGGGCGCCATGGAAGCCGCATGCGGGCGTAGTCGCGTCGGAGTTCCTCTACCTCAATGCCAACCAGGTTTGGGAAGTACACGGCGTCAGGCCAGGTCCCAAAATCCTTCCAACGTTCCAAAACGGATCGAGGCAGCAAATCGAACTCTTCAGCTCTCCATGAGGTCACGTTGGCAGTCTCGCACGATCCGGTGCATTTCGGTCCACGATCAGTCTGGATGGTCCCCGCAATGCAATCTGGACGATCCCCGTAATGCCTTCTCGGCCTGCCCCAACTACGGTTGCAGAACTGTTCACCGGAAAGGTCCGGTGACGCCCTCGGAAGGACGTTTCATGGCTGAGGCATACATCATCGACACCATCCGCACCCCAGTCGGCCGTCGTGGCGGCGGGCTGTCCGCGCTGCATTCGGCCGATCTCGGTGCTCATGTGCTCGCCACCCTGATGGGCCGCACCGATATTGATCCGGCTCTTGTCGAGGATGTTGTCTTCGGTTGCCTCGACACCATTGGATCCCAGGCCGGCGACATTGCTCGTACCTGCTGGCTCGCCGCCGGGTTGCCCGAGGAAGTCCCGGGTACCACAGTGGATCGTCAGTGCGGATCCTCCCAGCAGGCCGTGCATTTCGCAGCTCAGGGCGTGATGTCGGGCACACAGGACCTGGTCATTGCCGGCGGTGTTCAGAACATGTCTGCCATTCCGATCTCCTCGGCGATGCTCGTCGGCTAGCAATTCGGATTCGCTGATCCGTTCTCTGGTTCCACCGGTTGGATTGCCCGCTATGGCGATCAGGAAGTCAGTCAGTTCCGTGGCGCCGACATGATCGCTGAGGACTGGAATATCACCCGCGAGGACATGGAGGAATTCTCCATTCAGTCGCATACCCGGGCCATCACCGCTCGGGCCGAAGGACGATTCGAAACACAGATCACTCCTCTTGCCGGCATTTCTGCTGACGAAGGTCCTCGTGAGCCAAACCCAGAGAAGATGCGGTCACTTCCGACATTGGCCGAAGGCGGTCGAGTCACTGCGGCAGTTGCTTCGCAGATCTCCGATGGCGCTGCAGCAATGCTCATTGCGTCCGAGCGTGCAGTCGCCGAACATGGCCTCAAGCCACGCGCTCGCGTGCACCATCTTTCGGTCCGCGGTGAAGACCCAGTTCGGATGCTGTCCGCTCCCATCCCCGCCACTCGGTATGCCTTGGCGAAGGCCGGTATGACCATGAACGACATCGACCTTGTGGAGATCAACGAGGCATTTGCATCAGTGCCGTTGGCATGGATGAAGGAACTCGATGTTGATCCCGCCAAGGTGAATGTCAACGGTGGCGCGATCGCCCTCGGGCACCCACTTGGCGCCACGGGAGTTCGCCTGATGACCACCCTGCTCCATGAATTGGAGCGCACCGGCGGTCGCTACGGCCTCCAGACAATGTGTGAGGGTGGCGGTCAAGCCAACGTCACCATTATTGAGCGCCTCTAACGGGTTGACGCTGCTCGGCGTAAGGAGCCAACGCCGTTCCTCTAGGGGGTCGGTGCTGCTGTTCGCATGCAGACGGAGCGTCGCGTAGAGATAGCCCCTACGACGTTTCTTTGGCTGATCGGAACTAAATGTTTCAGTAGCCCGCACAAGCGGGCCGATCTGTTGGCATGCAGCACGACACACCAATCGGTTCCACGTTCCCCACCTCCGTCGGATCACTCGTCGATTCCATCGGAAGTATCCCGACCGGCAACTCGGCCTCGAACGATGGCCGGGACCCTTGGACCGACCGCTTTGTCGCTCGCCGAGTCGGCGATCGGGTAGCAGCGAAGGTCGCAGAGCAGACCCAGGGTCAGTTGTCTGGTGTTGCCGTCTTGGTTCCCGCCGACTCTCGTAGGGGCCCAGCGCTCGCCGATCGGCTTGCTCGTTGGAACCCAGAGCGACTTCGGGTGGAACAAATCACGCTCGAGCAGCCAGTCGAAGACGACACCCACAGGGCACGTGCAGTTGCGCTAGAAAACGCAGTCCTCGCTGCGGCATCAGACTTCGTGGTGGTTCCGACCGACCACACAGCCCAGATGGATCGCTTGCCCGAGTTGCTCGTGAACATGTGGGTTGAGGGCGCCGACATTGGATTGATGGGGCCAACCGGTGAGCAGCCTGCAGTTCGGGCCACCGATCCGGTTGCTCGGCGCAGAGCGTTGTGGGACTCACCAGGTGCAGCTGGCTCGCTGCGATCTGATCGGATCTCGGATCCCATTCCGTCCGCCGAACTCGAAGGCACCGATACGGCTGCTCGAGTTGCAGCTTGGTTAGGTCTCTCAGAGGCACCTGTTTCTGGACGCATCGTGGTGGTTCGCCGGTGGGTAGCTCGCTGGCTGCTCTCCGATATTGGCCAGGCGAGTGATGCGGTTGAAGAGTTCGCCGACCGTGCCCGAGTCCTTGGTCTCGCGGTGGTAGAACTCAACGATCGCAACACAGAGAACTGACTCTGGCGCCATTTCC
>Ga0164295_10004479_pt1 | contig 11115 bp, 9 predicted proteins | sample GEODES006metaG_FD_111798 | JGI IMG/M metagenome (GOLD analysis project Ga0164295, IMG submission 111798) | Oligotrophic lake water microbial communities from Sparkling Lake, Wisconsin, USA - GEODES006 metaG | ecosystem: Environmental > Aquatic > Freshwater > Lake | place: USA: Sparkling Lake...
CACAGGATATTATTAATATTATTAATTTATTACTTGCGAAAGGTGCTAATATAAATGAATATTTAGAAGATAATGGAACAGCATTATATTGGGCAATAAATCGTGAAAATCCAACTCTTATTAAATTTTTGCTTGAGAACGGAGCAGATCCAAATATTATAATAGATGACTTATTACCACTTGAATTTGCACTTGAGGGGAATATGGATCAACGTATACATATTATAAAGTTATTACTTGCACATGGGGCGGATGTAAATATGACACATGATGGAAGTTCACCTCTTTTGCACCAGGTAATGTATCTAGGAAGGAATCCAAAAGCGAATATCATACTTGCAAAACAATTTCTTCAAGCAGGTGCAAAGATTGATGCAACTGATTCCACTGGAAATACTGCCATTCATCGTGCTGTAAGCAATAAATCTAATGAAATGGTGAGTATGTTACTTATAAATGGAGCAAATATAAATGCGGTGAATAAGGATGGAAAAACACCTCTTCGTCTAGCAATTGAACAAAAGGATCCAGATCTTATAAACAGATTACTAGCATATTTTCCAACAATTGATCCAGCAAATATAAATGCTGCAAATACACCTATAAAAAATTTATTAACATCAAGAAAAAATATAAAATCTGCCTCTTCTTCCTCCTCTACTGCCTCCTCCTCTTCCTCTTCTACTGCTGCATCCTCTTCTTCCTCTTCTTCCTCCTCTTCTGGTGCAGGAGCATTTGAAGTCATATGTGATAAAATTGGATTATCGCAACATACAGGGCAATGTGGTTTTGATACCATGCAAGAAATATTCTTTTTTGCAGATGAAATCAAAAATATTACACAACCATTATTTTATACCATGACAGATGCAGAGATTGGAGAATCTATTAAGGCAGCATTAGTTTCAAAATCTTGGCAAGTGCCAGCTATTTTAAAAAAAACAGATCAATTTGATTATATGAATGGAATTCGAGGGATGAGAAATCGATTTCATCATCACTATGATTTTTTAACAGAATTTCAAAAAACGCTTACATGCTCTCCAACGGATACGCAAGCTATACGAGATTTATATAGAAAAGCAACAACACCGAGTGCAATATTAAAACGAACTGCATCAGGTGTTGCAATAAATACTGCATATTATTTATTAGAAGAAAATAATAGATCCACACGAAATATTCCTGGCAAGTATAATCGTCCATCTGGAGCTACCGATAAATATATATGGCTGGTATTATTTAATAAATTATGTAAACTATTTAGTATTCCTGCATATGCATCTCCTTTACATATCATTCCTCTCAATCAACTTGTGGGGTTTGGAGTAGCATCTATTTCAATTATTAAATCAAAGGATGGTGCATTTAAAATAGATGCGGACGGCGCGCATGCAACAGGATGTTTAAAATGTAATGGTACTTGGCATTATTATGATGATAATAGAGGATTATTTCCTGTAACAGAACCCTTTATAACAGAGTTAATAAAGGCAATTTCTGATAAAAAATCTGTATCCATTAAAACAATTGGTAAGCAGGTCTATTTATTTACACTCACAAATATTACATTTATTTCTGGAGTACCAACCATCGCACCCCCCTCTTCCTCCTCCTCTTCCTCCTCTTCTTCCTCTTCCTCCTCTTCCTCCTCTTCCTCCTCTTCTTCCACACCTCCTGTTCAAGTAGTTCCAGATCAAGTCTTTGTAGAGGATACATGGAAACCATACGATGAAACAAGAGATAAAGCAATCCTTGTATCAGAGCCATGGATTGATAAAATATCAACGTTTGAGTATGATATTATATATAGATCATATATGATTCAAATGAATTCGCTTTTAGAGGTTGTTTCTGAACAAAATATACGCCTTTTAGAACATTTATTTCAATCTAATCCAACAATAGATATAAATGTAAGAAATGACTATGGTCTTACACCTCTTATGATTGCATGTCGTAATAAAAATATAGATATTGTATATTTATTACTTAAAAAAGGAGCAGATATAAAGGCTGTAAGTAATTTTCATACAACGGCTCTTCATGATGCAGCCAAATCTAGTACTGCTGAAATTGTACGTTTATTAATTGAAAAAGGAGCAGATCCCAATCAGATACCCAAATTTTGGACACCTCTTTATTATGCTATACAAAGAGATCCTCCAGATATAAATATAATAAAGATATTGTTAGAGGCTGAAGCGGATAAAAAGGATTATATTACTATAATTAATAAGAGAATATCTGATAATCAATATGTTTATGATAATCCAAATAAGGAAACATTAGAAGCTATAAAAAAGTTACTTACACCAACACCAGCAGCAAGTTCTTCTTCATCGCGACAACGGACAACAAGGCGAAAACAAGCACGACGTTTAAAACGACGCAAGACGCGTCGTATGTCCTCGCAAATATAGAAATAGAAAGGAAATCAAAATAAAGACAATATATACATTGATTCGGGACTCACGAGTCGCATGATGATCTAGGTAGAGATCGACTAATCCCCAAATTCCAATCCATAAAAAGATAATAAAAAAGGTTTGTTCAATAAAGAAAAGATGACCATTCATCTTAGTAAGCTCTACTTACTAGAATGAATTACATATATATTTAAAATCCAAAGGCAGATGTACTGGCTAACATAGGACGAACCTGTGAATCAGGTACATAATCTGCGGAACATTTCACACGAGGTTCAGGGCATGGCTTGCACTCTGCCACAGGACAAGACGGGCAGGGTTTGGGTTCAGGGCATTGCACCACGGGGCAGCGAGGTCTTGGGCAAGGAGGGCAGTCACCAATCTTGCAGGGTTTGGAGCAACCGGCAATGCAGGGAGGGCATTTGGGAACTGATGATTTCAATACATATTTAGACATATCGGGAAGGGGAGGGCATTCCGTTTTTAACATGTATTTGGAAAGATCTGGTTGAGCAGGACAAGGGGGGATGGTAGCACGAAGAACCCACTTGCTAGGATCGGGAGAGGGACAGGGTGCTTTTGCACCAGGTGCCGCACTACATCCTCCTCCACCAGGAGTATTCATATCATAGGAGGAGGGTTCAATTGGGATATCGATAAGAACATCGGGAGGGGGGACAAAATCATTAAACGTTTCAACTGGTTTTATAAGTAATCCACGTGAAGCATATCCAATGGCAATTCCAAGGATTACAACTGCCACCATAAGAGCAACGCATTCAGCAGTCTTCATAACTTCCTACCCTTTCTTTCTATTTTAGAGAATCTCACTCTTGAAGCGAGCCGTAGGATCGTACTTTCCACACCCAAATTGTTCAGGATAGGAAGCTCCCCATGTATCTCCTAATCGATTGCAAATCATTTTATGAGCTCCCTTCCAGCTATAGGTTGGACTCACAGTATCAAAATTTGCTAAGCATCCAAAGTCTTTGGGATCTCCTAAGCCAGACGCACCAATAGATCGACATAGATCCGCAGTACGTGTTTTATAGTCTGCGCCTCCTACACCACCATAAGAAGCAGTTCCACTACTGGCACGATATTTGATTTGTTCATCCGTCATTCCTACCATACGATTTTCTGGGGAACTAGGAACAGAGGCATAGGGATCGGAGAATTCATTGGATTGGGCACAGGCAAGATTGGTATGCTGAGGAGAGGGTAATTGTGTAAGAGGATCAGGAAGGCGCGTGGAGGATGCAGGTTGCGGGCGAACGTAGGCAGGAGGAGCTCCACTGGATGTGCTAAAGGAACCTCCTATTGCTGCCGTCAACGCTTTTAATTCATTGTACAATGTCATATATTCTCGTTTTTGTGCTTTGGATTCCGCTTGAACGGATAACTCCTGTAATCGCTTTTCTACAACATTTAGACGTTCTAATAATTTTTGACGTTGTGCTACAACTGGATCATATCCAACTGTTACTTGCATATTCCAGCGCAGATTCTTGGCTTGATCAAGCAATTGTTGCACCATAGGATTGCCAGTCATAGAGGCAATGGCAGCAGGAGCGGCAGCATTGGAAGGAGTTCCTCCTCCAGGGGTGATGAGAGGAGGAATCTCTGAGGCGGTGAGACCGGCTAAAAACTTACGTGCAGATTCAGGTTCAATGGGAATATCACGAGGATCTAGTTGTTTGCGCACCACTTTTTCACGAATCTCTTTTACATCGGCTCCTAGTTTTTCCAACTGATCAATGCGAGCACGAACAGGAGGAGACATGGATCGTTGATTGACTAACTTTTTTCGGGTAGCAGTAATACGATTGATTAATTCTTGTAAATCATTTGATGTTAAATAGGGACCTTTAATTGTGTAAGAAGAGGGAGGATTGGCAAACCCTTCTGCAATCGTAAGAATCTGATCCGCTCCCATTTCATAAAAGGAACGAAGACGAGTCGCTTCTTCCACTGTATAATCATTCTTGCTAAGGTCGGTAAGTGCTGCACGGACACGAGCTTCTTGTGTTGGCAATTCACGTTCTAGTTCCGCTAAACTTCCCAAAGTTTCTGCAGTTCCTAAACGCTGTTTCTGATTCATGGTAGTTTGATCAATACTGCGCTGTGCTTGCAGTGAATCTTGGAAGAATCGGATTGCATCTTGAAGCGCAATCAGATCTTGGGTACTGGCAGATGATTGGTCGGGAGCAGCGGTCACCGCGCCAGGAAGGTCATGAGAGATCATGGATTCTTGGGCAGGAGCGGGTAAGGAAGAATTGCTGGATGATGCAAGAGGTGCTCGACTGCTTACAAAGCCTTCATGTCGTGTAAGATAAAATACAATAAATAAAAAGATTGCTCCTAACAATCCAATTAGTACTAACTCCATCACTCTATTATGGGAGGTTACAGTTCTAAAATGATCGGCTTTGCCGATCATTTTAGAGCTACTAACTATCCCTGTTTTACGGGGATAGTTAGCAGTTTTAAGACAACTAGCCTTGTTAATTGTCTTAAAACTGCTACTAGATTTTTACAACTATGCAGGTAATTTACAGTTCCAGCAAGGAATCTGATCTTTGCGTATAAAGTCACGAAGATCGGGACATTCCTTTGTGGGTGCAGGAACATACTGTGTTTGCGTTTTATAAATGATGGTTGGTTTTGGAGACTGATATTTCTCTTTTTTCTCATTTAGAATTGCACCTTGTCCATTTGCCAAGGACATGCAATTCTGAGTATCTGCTGATGCAGATGTAGACTCTGTGGATCCAGCATTTACATCTTTTGGAATATCACGCACTCCTTTGCTAGACTCTGTCATAAGACTATAAGAAGGAGTTTCCATCATTGTTCGTATTTCTTGTACCTGCTTCCCTGTAAGAGCATTAAACCCTTCTTTTGCTTTCGTAAGAATGTATTTGGGAGCTGTATAGAGAACACCGGCAATTACTGCCAAGAGACTCCATGTTACAAGTACGTCGATACGCATATCTATTAGGAAAATTGATTTAAACTTCTCACTCTAATAATATAGAAAGGATGTATAAGCTCCGTTTCAAAGAGGATGAAAAGGTGGAAGTAGGATTAGACGAAGCCGGACGTGGGTGTTTGTTTGGACGATTATATGTGGGTGCTGTTGCCTTCTCCAATGAGATGGACTTTGATCATGGATCCATGTTGCATCAAATAAAAGATTCAAAGAAATTATCAGAACGAAAACGAAATATCTTATTTGATTATATACAAGAAGAAGCTATTGAGACATCTATTGCATTTTCAGAAGTAGAAGAGATTGATCGCTTGAATATTTTACAAGCAGATATTGTAGCAATGCACCGAGCCTTAGATGCAATGGTAATACCCGTGGAACGAGTCTTAGTCGATGGAGATTATTGGAAACCCTGGAAAGATGTGGAAGCCCATACCATCGTGGATGGAGATGCATCCTATTTAGCAGTAGCAGCTGCTGGAATTTTAGCAAAGGTAAGCCGTGATCGCTGGGTGGAAGAACAGATTGTAGCACATCCAGAGTGGGAGACCCATTACGGATTTGCTAGTAATAAAGGATATGGAACCGGAACGCATATGAGAGGGATTCAAACCCATGGAGTCACTACACAACATCGTACTAGTTTTGCACCCGTGCGAGAAGTGTTAGGACTTCCTCTCAAGTCGAAACGATCTACAAATCTTACTGGTTGGTTGGGAATTGATTAATAGTTGCGGCGCGTGTTGTTGCGAGAACCGTTGCGACGACGACGTCCGCCCATCACGGGATACGCATTTACGCCGTTGCCATTGCGGTTCTTGCGAGAGCCACGGTTCTTGCGAGAGCCACGGTTCTTGCGGGATGCCTTACGGCGACGACCGCCCATCGTGGGAACATTGTTACGACGAGACCCACGATTCTTGCGAGAACCACGGTTCTTGCGGGAGTTGCGACGACGACCGCCCATCGCGGGAACTGCACCTGGTACCTTTTCACCACTGCTGCCATTGCTGCCATTGCTGCCATTGTTCATGTTGGGGTAGGGGTTGGGACTGCTCATACTGTCTTATACCAAGGGCAATGAAAATTATTTACCTTAAAGGAAGATCACTAAGAATAAAAAGAGATGCACCGTCTTTTTTTCTTTGATACAGAGACAAATGGTTTACCGCAGAATTACAAAGCACCTCCAACGCACATCGGGAACTGGCCGGAGATTCTTAGCATTGCCTGGGAAGTGTGGACGGTGAAGGAAGATCTTTGGACACAAGAAACATCGGAAGCGTATTTGATCCAACCACCGGAAGGATTAATTTGGAATAAAGAAGCAGAACATGTGCATGGAATTTCGTACGTTAAAGCAAGATCTGAAGGACATCCCATTAAAACTATATTAGAAAAAGTATATACAGAACTACAAAAAGCGACACATGTGATTGCTCATAATTTAGCATTTGATAAATCGGTCTTTTTAGCCTCCATGATCCGCAACCTAGGAGCAGGTCGCTGGACGGGCGCTAAAGATGTATGTACTATGCTAAATACAATTTCTATTTGTAAGATTGCATCAACCAGTCCCTATGCAACAGCTGCAGATCCGTACAAGTGGCCGCGGTTACAAGAGCTTCACCAGTTTCTATTTAAGAAGGAGTGGGAAGGAATGGCACATGATGCCTTGAGTGATGTACAATGTATGCGCACATGTTATCGTGAACTGGTGGCACGAGGATGTTTGGCAGTCGAATGATGCCGGCGTGATGGTGTATATCCTACTATGGAATCAAGTAAGGCAGCATCTTCAGCAAAGTGATGCAGTGCAGAGTCTATTTCAGCAAAATGACCGCCATGACCATCCACACCGACAGCAACATTCCATCCTGCGCGGCGAAGACGAATTGCCCATTTCAACACTTCATAGGCTGCCACTTGTTTGTCATTCAACCCAGTGCGAGTCAATACAAACGGCATATCCATTCCCTCTGTTGCAGATGGGATGGTAACCATAGGGGTAATTTTTGCTAATGCTTTAAAATGATCTGGATGGTGAATGGGATCTCCAAATTCTTCATATTCCATGGTGGTGAGAGGCAATAAAGGATTGGTGGTGGTTCGTAAAATATCGACATAGGGAACTTCGGCATAAATGGCTCCCACTAGTTCTGGATGATCTTGACCGGTCTGGGCAGCACACCATCCACCAGCACTACGACCATAGAGAATTGTGTTGGAAGCTTTCACACCTGTACACATTTGTGCCGATACAATTCCAATGGCTGTATCCTCAAAGGTATGATGTTTCTTAAGAGCACCACGTGCACCATCCCACCAATCGTCGCCATGATCGCGTCCTCCACGAGGAGCAATAGTTGCCACTGCCCATCCTGCGGCTAACCAGGGTAGCCACCGAATGGGATAGGCTCGTTTGGAACAGGATCCATAGGCTCCATAGGCTTCCACTAATAACCCCCGTAAGGGACGACTCGCCGTACTGGCTCGTATAACAGTGTAAGGGACTCCTTTTCGCACACCATATTTGACTAAACGAAGGGAAAGGGGACTAGGAAAAACAATACTTTCCGCGAGACGTCCTTCTCGGATCTGAAGAACTCGATCCGATTCGTAGGGGCATCGTTTCCATATGCGCATCCCTTCCAACAAATGGATTTCACAAGGATGTGTGGGTTTGGATTCCATTCGTATAAATCGATCTTTCTCCACCTTCCACAAGGACATTTTTCCATAGGAAATCGTTGTAATATAGAGAGATCCATCATTACCAAGCATTCCATGCATTCCAAATTCATGAATTGGTAGTGACAACTTTTTGGATCCAATGTGTATACAATCATTTTCCAACAAAATGCTATCGGAAAGAGGAACAAGTAATCCATTTGCATGATATTGCATTTTTAACTTTGTATCCTCCACAATTCCAATCCATTGTTTCATCGAATTATAGCCTCGTAAGAAAATATCCGATTGTCCGATTGGTTTTAATAATTCTAATTGCACTTTTTTATCTGTTTCAAGATAGATCTGTTTTGTACCAGTTCCTTTGCGTGCATTGGTTGTGTGAAGAGAGATAGAACGAAGACCAGCGGAATCTAATCCTAGATACACCAACTGATCTGTTTGGAAGGTAGTCTCAGGTCCCACCGGAGATCGCTTCCAACAAGAATGGACCTTTCTATGAGCATTGAGTTCATACACTTCCAGCTGTAAGAGTTCAGATCCTTTCCCAATATCACGTACAATGGTAAAGAGACCATCTTCTGAATGAGACATAGATGTAACAGCATCTTCTTTCCACACTATTTTTGAACCATGAAGAATCCATACAACTATGTTGGGAGATGTAGGATTTTTTTGAACAGCAATCACTGTATCATATACCCATGAAATCCGACTTTGCGCATAATCAGGGGAACATGGATAGGCAGAGGAGGTCAAGGTTGTATAAAGTTCTTTCCAGGGAGTGATATTTACTCCTTTTAAAAGAGTTTCAAACTGTGCATTTTCCTCTTTTACAACTTTTTTAAAGAATTTACTAGTGGGATCTTCTAAGGGAGCAAGAGGATCCTCCCAGCTTACATATCCTAGATCTCGGCGCTCCTTTGTATCTCCTGACAACATACCCTATTTAGAGAGTAGGTTCAAATGTTAAAGCAATTTTATATTTTTATATCAGAATGCGATCCTTGCACATTGTGATTTTATCGCGCATTTCCAAGTTTGGATTGGATCAGGATGCCAAACTGATTGAACAGGTCTTACGAGAAATCACGATTAAACATCGAAATTATACTATTGCCACGATTGATCATATAGATCCGTTGCAGTTTGTAGGTGGACGGCTTCCCCGACAGGTAGATGTCCAGATTCATCTAGAACAACCTTGTCGTGCGGCGGTTCCCTGGGCGCAAACAAACATTCTGGTCATCAATCCAGAATGGTGGATGACGGCAAGTTGGGAGTGGGCATTACGACCAATCAGTGAAGGAGGCATGAATCAATTTATATTCAAGTGTGAAGCAGCCAAAGCCGTATTTCCTTCTGTGACAGATCGTGCCACAGTGCTTCCTTGGCGAGCACCCCCTATTCTCCATTCCACACCCCCCACAGTCAAACAAGCTATTTGTTTGTTGGGAGGTTCGGTCAATAAACTTGAAGCAGCAAAACAATGGATTCCCTGGTGGAAACCAACAGATCCACCCCTTACAATTTACGGATCTGCGGAGGTTATCAAGGAACTGCCAAGTCCTTCACCAAATGTGATCTATACACCGGGATATCTCTCGCCTGAAGAAAAACTACGAATTCAACAATCCGCCATGTATCACGTGGTAGCAAGTGCAGCAGAAGGATTTGGATATACAATGGCAGAAGCTGCCAAGATGGGTGCTATTCCGATTTGGACAGCACTTCCTGTGTATGAAGCGTATTACAGTAGTGCACTGGGGACAGTTGGAAAAATAGCGGTCACACCCAAACCAGCATCTACCAAGAAAGATTCAGGATATACCATGACAGAAGCAGCCTTTCGAACGGCTATGGACTCGATCCATATAGAAAATCCTACAATTATTACAACAGCCTTGCAAACACTTTCACAAACATATACACGAGAATTTCGACAAGGTTGGAGACGTATCTTAACCATTCCTACCACAGTCACCCCCACACTTCCACCCCCCCCTCCTCGCCCCCTTCCCAAAGTTGCTGTTCTTACCCTCACACATAATCGAAAGAAATGGTGGCAAAATATGGCAGAAAATATCTTACGATCCACCTATCCAAATGAACAAATTGTATGGGTCATTGTGGATGATAGTCGATCAGAAGAACGGGTGGATCGTCATGTGCAACAATTTCAAGAGGCGCATCCTAAACTACATCTTATATATCGAAGTCTTTCAAGAAAAACCAGTATTGGTGAAAAACGAAATATAGCGGTGGAAGCTGCCATACCGTTTGGAACTACGATCTTTATGAATATGGATGACGATGATTATTATCCTCCTAGTTCGATTCTGGCACGAGTGAGCTGGATGCAACGGGGGACTCGATTGTGGGGAGCCGTCTATTGTGCTACTCTTCCGCTTTATGATGCACGGAAGTACACCAGTGCAATGAATGTACCCCCTTTAACCTTAAAACCAGAAGAACGAGTGAGTGAAGCGAGTCTTACCTTTACAAAAACATTTTGGGAAGGGAAGAAATTTCCAAGTATCTCTGTGGCAGAAGGAGAATCTTTTTTAGAAGAACGTATCCATGAGACCATGGAAATACCTCCTGAAGGGGTGATTGTGGCAATTCAACATAGTGCCAATGCTACTTCCCGGCGTGTTCCAGAAGAGCAGGAACCCAATGGCTGCCATTATGGATTTACAGATGAATATTTTAGTTATTTGAGTACGATTGCTTAGAATCTATTTTTACGAGATGGTTTTCGAATATTGGTATTTTTTCGAGTACCTCCTTTTTTTGGAATCATAGGAAGTGTAGGAAGTTTTGGAACTCCTAATGCACCGGTAGGAAGTGTAGGAAGACCAACGGCACCAGCAACACCCGCTGCTGTGGTAGGAAGTGTAGGAAGACCAACGGCACTAGCAACACCCTCTGCTGTGGTAGGAAGTGTAGGAAGACCAACGGCACTAGCAACACCCTCTGCTGTGGTAGGAAGTGTAGGAAGAC
>Ga0164295_10004480_pt1 | contig 11114 bp, 8 predicted proteins | sample GEODES006metaG_FD_111798 | JGI IMG/M metagenome (GOLD analysis project Ga0164295, IMG submission 111798) | Oligotrophic lake water microbial communities from Sparkling Lake, Wisconsin, USA - GEODES006 metaG | ecosystem: Environmental > Aquatic > Freshwater > Lake | place: USA: Sparkling Lake...
GGGATGGGGATTGGGGATTGGGGATTGGGGCCCAATCCCCAATCCCCCAATCCCCAATCCCCAATCCCCATAAAAAAATCAGTCTAGAAAATAATCATATAAATTAATTGAAAATTATTGAAAGTAAAAATTTTAAAATAAATATTTGCTTTATTTTTTATTAAATAAAGTTAAAATGAAAAAATTTGGGTTAAAGAATCAATCCAATGAAATTAATAATGCATTCAATGAGATTGAAGACATCAACGACGATTATTTTGAAAAAATACTATCAAAAAAGTTTATTACTTCTAACAAAGAAAATAATAATCATGAAAAGGAAGAATTTTTTATTTTCAAAAAAACTAATCAAAATTCGACAAATGCGATAATTGAAAATCATTTTCCTTCATTAGATAAAGTCCAAAATAAATCTAAAAATAATTCAAAATTTAAAAGACTTTCAGATTTAGAGCAAAACAATTTATATTTTATTTTAAAAATTCAAGAAAATTCAAATAAAGAAGAAATTAAAAAGGCTTATAAAAATTTATGTAAGACACATCATCCTGATAAAGGAGGGGATTCGGAAAGTTTTAATAAAATAAACACAGCATATAAAATACTAAGTAATGACATTTGTAGAAAAATTTATGATAAGTTTTCCTCGAAAGCTTTTGAAATAATAGAGCACATATTATCTCTTGAAAATGAAAAAGGAGTAATTAATTATGAGACCTTTTCGGAATTTGAAGAATATGACTTACAATTATTAAGTTTATTAATTATTAAAAAATAAAGTTGTAAATATTAATTTTTTTATGTTTACTTTTTTCTATAAATATTGAAATAAACTTTAACTCCATTATTCGAATAAGAAACTCCTCTCACCTTTTTTAAATTATTTGCAAAAATTTGAAGATTTATTTCATTATTTTTCATTTCTTGCAGTTTTTGAGAAAAAAATAAAACTAAATCAGATTCTGTTTGTGTGTCTTCTCCTGTTTGTTCTTTTTCAAAAATTAATGAAGAAGTTGCATCAATGAACTCAATAGCTTTATTTTTAGTTTCATCGAGCTGCTCGTAATCAATATCTAAGAGATCTGTTAATTCTAAATTTCTAATTTCATCTTCACATTTAAATTGATGTAAAAATTTATCAAAATCGATTATTTGTGTATGACCCTCTATTTGGGCAACATTACTTTTTTCAAAATTATCTATCACATGAGCCTTTTCATGTAAGTAAAGATTTGTGTTTAGTTTTGAAGGATATTCCTTTTTAATATTTTTGAATTCTGGTTTCTTCAAATCTCCTAGATTTGTTTCACAGACGAATTTATATTTATTTTTTTGGTCATTTAATGAGTTGTCGTTGTCTTGAATCTCAAAGCTATCATCATCCTCATTTTTAATGTCATATAATTTTGGAATTTCATTACTTAATAATTCTTTTCTAATTACAAAACAATTACTTCTCTGTCTAGACATTTAATTGAATTATTTTTTATTAAATAATTTAACCTGCAAATATTCTCATTTTAAGCCACTGAGTTTAAATAAATAAGTTTAGATTGTTTATGCTAAAAAATTAAATAATATTCTCATTTTTTAAAATTTGTACAATTTCATGGATAACAGTTTCATCCTCTATAGTAGATGGGAGTTTATAAATTTCTTTATTCAAAATTTTCTTTAAAACTCCTCTTAGAATTTTACCACTTCTTGTTTTGGGTAATCTTGAAATAATTATGACTTCTTTTAATTTAGATATAGACCCAATGTGTGTTACAACCTGCAACTTTGCCATTTCTTTCATTTTTTCATAATCATTATTCGAATTAAATTTGACATTTGAATCACAAACAATAAATGCAAAAGGGATCTCAGCTTTAATCTCATCTTTAACACTTACAACAGCAGCCTCTACAATACCTTGCACTTCCGTCAGAACCTCTTCGATCCTGCCTGTAGAAAGCCTATGACCTGCTACATTTATTACATCATCTAATCTTGTCTCAATGTGTAAACTTCCATTATCATCGAAGTAACCGGCATCTCCGGTCATGTAATAATTTCCATTTTTTGAAACATATTTTTCAACAAAGGCTTTATTATTACCCCACAAAGAAAGCATAAATGATGGAGGCATCGGTAATTTAATGAATATCTTTCCAAGGACATTTGGCTTTGTTAGTTCTTTTTCTTCTTCATCATCTACAATTTTTATGTCATAACCAGGACAGGGCCTAGAATGAGATCTTGGAAGGTTCCAATCTGGGTCAGCATAATTACAACTCATCGGCCACCCAGTTTCTGTCTGCCACCAAATGTCGTTTATTAACCTATCTTCGCCTAAGCCACTCCTTGCCCATTTAATTGTGTCCATGTCACTTTTTTCACCGGTCAAGTGAAGAGACTTAACAGAAGATAAATCATAGGATTTAAATACAGTTGCATCAGGATCTTCTCTTTTAATTGCTCTAAAAGCAGTAGGAGAAGCAATTATTGATTTTATTTTGTGTTTTTGACATAAAGACCAATATTTTCCAGAATCTGGTGTGCCAATTGGTTTACCTTCATAAATTAGAGTAGTTGCTCCTCGTAGAAGAGGACCATAAACCATAAAGCTATGCCCAACTACCCAACCGATGTCTGAAGCAGCGAAGAAAACATCCCCACATGAAATTTGGAAAATATTTTTCATTGATAAATTGAGGGCTACTGAAGTTCCACCTATGTCTCTGTACACTCCTTTTGGATTTCCAGTAGTGCCAGATGTGTAAAGAATATATAAAGGGTCATTCGAGTTCATTATTTCAGGTTCAACTCCATCATGACACTTATCGATCTCCTCTTGGAAAATCGCACATTTATCGGATTTGTCAATGTCTTTCTCAACATGTATTCCTTCTCTTTGGTACATTAAAACAGGCAAAATTCCATTTAAATTTTCAATTTTTAAGGCGTCCATGACAATAGGAAAATAGGGAATTCTCTTTTTTGGTTCTATACCCACTGAAGCTGTTATTATAAGGGAAGGTTTACTGTCTCTTATTCTTATTGCTAACTCTTCAGCAGCAAATCCTCCGAAAACTACTGAATGTACTATTCCTATTCTTGCACATGCTAACATTGCAATAGCTGCTTCAGGAATATTTGGCATGTAAATTACTACTCTATCACCTCTTTTAAGTTTATATTTATCTTTTAGAACTCTGGATAGCCTACTCACTGAAGAGTGTAGTTCTTTGTAGGTGTAATAAGAAGGTTCTTTTGTATAAGCGCTTTCAAATATTATTGCTTTATTATCTCCCAAATTATTTTGAATATGACGATCAAGGAGATTGTAAGTGATGTTTATTTTACCGTCTTGAAACCAACGGTAGAAGGGTGCATTCGAGTTATCCAGAATTTTTTCTGGGTTTTTGTACCAATAAAGCTCTTCTGCTTCTTTTTTCCAGAAAGACTCTCTTGTTGTCTGTTCTATAGAATATTTATGAACTTTATCGTAATTCGAAAATTGATTAGAATAAATTTTAAATAAATTAAAACATATTTTTTGTCTCTTTGACAACATTTTATTTAATATATGTTTTTTAATAACAAAGATAAAAAATTCTTTATTTTCAAAAATGTAATTATTTAATTTTTTTCGGATTGATATTTAGTGGTGATTTGCCCTCCATGGTTTTTGAATCAGTTGCAATTTTTTCATTAATATTTGATTTGGCGGAATTTCGAGGAGATTCTTTTTTTAAAATTAAAAGTTCATCAATTTTTTTATTTCTTGTCAGATTTTTTATTAATTTTCTGCTTTTTAAAAATTCTGCTTCAAATTTACTAAAGTCTATTGAGGGAGTTCTAAAAAATTAAATTAGTCGTACACTTCATTTAGCCTCTTTGAAAGTTCAAAATTGTCTTTAAAAATTATCTTCTCATTTAAAGGGGACAGAATTTTTAATTCCTTATTTAAATTCGAATGTCTATCTTCCATTTTCACGTTAATATTGTGACTCTAGAACTTTGAAATAATGTAATTACCTTAATAATAGCGAGTCCATTTTTAATCCTGATTAATTTATCACTTAAAATTTTATTATCTCTATCAACGAAATAATTTGCAATTTTTGAGGGGGATTTATTTTCAATACTCTTCCCACGTTTCTTGGTATCATCGAAAAAAATGTTCTTTCTATTTTTTATGGTTTCCAGATTTTTTTGGTGTTTTGAATATTCTCTAAATTTGATTATTCTATAATTAAAATCAGATTCGCAAAGTGAACCCCTCATTACAAAAATTAAACATTAATTAAATATTAATAAATGAAAACAGCAGGGGATGATTCTTTAAAAAGGGAATTGGACAAAGGAAACAACTTTGTGGACTACTTCGTTATTGTGGGTCTAAGCAAAGAAAATACTTTCAGCGATTTTCTCTACGAAGACGATTTGGTTACTCTAAACCAAAAGATAGCTCCTGAGATTTTAACCAAGTTTCCTCCTTTTGACAAGACAACTATAAACGTTGATGAGAATATGATACGGGTAATTATTTGAGTAATTTTAGCATATATTCCCAAATGGATACAAAATAAAAGAGTCTAAAACGCCTCCTCAGTCGGAAAGTTTTTGTCTAGTGCTGGATAACAATTATTTCTCGATTAATTTTCCCCAAAAATATATTTCATGCCTTATTTTTTATGAAAGTTTGGCAAGTTATAAAAAATTATATGATAAATACAAAAAATCAGAACAAAATGACACAGATGTAAATGCTTATATTGACTGTAGTCAGTATAATTCATTTAAAAGAAGAGATACTTTGAAATCTTTCAATACTGTCAAAACAGTTAACAATTATGTAGATTTTTACAACTCTGAGAATACGAATTCAAACAGAAAAGAATTAGATTTTGAAAATTCAAGACAATCCTCTGTCAATTCTAATTTTAAAAATTATTACGTTCCTAAATGCATTATTTTGGTTTCTGTTTATCCATTTTTCATCGAATTTGCGAAAATTTTAAAATCAATTTATAAATTTAGCCTTAGCCCAAAATTAAAAAAACCCATTGAAAAAATAATCGAAAATTTGGTGATTGAAGTGCCAGTTCCACCACGAGGATTTTATTCAGTCGAGTACCAACTATTCAATGAAAAGTATTTACTTACTCAAACTCCCATGAATCGCCTACCTTTTCTTAGTATCGAGTTTGAGAAAATTTTCATAAATTTTAAAATCGAGCAGATTTTGGAAATTTATAAACATTTTTTATTGGAAACCAGAATTATTTTTTTTAGTGCAGATCTTTCTAATCTGACTCCAATAATTCAAGGCTTCCTGTCATTAATATATCCGTTCAAATACCCGTTTCAATTCGTTACTATACTTCCTGAGGAGAACTTCAACTTTCTGGAGAGTGTTGCACCTTATATTATAGGTATAAACGAAAAATACTCCCATAATTTTTTTACGGCTAACTCTGTAGACATTGAAAATATGACTATCCTGATAGTCGATATCGATAACAGACGATTGGAATTGACTTCACCAAATTTAAATCAAATAGCTCAGATTCCCTTAAGAAATAAATTCATGTCAGAAGAGTTTCCTGATCTTCCTAAGCACTATAAAGCAAAGTTGACTAATCGCATCGCTGATTATATAAAGAAAATAAAAGAAGACAGTAGGAAAGAACACAGAGATAATTTCTCTATAAATATTCGAAATTTATTCTTTCAGTTTATAGTAAATATCCTGCAGAATTACAGTAAATACCTGAACATAGACTACTACACACACAATGAAATATCAAGCCCGAGTATAAGCAATTTATTCAAAGCTGAAGCATTTATTAATTCAGCTGATTACTGCGATCGGCCATTTTTCAGAAAACTCATCAACGAAACTCAAATGTTCGTTGAGTTTATTCTCAAGAGAATGATACCTAAGGATAGTAGAGAAAAACTCGAGATCCTTTTTTTCGATGAGAATTTGATGGAAAAAAACAGCCGTCGCATTTTTGCCAAAAAAGTCGCAACTCCATTCATCCAGTCTACTCTTTACGATATCAAACACACCTATTCAGTTCAAAAGCATCGAGGATTTACAGAAGACGAAATAGACTACTTTAAAGTGTATAATAACCGCAAAGAGGCTCTTAAACACTGGCAGGATATTTCTGTTTTCAAAGGTGAGATTTTTATTAGCTATCCTGTATTCCCTAGTTTAATGACTAATATATTTTTTAAGAATAGTGTGAAGATGTATTACCTTCCTCCAAACCTAAGCGAGGAGTTGGAAAGTATCAATGTAGATATAGTCTCCAGATCACATCTTGGGTCGGTCTCCCTGCAACATTGCGAAATGGAGAATTACATAAGGCTCTGCTGGATTCAACTTTGGGCCATGACTTTTTGGTTCCACGATGAGGAGGAAAAAAGGTACCGCTTCCAACAACTTTTGAATGTGCTTGATAATGTCATAAACCACGAAATGGAAATATTTAACCTTCTTTTTGAGTCCTTGACAAAGAGCGGAGAAGACTACATGATCCTCAAGCTATATGAAAGGTTGGTGTTCTACAGACTCAACCCCTCCTATTCAATATGCACAACTGTTATGAAACTTATTGATAAAAAACAACTTCTTAATAGTACCGGAGTCTCTTCCATCATAAAGTACGTTGAACGGTATGACTTCAATAAAAAATATGACACCAACAAATTTAGAAAGAGGAGTTTTAAGAGTAAATATGATCTAAATATCTTTGGGTCAGAAGTTCAGTTTTACACTTGGGACACATGCATTGAGTGTCAGACTGAAATTAATTTAGAAAGAATTGGCAGGGACTTCGCAAATATGCGTAGAGATATTCTTTGGGCTACCTGCTCCCAGTGTGGCACTGGGCTTCTTCCAAAAATTTCGGTTAGGTTCGGAAAAGAGTTGAACCATTTTGGGAAGCTTAAATTTAACACTTCTTCTTATGAAGGCTTTGTACTTTATTCACCTTTCCATTTAAAGTATAATTATAACAATGGGCTACTAAAAGAATTCGGTTTAAATTTAGATGTCGACAGCTTTAAATTTAGGTTCAATGCAATATTTTGGGATTCAATTTGGTACTTCAAAATTAAAAATCTTGAATTTGATTTTATGTTACCTTATGAAATGGAATATTCTACTGATGAAATTAACACACATATCGCAAATTCTTTCAAAATAAATTTGATATCAAATTACGATATGGAAAAATTAAATTCTAAAAACTCAGTAGTAATTAAAGAAAATTATTTCGTTACTGAAACTGAAAGTGAAATTACAAAAGCACCTCTAAACATTCAGATAGATAATTTCATAAAGCAGAATATACAAAGTATTACTCTATCACCTTCTCTAAATAGAAAAGTCACTCTGGAAATTAGTGAAAAAGGTTTTAGTAATTATGGTGATTATACACCAGAGCGAACAATAGAAATTAATTTAACTGCTGAAAGAAAATCTTTAAGGTATCCAATTAGTACTGAAAGTAACATTCTTGAAAGGCCGTTCTTTAATGAGATTGTTCAGATTGAGGATTCAATTCTCTTTGAACAAAGTTTTTTATCGACTGAAATTGAAAATACTAAAACTGAAAAAAAGTCCTTACAAATGGTAGGCCTAAATATAATTGAGGAAGAAGCATGTGAAAACATTTATACTCATAATCATAATAAAGGTTCTTTAGACATGGTAGAAAATGAGACTCATTTAAAATCAAATTATTCTAGTAATTCAAATAATGAAAATTTAAAAGAAGAAAATCGAATCAATTACAATAAAACTCAAATGTAAAAATTAATTAATTTTAGAAAATCTTCAGACTGTGTGATCAGCAATGCAAATATTGTGGAAATAGTTAACCACGGCACTCGGGGTATATCATTTGATAAGCTGATGTATTCTACTAACTTAATTGAGAACAATATATGTTTGCAAAACCTTATAAATACACTAGATATCGAAATAGAAATTGAAAAGGAAGAAGAAGGTTAAATTAAATTAAAGTTCAATTAATTTTTATTTTAATTAATTTAATTTATCTGAGATTATTTTTAATGAAAAACCAAAACGAAACTAAAAATAGTGTCGATGTGTCTTTGATAATCAGCGAGGATGTTAGAACTGAAGTAAAATTAAAAATTCATGAAACTACCGAAGAGGATATTAAATTAATCTGTACCTCTATTTGCTCACAGTATGATCTTCCAAGAAAATTAGAAAAAAAACTATCCAAACAGATAATTAAGGAGTACACCGAAATTCTAAATAAAAAAAAGAGGGAGGAGCAGATTGAACAACATCGTCAGAATACTTTCAATAGGCTCCACCTAGACTCATTTGCGAGAAAGAAGCTAAAGAAGGAGGAATTGGAAATTAGAAGGAAACAGAGCGTCGAAAAAGTAATAAGTCAATGCAGCTTCAGTCCTAGGATTAACTCAAAGTCTAATTCAATGTTTAAAAGAGACTTTAATAGAATTGAGGATAGACTTTATTACGGTAGCAACCTACTCAGAGAAAAAAATATTTTTAAACGGCTGGTAAACTCAATTAATGGCAGATATGAGGCTGAATCATTGTATATCAGTTCTCATCAAAGTGATCCTCTTTTTAATTCTAATGCAAATGAGAGTAAGGATGTGAAAAGTCTTAATTTAAATACAATTGAAGAAGTTGAGAATTTTAATGCGACTAAATTAAAAAAAGAAGAAGAGGCTGAAATTGTTATTCAAACTCCAGCTTTTTATGCCAAGGAGGGGGAGATGGAATTGGCTACAAATATCAAAGAAACTTTTGGTACTGGTCTTATTACAAATAGTAATTACAGAAGTACCAATCAGATTTTTGCTTCGTCTAACAATAATGAAAATAAAGACACTTTAGGAAGTAATGGGTATTATTCTTTGAATAAAAATACTTTGAGAAAAATTTCTATTAAAAGTGCGAATAATATTAATTCTAATTCGTATACTGAAAAATACGAAAAAATTCTTAGCCAGAAAAATTTACAGTCTTCACCAAATGTACAAAGGGACACAATAACACCTTCCCCAATAAAGGATTCTCAAAATAAAAATAAATTTTTCAATTCTCAGGAGGTTCTTAATATTGAAAAAAATAATAATTTTAATTTTTCAGGAGAATTAATTAACTACCGGGTAGATACTGATAAAAATAGTGAAAATTTTGAATCAGGAATCACACCGATATCCCCAGAATTAGATAGTGGAAGGAAATTTAAAAAATTAAATGCCAGAAATGAAATTACCGACCAAAATTTATTAAAAGATTCCATGGTAAAACTGAATAATAATAAAAGTAAAAACGATTCGAAGTTTTGGTATGAGAGACTATACAACAGTAACCAGTCTACTAAAGAGAAGAAAATGGAGACTATTGAAAGACAAATAAAATCCCAATGCTCTTTCAAACCTCATTTGAATAAAAATTCAAAAAATTTAATAAGTAAATTGAGATCAGGCGAAAACACAGAAGCTTTAATTAACAGACTTAGTATTTCAAAGAAGGTAAAACTGAAGGATTCTCAATTCGAAGGGATTCAATTAAGCTCAATTGCTGAAAATAAAGAAATTTCAAATAGGAAAAAAACAATAAAGAAGAAAGATAATTTAATGAAGAATCTCAATATTAATAAGATCACCAATGAAGATGATAGAGGCTTTATAGAAATATCAACTCTTTCAAGAAGTCATAATTTTACTAGTGAACTTAATACTCAGAAGTTTACTAATCAAAATAATAATGAAGAAGACATAGAAGAAAAAAGAAATGAATTAAAAATAAGAGAAATTAGAAGAGAAAATAATTTAAATGAAAACTTGAATACGATAAGAAAAAACAAAATAAACACAAATAAAATTGTTTTTCAGAATTCTATTAATAACATAAATAAACTTAAATTTTCACAGATCAAAGAGCTCTACAATAATTTAATTAAGCATGACTACAAGGTTGATTGCCTTGAAGGAATTCCAAAGCATGTTGTTAATAATATAGTGATACCAACTCTGTCTGTGATTGAAGAACAAAATTTAGAGAGAAATTTAGATAATTTTTTTTACATAGCCAATGAAATTTTAAATAATTTTTTAAATTAAATATTATTTATTTCAAATAACAAAATTTATGAAATGACTTGTCCCAAGATAAAAATTTAATAATTTTTAAAAATTCATAATATTTTATAAAATTAATTAATATTTATTTTGCAAAATATATTTGATATCATAAGCTTTAGTTATTTTTAATAAAATTTTAATGATGAAAGAGTTAATATTATTTTTCATTCTCATTAATGTCGTTGCATTTTCACGCAAAATAAACATAAATTCAATTAACAGAAGTTTTATTGATGAAAAGGGAAGAAACATAATCTTTCATGGTGTCAATGTTGTCTCAAAACTTCCACCATATTTACCTAGTACTGATGATAAATTTGATCCCATGAATTCTTTAAACGATCTAGATATTGAAAACATGAAAAAATTTGGATTTAATCTTGTTAGATTTGGAGTAATTTGGGAATCAGTAGAGACAGAACCTGGAGTATACAATAAGGATCATTTGAAAGAAGTAGAGAAAATGATTAATTCAATTGGAGCAAAAGGTATTTATGTTATACTCGATGCTCACCAGGATTTGTTTTCAAGATTGTTCTGTGGAGAGGGAGTGCCTCATTTTTATGCCAAGGAGCTTAGTTATGAAACTGAATGTAGGCAGGATTTTAAGGAAGAATTTTTAGGTTCCCTAGGAGTCTGCATTCCTTTGAAAACTTTCAATTGGGCCTATGACAAAGATGGACTTCCTGAAATTGAAGAATGTAGAAAAACATTTATGAAATCACATCAGTCTCCAGAACTTACTTCAATTTATTCTTCATTCTACAATGATCAAAATGGAATCCAACAAAAATTTATTGATTTTTGGGTATTTATGGCAGAAACATTTAAGGATAATGAATTCATAATAGGGTTTGATTTATGGAACGAACCTTGGCCCGGGAATATTTGGTCAAATTTGAAAAGTTTATGGCCCGGCTGGGCAGATAAAAATCAAGTCCTTCCATTTTATA
>Ga0164295_10004481_pt1 | contig 11113 bp, 8 predicted proteins | sample GEODES006metaG_FD_111798 | JGI IMG/M metagenome (GOLD analysis project Ga0164295, IMG submission 111798) | Oligotrophic lake water microbial communities from Sparkling Lake, Wisconsin, USA - GEODES006 metaG | ecosystem: Environmental > Aquatic > Freshwater > Lake | place: USA: Sparkling Lake...
AGCAATGCTGTTCATCAATAGCTGGAACTGCGTGGCCGCCATCTCGGCGAAGTCGCTCTCGCGCAAGCGCCAGCGGACATCGACACGGCGGCGAATGACGCCAGTGTTCGAGCACGGCACATCGAGCAGGATGCGATCAAACTTCTTGTTCTCAACCGGGCCCTTCGGGTTCTCGATCCAGTCATGTGTGAGGCAGGTGACGTTGTTCACGCCCAGCCTGGAAAGGTTGCCCATCATTCGCTCCAGGCGCTTGCCAGACGAATCTGTGGCGATGATGCGCCCGTCATTGCGCATCATCTGCGCCAGCAGCGCGGTCTTGCCGCCGGGAGCGGCGCAGAGGTCCAGCACTGAATCGCTCGGCGAAGGTGCCAGCAGTTCAGGCGCAATGGCCGTGCTCGGGTCCTGCACATAGCAAGCACCAGCGGCAATGGCTTCGCGCGGTGGCGACTCCACGCTGAAGAAGTCATCGCCATGATCATCAATGAAGGAAAACACGGGACGCTTCGGCATCAGGCGGTTGATGCGCACGTAGATCGGCGCGGGCTGCTGGTTCCAGTGGCAGAGCGCGGCCGTTTCCGTCTCTCCAAACTGCTTAATCCAGCGCCGCACCAGCCACTCGGGCTGCGAGAAGCGGATGTGCAAGGGCGCGGCATCACGCGCGGCGAAGAGCGCGTCTTTCTCCCGCAGCGCGCGGCGCAGCACCGCGTTCACCAGGGCTCCGGCCCGGCCGGCGTGTTCTACGGTTTCATTCACGGCCGCGTGGGGTGCCATGTCCAGCACCAGCAGCTGAACGAGCCCCAGGCGCAGCGCTCCCAGCGTTTCCCGATCGAGCTCCTTCTTGTCGGTGAGCAGCTCGGCCCAGCGGTCCAGCAGGTTGCGATGACGCAGCACGCCATACACCAGTGCCTGGAGCAAGGCCGTGTCGCGGGAGGACAGGTCGCAGTCGTGGCTGGCCTCGTCGATGAGGGCCGCCGCATAATCTTCTCCCTTGCTCCACTCATAAAGCACATCCAGCGCCAACTTGCGCATGGGCCGCTGTTTGAAGGAGGGAGGCGGGCGGCGATGAGGTCGGTAAGGACGCATGATGTTTATTCGGTGCGCTCAGCGACGACACCACGGCCGATGCCGCGATACTGGAAGCCAAAGTTGACCGCTGCCACGGGGTCCAGCAGGTTGCGACCGTCGAAGATCAGCGGTGTTCGCATCGTCTCCCGCAGTTCATTGAGGTCAATCGCCGCGAACTCCGGCCATTCGGTGGCGATGATGAGCGCTTCTGCATCCTGGGCGGCCGCCATCGCGCTTTCCGCGAATTGAATCTTGTCAGCGAAGGGCAGCTGCTTGGCCTTGTCCATCGCCTTCGGGTCATAGGCCACGATGTTCGCGCCCTCGGCTACCATCTTTTCGACGAGGTTGATCGCGACCGAGCTGCGGACGTCGTCCGTGTTCGGCTTGAAGGCGAGGCCCCAGACCGCCAACTGCTTGTCCTTCAGCACCCAGAGTGCCTCGCGGATGCCGTCCAGGAAGCGCTCGAGCTGGCGCTTGTTGATGTTCTCGACCTCTTTGAGCAAGCCAAACGGCGTGCCCAACTGCTCGGCAATCGCAATGAAAGCCGCGATGTCTTTGGGGAAGCAAGACCCGCCGTAGCCAAGCCCCGCGTTCAGAAAACTGCGACCAATGCGCTTGTCCGTGCCAATGCCGTCCGCCACTTTCAACACATCAGCGCCCGAGGCTTCGCAGATCTCCGACAGCGCGTTGATGTAGCTGATCTTCAGCGCCAGGAAGCTGTTCGCCGCGTGCTTGATCAGCTCGGCGCTGGCGATGTCCGTCACCAGCACTGGGGCAACGAAGGGCTCATACACCTTCTGCATGGTGGCCAGGGCGCGGTCGCTGTTGCCGCCAATGACGATGCGGTCGGGCTTCATCAGATCCTCCACCGCGCTGCCCTCGCGCAGGAACTCGGGATTGCTCACCACGTCGAACTCCACGCCGGGCTTCGCGTATCGGCGGATGGTCTGGGCCACGCGCTCGCCGGTCTTCACTGGCACGGTGCTCTTGTCCACCACCACTCGGTAGGAGTCCAGATACTGTGAGATCTCACGTGCGACCTTTTCGACAAAGCTCAGGTCCACGCTGCCGTCTGGCTGCGGTGGTGTGGGCACCGCGATGAAGATCACTTCCCCATGCTCCACGCCCTCTTCCGTGCTGGTGGTGAAGCTCAGGCGCTTGGAGGCCACGTTCTTGCGCACCATCGGCTCCAGGCCAGGTTCGTAAATGGGAATGCGGCCCTCGCGCAGTGTCTGGACCTTGCGCTCGTCGTTGTCCACGCAGAGCACCTGGTGGCCCACTTCGGCAAAGCAGGCGCCGGTGGTAAGACCGACGTATCCAGAGCCAATGATGGTGAGTTTCATAGGGGAAGTGTCTTTTTAAAGGTTTGGGGGTGAACGCGACCATACCCGCCCCGGCAGTCAGGGCAAGTTGTGTGACGAAATCATGCAACCTCCGCTCCCTAGTCGAGCAATCCCTGGCTCTTCATCCACTCGCCGAGGCGTGTATGCCACTCGTTCACCGGATCGCCATTGCGCTTCATGCCATAGCCGTGGCCGCCCTTGGCATAGATGTGAAGCTCGGCGGGGATGCCCAGCTTCTTGTATTCCAGATAAAGCAGCGCGCTGGCCGAGGCACTGATGCGGTCATCGTTCGCATGAACCAAAAAGACAGGCGGCGCGTCCTTGGTCACCGCGATCTCGGGCTTCAGCACAAAGTTGTCTTTGTCGTCCACCAGATATGCGGGGTAGACTGGGACCACGAAGTTCGGCTTCGCATCCACATCCACCGCCGGGTCCGCCTTGAACGTCCGCTCGTTGGCGTGCAGCGCGGTCATCACGCACAGGTTGCCGCCCGCGCTGAAGCCGAGAATGCCGATGCGATCCGGCTTGATGCCCCACTCCGCTGCGTGCTTGCGCGTCAGGCTCATCGCACGTTGCGCATCCTGCAAAGGTGCGGCGCTGGGGTTCTCCTTGTCGCGGCGTGGCACGCGATACTTCAGCAGCACGCCGGTCACACCCAGCGTGTTCAGCCACTCACAGACCTGAGAGCCTTCGTGCTCATACGCCAGGATGTTGTAACCACCGCCCGGGCACACGACTACGGCGGTGCCATTCGGCTTCTCCGCTTTGAAAACGGTCAGCATCGGATCGCTGACGTTGCTGATGCGCAAGACGCCATCCTTCTCACCTTTCACCGCTGTCTCGGGCTCAAGGGTCACCTTTTCCGGCACGCCTTCCGGCCAGAGTTTGAGCGTGATCGGTTCAGCTGCCTGAGCAGCAGCTAACGAGAAAACCAGCAGGGAAGAAGCAAGAGAGCGCATGAGCAGCACCTAACGCAGCGGGCGCTGAGCTTTTCTCATCGAACCCTACCTCGGCGGAAACGGCGGAGCCTCGAATGGGTTGGGAGGTGGACCGCCTCTCATGCCACCGGGAGGACCGCCACCGGGGCGACGACCACGGCCTTGCTGACCTCCGCCTGGAGGCCCACCACGACCACCGCCGGGCGGGCCGCCGCCGCCTTTGCTGAAGCTGTCGTCAGGCGTGCCTTTCCACAGACGCGAGAGCTGGGGGAATTCGGCAGTGATGCAATAATAGAAAGTGCCCTCTGGATACTCGGGCGTGACACCCATGCGGCCATTGCACTCGTCCAGATCGCCGCTGCCCGCGACGTATTCATAGTCAGCGGTGAAGGTGCCATCGTGCTTGCCTTGTGGGCCATCAGGACGGTTGCCTGCTTTCACTTGGTAACTGCTACGCATAACCTTGAGCGGACTGCGGGCGTTCATCGGCTCGCTGTGCGCATAGCTGGTGTAGATGGGGAAGCCATCGGCCGCATAGCCAACGAGCCGCATCACCTTGCCATCGCCACCGAGGCTGGCGATCAAGCCCGTGGGCAGGCCGTGATAATGATAAGCGCCCGTCGGTTGCACATGCGCGTTGCTATCGTCCAGGCCGAGATTGATCTTGCCAGACATCGCCTCATAGACCCAGCCGGTGCTCGGGTCATAGTTCCAAAACTCCGCTGTGCCGGGCTCAAACGGCACGCCATTCACTGCTACACCGAAGAACGCATGTCGGCTGCCTGTGGGCTGTGCTGCTATCTCTGGCTTCACCGGCACACGAAACGTGTAGCTTTGCGCGCTGATCGTGTTCGGGTTGTTGCGATTGGGGAACTGGCCAGGGTTGTGATTCGGAATGCCATTCGAGGCAATGACACGCTGACCTTGATCAACCGTGATGCTGACCTGCGGCACATCACGCGCCAGCACGAACAGAGGAAGACCGATGAGAAGAATGAATCGCTTCATGAGGGCATCCTGACACACCAGTGTTAAGGAAAGATGAACAAGCCTCAATAAATCTCGATAAAAATGAGTTCGTTCAGGACATTTGACCCGCCAGAAATCTTTTGCCCGATCCGCATCGTATGCGAAATGACGCCTTCTCATGGCGTTCCATCCGCCCTCAAATCCAGCCACACGACCCATTCACGATGAGCATCCCGCATCTTCCCGCCCTTCGCCGAGGCAACCCTTATGAATCCCTCGACAAAGTTCAGGTCAAAGACCACCTCACGGGTGAACTGATGGCGGAGGTGTCGCAGGTGGGCGCTGGCGTGCTGCGGAAGGACTTGGCCCGCATCGGAGAAGCACGCGATGCCTTGAAGAAGTTCACCGTGGAGCAATTGATCGCGATCAGCAGCAAGGCCGGCGACCTGTTCATGAATGGCACCCTGCCCGTGGGCGACAAGGGCCACACGCAGACGCCGGATCAATACGTGGCCACGCTCTCCCGAACCAGCGGCCTGCCGCATGTGATGGTGAAGCGCAACATGGTGAAGATCACCTTCGCGCTGCAAAACATGCGCATGATCCTGAACGGCCTGACTCGCGGCCTCGACCTCAGCGTCATTGATCGTGGCTTCGGCGAGCAAGCGGGTTGCCCGGTGGCTTACTTGGCCACGACGAAGAGCCTCGGCCTCGTCATGCCGAGCAACTCACCTGCCGTGAACTCGCTCTGGCTGCCTTCGATTGCACTGAAGATTCCGGTGATCATCAAGCCAGGCCGGGAGGAACCCTGGACCCCGTATCGTCTCGTGCAGGCCTTCATCGCTGCGGGTGCCCCAGCGGAGGCCTTTGGCTTCTACCCGACTGACCACGAAGGCAGCGGCGAAGTGGTCAAACTCTGCGGTCGCAACCTCGTTTTCGGCGACGTGGCCATGGCCAAGATGTATGAAGGCAACCCGCGCGTGCAGGTGCATGGCCCGGGCTGGAGCAAGATCATCATCGGCGAGGACAAGATCGAGAACTGGCGCGACTACATCGACGTGATCGTCGAGAGCATCAGCGCCAACGGTGGACGTTCCTGCATCAATGCCAGCGCCGTGCTGGTGCCGAAGTATGGGAAGGAAATCGCCGACGCTATCGCCGCCAAGGTTGGTGCTTATGAGCCCTCCGCCCCTGAAGATGAAGACGCCAAGCTCTCCGGCTTCGCCAATCCGAAGATGGCCGACTACATCGACAGCGCCATCGACGCCGACTTGAAGACGCCAGGCGCTGAAGACATGACGGCAAAGTATCGCAACGGCCCGCGCAAGGTCATCCACAACGGCGGCACCTACCTGCGCCCCACGATTATTTATTGCAGCAGCAGCGACCACCCGCTTTACAATCGTGAGTTCCTCTGCCCCTACGCCAGCGTGGTCGAGATGCCACAGAAGGACATGCTCAGCAAGATCGGCTACAGCCTCGTTGTCACCGCCATCACGGCTGACAATGCGTTCATGGACGAGTTGATGGAATGCGAGCTCATCGACCGCCTCAACATCGGTCCGATCAGCACGATGAAGATCAGCTGGGACCAGCCGCACGAAGGCAACATGTTCGAGTTCTTGTATAAGCGCCGGTCGATTGATTGCGCGTAAGCGTAAGGAATGACGCCTGCTTGTCGTCATTCAGCCACTCGACGGCAGGATGCCGTCGCTCCTTGTTCTCATGACTCTGCCCGCTTTCGACCACACGCCGCGCACTCGTCTTGTCTTTGGCAATGGCGCAATCAACCGCATTGGCGAGCTTGCCGTAGAACTCGGCGCGCAGCGCGTGCTCATTGTCAGCGATCCTGGCATCGTGAAGGCAGGCTACCCCGCCCAGGCACGTTCATTGATCGAAGCGGCGGGACTGACAGCCCAGGTCTTCGACGAGGTGCATGAGAATCCCACGACCACAGATGTCGATCAATGCGTGGCCGTGGCCCGAGAATTCAGCGCAGATCTATTGGTCGGCCTGGGCGGCGGCAGCAGCATGGACACCGCCAAGGGTTGCAACTTTATCCTCACCAACGGTGGCCGAATGCAGGACTACTGGGGCGTGGGCAAGGCAACGAAGCCGATGCTGCCCATGATCGCCGTTCCCACCACGGCAGGCACGGGCAGCGAATGCCAGAGCTTTGCACTCATCAGCGATGCCGACACGCATGTGAAAATGGCCTGCGGCGATCCAAAGGCGGCGGCGAAGATTGCCATCCTCGACCCGGAGTTGACGGTGTCACAGCCTCATCGCGTGACGGTTTGCACCGGCATCGACGCACTGTCCCACGCCCTGGAATCGGCGGTGACCACCAAGCGCAACGCTTGGTCGGCCGTGTTCTCACGCGAAGCCTTCCGGCTCTGCCTCAGCGGTTTCAGCCGCGTGCTGCGCGAGCCCGGCAACGTGGACGCGCGCGGGCAGATGCTGCTCGGCGCCGCGTATGCCGGAATCGCGATCGAGAACTCGATGCTCGGCGCGGCGCACTCCTGTGCCAACCCGCTGACCGCTTATTTCGATGTCGTTCATGGTGAGGCGGTGGGCGTGATGCTGCCGCACATCATCCGTTACAACGCCGCGCTGCCTGAGATCGCCGCGCTTTATCAGAGTTACTTCGATGGCGACCTGGCCGACCGCATCACCGAGCTGCTGGCCGAAGCACGGATGCCCTTGCGCATCTCGCCCTACGGTATCACCGAAGCCGATGTGCCCAAGCTCGCCGCAATGGCGGCGAAGCAGTGGACCGCGCAGTTCAATCCGCGGCCTGTGAGTGAAGCGGACTTTGCCGGGCTGTTCCAGGCGGCGCTGTAGCACCGTCCAAAACAAAAAGCACCCTGGCCGGAGCCAGGGTGCTCGAAGGATTTCCCACCTGTGCCGTTCGGGCGAGAGGCTCACGTTCCCTCATTTCGAGGTGGGAACCCACGTTGATGAAGCAATGTCTTCCAGTGAAGGCGTGACAAAAAGACTTCGACGCGTAGCTCCCGGGTTTGAACATCGGACCGGGCCATAGATGCCCCGAAAACGAACACTGCAGGAAAAGGTTTATCTGCGCCCGGCAGGCGCAGGAAATGGAAAAGATCAACCGCCTGCGTAGAGGCTAGCCAGAGGTTGGGAACTCATCAAGCACAGAACGTGCCTGACTTGTTTTTGATCATCCATCAGGCTAACCGCCCAGGTTGCGCGTTTCGATCCAGCGCACGGCGAAGCGAACCACGGCGGCCCCGGTGGGCATCTCCAGCTTCTCCCGAATGTGCGCACGATGCACTTCCACCGTCTTGGGACTGATGCCGAGGCGGCTTGCGATGTCTTGCGTGCCGAGGCCCTGGCCCAGGAGCTCGAACACCTCGAACTCGCGGTCGCTCAGCCGGCTGACCCCGGCCTTGGCGGTAGAGGCCTTCCCGGAAAATGAGGCGAAGATCTCCGCGCTCATCCGCTCGCTGACATAGAAGCCGCCCTGGATGACCCGGCGAATCGCATCGATGAAGGTGCCTCGGTCCGCGTCCTTCATGATGTATCCCTTGGCCCCAGCCTTCAGCGCGCGCTCGGCATACAGCGACTCGTCATGCATGGAGATCACCAGCATGATCTGCTCCGGGCGCTGGGCCTTGATGTCCTTGATCAGCTCCAGCCCGTTGCGGCCCGGCAGCGTGATGTCAACGATGACGACATCCGGTTCGACCGCGAGAACCACATCCAGGCCCTGGGTCGCGTCGGCCGCCTCGCCTACCACTTCGAGATCGGGCTGGCTGTTCACCAGCTGGATCAGACCCGCGCGCATGAGGGTGTGGTCTTCGATGACAACGATGCGCTGCACTTTGTCGGTAGGCGAGGGCGAAACAGTTGTTTCGATGTTCTTTTTCATGAGGCTTCAGCTGAAGGGTTAGCAGAGAGGGATCGGGCCAGCGGCAGGGTGCAGCGCACGGCGACTGCGGCATCGGCCGGCGAGGGCTCAAACACCAGCGTGGCGTCCATACTGTGGGCGCGGTAGCGCATGATCGGCAAGCCCATGCCCGTCCCGCCGGTGGCGCTGGCACGGGAATCGGGGTGGAAGGGCAGGCCGTTGTTGCTGACGCGCAGGACAAGCTCTTGCTCCGTTTCTGCGAGCGACACCCAAACCTGCCTGGCCTGACCATGCCGGGCACCGTTGGTGATGCACTCCTGCGCGATCCGGTAAAACTGCGTGGCCGCGTGGGCGGTCAGCGGCGGGAGATCATCCGGCATCTCCAGATGGCACTCAATGCCGAGCAGCTCCCGAGAGCTGCGCACCAGTCCCGCCAGCGCGGTGCCGAGACCACCAGCCTCAATATCCACCGGAGACAGGCCGCGCGCCAGGGTGCGGGTGATGCGGATGGCGTCCGTCAGGCGTTCGACAATCGTGTCCGCCTCGTCCACCAAGGCCGGGGCGTGCTCGGCCAGAGTTTCCTCCAGGTCCTGCATGCTCATCTTCACGGCCGCGAGCCGCTGGCAGATGTCATCATGCAAGTCCTGGCCGATACGCCGCTGCTCGCGTTCGCTGGCATTGGTGATCTCCCGGCTCAGGGCCTCACGCCGCGCCTCCGCCGCCTTGCGCTCGGAGATGTCATGCATCACCACCTGCAAGGCCGCGCCACGCTCATCCTTGAAGGAGGACAGCACCGACTCCACGGCCAGCGTAGTGCCGTCACAGCGGACAATCTCGACCTCCATCGCCGGTTGGGTCGTGGTCGAGGTCAAGGCTTCCTCACCACGCCTGAGAATGTCGTCGTGGAAGCGCGGATGCAAAAACAAGGCGAGCGGCTGCCCCACCACCTGGCTAGCCTCATTGAGCCCCAGCATTTTCAAGCCAGTGCCGTTGATGTATTCGACCACCCCCTCGCGCAGCACGAAGACCATGGCCGGCAGCGACTCGACCATCCGCCGATGCCGCTCCTCGCGAGCGCGCAGCGTAGCCGCTTGGCGGGCGATCACCGCATGGGTCTGGCGCAGCGCCTGGTCGATCTGGGCCAGCTCATCACTGCCCTTCAGAGGCCGCCCGCTGGCCTCCCCGGTGGACATGGCGCGCGCCTCCTCCAAAATGTGCTGGGCACGCTGCGTGACCACTTTGTTAAGCACCAACCACAGCCCCACGCAAGCGACCAGCAGAGCCGTGCCGGAGCTAACCGCGCGCGACACAGCGGCGTTGCGGGCCTCCAGCAAGGGCTCTTTCAAGTCAAGCTCCAGCACAAAGAGGCTCGGCTCCCTGGCAATCAGCGGAAACACGCCGACCACGCCGTTCCGGTCCTCGCTGGCTTCGATATGGCGATGATTCAGCAGCAACGCCTTCTGCAAGACCGGTATCACATGGGGCGAAAGCAGCCCCTCAGCAGGTTTCCCCGTCCAGGACACTCGTTCGCCGACCACGATCAGCTGCTTGTCGCTGACGACCACCGCGTTCAGAACACCCGGGATGTTCATCAACCTTGTCATGTCTGATCGAATCGCATCCACCCGATGCTCATTCAGCATTCGTCCTAGTCCCAAAGCCACACGCTGCCCCGTATGCTTGCACTGATTGGAAACCGAGCGCTGGGCGCGGTCCTGATCCACCTTCGTGAAATAAAGAAATTGGAACAAAATTAGGCCGAGCCCGAACACCAGCAGCAACAGCGGAAGCGAGAAGCGCAGCGCTGGCAGCCTGCCGCCGGAGCCCGTGGCAGGTGACAAAGGAGGGTCAGGTTGCTGTGCGACTGCCGCCATTGAAAATGAGAATTTTGCCGCTCCAGCTCAAGACCGAAAACCGCATTACCTTTCATGTTTAAACGGAACTCTGGAAACCGCAAACCTTACCCAGCATAAGGGAAAACCGAATCTTGAGATTCGCTCTTGCCAGGCCTGGGCCAGCGCCTTCAATGCCGCCCTCCATGAGCCTGCCCCTCGAAGATTTTTTCAATGATGTGATCGGCAAGGCGCAGCGTGGTCTGCGCCTGGACGACGAAACCCTGGCTGCCAAGGCATCCGTCAGTCTGGAGGACCTGCACGCCGCCAAAAACGGCACGGTGGACCCGGCGGTGCTCACCCATCTGGCTGGCGCGCTCAACCTTCACGGCCCCTCGCTCATCGTCATGGCCGGGCAATCCTGGCGGCCCGCAGACGTGACGCTCCACGGCCTGGCCCAGTTCAACACGACCTGGGAGGACATGACCGTGAACGCCTACCTCGTGTGGGACCCCAAGACCAAGCTAGCCGCCGCCTTCGACACCGGAGCAAGTGCGCAGCCCATGCTAGATTTCATCCACGACCACGGGATTACCTTGGCCCTGGTGTTTCTTACCCACACGCATCCCGACCACATCGCTGACCTCCACAAGCTCAGCGCCGCGAGCCCGCACGCAGTGTTCATCAACGAACGCGAGCCTGTCAGCGGAGCGCAGACCTTCGCAGTGGACCGCTCGCCGTCCTGGCAGCTGGGCGGCTTGGCGATTGGGCCGCGCAACACCCACGGCCACTCCAAGGGCGGCACTACCTATGTCATCACCGGACTGGCGCGGCCTGTCGCCGTCGTTGGCGACGCCCTCTTCGCGAGCAGCATGGGCGGGGGCATGGTGTCGTTTGCCGACGCGCTGGCCACGAACCGCCGGGAAATCTTCTCCCTGCCTGACGACACCGTCGTTTGCCCCGGCCATGGGCCGCTGACAACCGTAGGCGAAGAGAAGGCGCACAATCCTTTTTACCCTGAGTTCAAATAACCTCATTCCACCTCTTCACCATGCCTCAAACAGTTGCCTTTGTCGGAGTCGGAAAAATGGG
>Ga0164295_10004482_pt1 | contig 11112 bp, 9 predicted proteins | sample GEODES006metaG_FD_111798 | JGI IMG/M metagenome (GOLD analysis project Ga0164295, IMG submission 111798) | Oligotrophic lake water microbial communities from Sparkling Lake, Wisconsin, USA - GEODES006 metaG | ecosystem: Environmental > Aquatic > Freshwater > Lake | place: USA: Sparkling Lake...
ATCGGCATACGGAAGCCGTAATACTCGTGGTCCTCGTTGTAGCCGCCGTAGCCCCCGCCCAGATCCTCATAGGATTCGACGAATTCGATCGCCTCGATCCACTTGACCATCTTGAAGCCGAGTTCCACTTCGTCGCGTAGACGAACCGGAGCGCCGTGGGACTCGTTGAGCGGCGCCCCGTTCAGCCCGTAGGCGAGGATGGTTTGCTCGTGGTACATGTTTGCGATCGGGTGGCAGTCGTAATACCGTCCTCCGTCTGATCCCTCTGCAAATGAGTAGAAAGCCACCCATTTGGCGTTGGGCAGGGGCTTGACCATCTCGCAGATCGTGCGCATGGTGACGCCCGTCCACTCACCGATCGCCGACCAGCCCTGGATGCAGAAGTGATGGGTGATTTGATCCTGCTTGGGCAGTGCCAGCAGCTCGGCATAGGTGATCTCGAGTGGGTTTTCCACCAGGCCGTCCACCCGCAGCACATAGTCGGACCAGTCGCCCGCCTGCAGCTGCCGGTACTCATCGGTTACCGGCAGCGTGCCGTTGGGCCAAAAATAGTCGGTGATGTCGTCTTTGGAGTAGGTCGCTCTGGGAGCCGCGCGCTCCAGCAGTATCTTCAACCATCCGACCATCGCTTTGCCGATGTTTTGGACGGTGCGCGGGTATTTGATCGTGAGCGGAGAAGCGACCAACCAGAAGGCGACAACGACCGCCATCCATGCCAGGTACAGCGCCACACCGAGATAGGAGTTCGTGTCGGTGCCCAACGTGATGTGGTTGACGTTGCCGACGAAACCGGTGACGAAGACCATCAGCGTGTGGACGACGATGAACACCAGCATCCAGACCAGCACCCCGAAATGGACCGTGCGTGCCATCTGGCGGTTGAGCAGGCCCGCGCTGGTGCCGAACCGGCCGGCGATGGCCGGCGCCTGCAGCAGCCCGGTCACCAGGGCCAGCGGTGCGGCGATGAACACCGTGATGAAGTACGCCAGTAACTGAAGCGCGTTGTAGGTGTTGAATCCGGCGTTCTGTGGCAGTTGGAGCGACAGGTACTGCAACGCCGTCGACACAGCGTTGGGGAACACGTCCCAGGACGTGGGAATAAGACGTTTCCACTGCTCGGTACTGAACAGCAGCACCATGAACACCACACCGTTGATCAGCCACAGCAGATCGAAGGTGAAGTGCCACCACCGAGCTAGGCCGATCGTGTGCCGGATTCCCGGCAGACCAACATGTTTGGGCAGGGCGACCGAATCCTGCTTCGCTGTCCAGACGCGCTGCGGATCCTCCGGGTCTCGGCGGTCGGCGGGCACCGCATCGCGCAATCGCATCCATTCGGTGTCCGGCTTGCTGGCGATAGTGAAGTACAGCCGCGGGTGGTCAGCCAGGATCTGAAGTCCCGCCCGGATCATGAACATCATGAACAGCAGGTTCAGGAAGTGCTGCCAGCGAAGCCACCACGGGAACCCGGAGTCGACGGGATCGACGTAGTCGGTGGAGGTGCCCGGATAGCGCGCGATGAAATCCTGATACCAGCCGTAACGGGTCATCTCGCGGACGATCGCGATCGACAGCACCAGGGCCACAATTCCCAGCGGAACGAGCCAGAGACTGCTGAACCAACGGCGGCCGATCCGCACCGACGGCAGTTTCGCGCGGTCCTGCGGTATGCCTCCGGCCCAATCGTCGAGGGTGATCGGGCCCTGCCGGCGACCGGTCAGCGATGCCTCAAACGGATCCGGCTCACCTGGCCTCATGTTTCACCCGTTCCCATTCGGCGGCCACCTTCGGCGCAATGCTAACCCGGTCGTCATGGCTCCGCGTCGTTTAACGGCGGCGGTAGTGTGTCGCAATGCCATTGGCTGACACCACCTATCTTGCCGGGACTGCGGGGCCGTGGCGCATCGATACGACCACCCCCGTCGTCGGTGAGAGCCTGCCGCCCGCGGATCGGCTGGAGATCGTCGAGGCGCTGGCGGAGTCGTCCGATAACACCGCCTGGGCATTGCGCGGGGTCACCAGCAATATCCGCTACAGCACGCGCGCCGAGTTGGACGTCTTGGCCGGCCGCCAGCCGAGCCTCGGCCGCCCGCAGTGCACCCGCGCCGCGCTCATCCCCATCCGCAAGTCCGACGCATGGTGGGCACTGGCTCAGGACGAGCGGCGGGCGCTGCTGGCCGAGAGCCACAACACCATCGGCCTCGACTACCTGCCCGCGGTGGCCCGGCGTCTGCACCACAGCCGTGATATCGGGGAGCCGTTCGATTTCCTGACCTGGTTCGAATACGCGCCGGAGGACAGCGAGAAGTTCGAGGATCTCGTCGGCCGCCTACGGAACACGCAGGAATGGAGTCATGTCGATCGCGAAGTGGACGTGCGCCTATCCCTCGATGGACAGGATTGAGCATTGTGAGCTACAGCGAGTCCTTGCCACCGCCGCAGGACCTCTCGTCCGATCACGTCATCGAGGAGCTGTCCCGCTACGGAATGCATCGTGTTCGGGATACGTCGGTTCCGCAGATCATGGTGTTATCGGTCATGGGTGGTGGATTCATCACCATGGGCGCGCTGTTCTCGGTGCTTCTCTCCGAGCAGGTGCAGACGCTGGGCCCGCGGTACCTGCTGCAGGGGTTCGGGTTCTCGGCCGGATTCTTCTTCGTGATCCTGTCGGGGTCGATTCTGTTCACCGAAGCCAATGTGGTGTTGCCGTCGACGCTGCTGCAGCAGCATCCGAAGCCGCTGCTGGGCAAGCTGGTCCGGTTCTGGGCACTGGCATTGGTCGGCAACTTCGTCGGTGCCGTCGTGACCAGCTGGCTGATCTCCCGGGCACAGGTCTATCCCCCCGAGATGCAGGAGACGCTGGAAGCATTCATCGCGAAGAAGTCCTACTACCACTCCGTCGGCACGCTGACCGCCTGGTTCCAGGCGCTGCTGTCCGGAGTGCTGGCGAACTGGATGGTGGGCATGGCGGCATTCTTCGCCACCATGGGCCGCACGATCATCGGCAAGTACATCCCGGTTCTGCTCGCAGTCAGCCTGTTCTGTGCAGCGAATTTCCAGCACAGCGTTGCCAATATGGCCTACTTCGGTCTGATCTCCGCACAGGGGAAGGGCCCCGGCTGGTGGGTCGCATTGGCCTGGAACATCATCCCGGTGGGTATCGGCAACATGATCGGCGGCGCGTTCCTGGTGGCAATTCCCTTCTCGTACGCCTTCCGTGCCGCCCACCGTGGTGCGGCTGAGGGTCACGATCACCGCATCGGGTAAGCACGCGGTTCCCCTCACGCCGCCTTCAGGTTTGCGTCCGGCGGCAGTTGTGCTAACGTCCTCGTGTTTTTCTCAGGCGGTTGCCACCTGTCCGAATCCGAACTTGCTCTGCGCACCCGATACAGGAGTTCCACGTGACGATTGACCGCGAAATACCCTCTCTCCGACGCTCACGGGCGGCCGGTGTGTTGGTTGCCGGTGGTGTGTTGGGTGCGGTTGCTGCCAGTGCGCTAGCGACCAGCGTCGCTCCGGTGCCGGCGCACGCGTCGTGTTTTGCGACGGGGCTGGGAACGTTGGGCACGGGATGCTCGTCCGGCGGGCCGTTGCAGTGGGCTATCGCCATCGGCGACGGCGCCACCGCGACGGCGTCGGGCGGATTGTTCAACCTGGCGTTAGCGGGCGGCAATGGCAGTAACGCGAGCACCGCGCCGTTGGCCGGTGGCAGCAGCAACTTCAGTATCGCCCTGGCCTGGTTGGGTGCCACCGCCGACGCCGCGAATGGCAATTTCAATATCGCCCGTGCCCTCGGCACCGGCGCACTTGCCGTGGCTGGTGGTTCGGGGACTGCAGCAGGTGACCCAACCGGCAACTTCAACCTCGCCCGCGCATTCGGCCCCGGCGCCGTCGCCCAAGCCATGAACGGGAACTTCAACATCGCTCGGGGAATCGGTGACCGCAGTACAGCGGTCTCCGGTGCCGGCGGCAGCGGCCAGTCGGCCAGGGCCTTCGGCTACGAAACCGCGGCAAAGGCCACCGGTGGTTCCCTGCAGTTCGCTCGTTCTTTCGGGTACAGGAGCGATGCCAGTGCCACGAACGGCTCCCTTAATGTCGCGCGGGCCGGCGTCTACCCCTATCTCCTGGGCGGTATCGCTGGTGCGCAGGCGACCGCGGGCAACGGCAACGTTAACTTCGCCCGGGCAGTCGGAGACGGCACCGTCGCCGCGGCTGGAAACGGCAACGTCAACCTGGCATTCACCGGCTTCTTCACTACCGCCAACGCCGCCAACGAAGCCTATGCCCAGTACGGCAACGGCAACCTCGCGGCAATTTGGGGTAACGAAAACATCGCTAGGGCCGGCGGAACGACGGGCACCGGAAATGACCGCAACGTTGCTGTCGTAGCCGGAAGATTCAGCACCGCCACCGCAGGGCCGGGCAGCGACAACCGGGTAGTCGTGCTTGGGTTCAACAAGAACCAGTCCAAGCCGGCCGCTGCGGCCAGTGCCCGCGCCGCACGTCAGCACTGAGGGCTCAGCGTCGGCGCGCGAGCGTCGTCGTCACCAGATCGGCAAACGCCTGATGCGGGAGCGGTGACGGTACCTCAAGGTCGGCATCGGTGTACCACGCCACCGGGGCTTCCGGGTGCGGTCCGGTGACACCCACCGCACCCCGCCCGAAGCCGAAAACCCCTGCTGCAACAACGCCATTGGAGTAGCGCGCGAGGATAGTGTCGTCGGGCCCTGCGTTGACCATGAAGCCCGGTCCACCTTGGAAGTAGACGGCCTGCGGCTGCCCTCGCCAGGTGACCGTGATGAGGGTGTCGGCGATGTCGTTCACCGTCGCCCCCGGTGTCGTGCTGTATTCCACGGCATTGCCGGGCAGCAGATCGAACCCCGGATCGCGGCCGGCCAGGAAGCCGCCCATGCAGCAGCCGAGGTAGGCGCCGCCGTCGTGAATCCAGCTCCGCAGTGCCGACGCGATAGGGGCGACGGCCTCCCAGGCTGCATCAAGATTGTCGGCGCCGCCGGGTTGGACGTAGAGCACTGCGGTGGACAAAACGGCAGCGGTCAGTTTGTCCGCTTCGGCAGGACCAACGAATCGAACATCCATCGCGTGTTCGCCGGCCGCCAGCAGTGCGGCCACCGCCTCGGGGGCGCCCGGGGTGCTCGCCGGCCCGCGATAGACCAGCGCGACCGGCGCCGGTCGCGAACAACCTGTCACGGCCAGACCCATAGCACCCGCGGCGGCAACGAGGAACCGACGACGATCCAGTGTCATGATCGGACCCTCTCGGTGAAGTCGAATGCCAGGAAGTGGTAGCGCTTGGACCCGACCGCGAATGTCGCCAGCGATCGGGCTCCGAGTTTGGTGGTCGTGGTGTGCAGTGATCGAGGATTGTCTGCCGCGACAAACACAACGCCGATGTCGTAGCGATCGCGATAGAACTCCCCGGTTGTCGCGTTGAACGAGGCGTAGATGCCGCAGCCCCGGAATACCTCGTCGATGCAGACCGGCCCGCGTAGCGCCCAGCGCTGTGCGGCAATTGTTTTCCCGTTCGCTTCGGTCGTTTCGGCAAGGTCAAGCATCGCGCGCACAATCGGGGGAATGTCGGCTGCGTTGCGGTCCGGCGGGTCGGTAACGGCGATGAAACCGGCGATACCACCGTCAGCGGTGGCTGCGACGTGTATGCCGGCGGAGTCGATGGCCGCAGCAAGCCATTCCGGGGAATGCTGGACTGAGATGAAGCCCTTCGCCCGCGCGGTGGCATCGAGGTTGTCGATGAAGTAGCGGGATTCAAGCTCGACGATCCCGGCGATGTCGTCCGGGGTGGCGAGTCGCACCGTGACGTCAGCGCGGGGTGTCATGCGTCCGAGTATCGCACCGCCGTGGCGTCACGATCGGAACCGGATCATGTGATGTGATCGTAGCGAAGTGAACCACCTCAGAGGGATTGCCGCAGTTACGTTACTGGCCGCGGTCGGCGTGGTCATGGTTCCGTGCGCGCCCGCCTCATCGGCTCCCGCTGCCGCGTCCGCGACGGTGCATCCGGTCAGCGCCGCCGAACTCGGCGCCACCTGGCGGCCCGGATGTCCGGTCGCACCAACGGCGCTGCGCCGCGTCGAACTCGACTACCTGGGATTCGACGGCAACACGCATCGGGGTCAAATGGTGGTGAACCAGGACATCGTCGACGATGTCATCGCGATCTTCGGCGATCTCACCCGACTGCGCTATCCCATCGAGAAGATGCGCACCGTCGATCACTATCCCGGTGCCGAGGACGAGTTATCGATGCGGGACAACAACACCTCGGCCTTCAACTGCCGCGCCTTGGGGGACAGCTGGTCACTGCACGCCTATGGCCGCGCCATCGATATCAATCCGCTCGTGAATCCCTATATTGACACCTCCGGCGACCTTCAGCCCACGACCGCCGCCCGCTACCTCGACCGCCGACGCACTGACCTCGGGCTGCTGCATGGCGGCGACGCGGCGGTGCGGGCGTTCACCAGTCGCGGCTGGCGATGGGGCGGGCACTGGACCGACCCGATCGACTACCAGCACTTCGAAACCGGTTGATCTCGGCGGTCAGCGGACGAAAGACTATTCTCGGCAGGTGACCACCCCGCCGCTGTCGATGACGCCGACCGGCTGGTTCCAGGTTGCCTGGTCGGCCGAGATCGACACCGGCGCCGTTCACCGGATGACCTACTTCGGCCACGACATGATCGCCTGGCGGTCGCAATCCGGTCGGCTGACCGTCATGGACGCCTACTGCGAGCACCTCGGTGCACACCTCGGTTACGGCGGCCACGTCGAGGGCGAGGTCATCGAATGCCCGTTCCACGGTTGGCAGTGGGACGCCGAGGGTCGCAATGTCTGCATCCCGTATGAGCCGCGACCCAACAGGGGCCGCCGGATGCGCACCTACCCGGTGATCGAGCGCAACGAGGCGGCGTACATCTGGCATGACGTCGAAGGCCGCGAACCCTACTTCGACGTGCCCGACGTCTTCGCCGGATTCGACGATCACAGCAGTGCTACCGACTACTACCCCCGGATGATGCTGCACCAGACGCGTGTGACATTGCACCCGCAGTTCGTTCTCGAAAACGGCGTGGACTTTGCACATTTCAAATTCGTGCACAAGACACCAATCGTGCCGTTGTTCACCCGTCACGACTTTGACGGCCCGGTATCTCGTGTCGATTTCACCATCACCTTCGAGGGTGATGATGGCCAGATCATCGACGATGTCAATAGCGGTGTCGAGGCGATCAACGGCGGACTCGGTGTTGCGGTCACCAAGAGTTGGGGCATGGTGGACAACCGCACCATCTCGGCGATCACCCCGGTAGACGAGACCACCTGCGATATCCGCTTCACCGTTTACATCGGCCGACGTCCCGACGACAATTCGGCGAAAGCCCAAGAGCGGGCGCAGATTTTCGGTTCCAGCATCATCGAGCAGTTCGAAGCCGATATCGAGATCTGGTCACACCAGCGCTATCGCGAGGCGCCTGCACTGGCGCCGTCGGAGTCCGACAGCTTCACGACGTTTCGTAAATGGGCATCTCAGTTCTACCCCGAAAGGTCGGCCCCATGAAACCCATCCGACGAGAACCGATCCGAGTGTTCCAGGTGGCCACCGGCAATGTCGGCACCGAGATGATCAAGCGCATCAGCGCTCATCCCGACCTACAACTCATCGGATTGCACTGTTACACAACTGAGAAAATCGGACGCGACGCCGGCGAAATCGCCGGACTGGAGCCCGTCGGTGTCATCGCCACCGGAAGGATCGAGGAGATCATCGCCGCCAGACCGGACGTGCTGACCTTCCACGGCGTGTTCCCCGATGAGGATCTGTACGTCAAAGTGCTCGAAGCCGGTATCAATATCGTCACCACCGCCGACTGGATCACCGGGTGGCATCGCGACACCAACCACCCGCACCCGTCCGGAAAGCCGGTGTCGGTGGTGCTGGCCGAAGCGTGCGCGAAGGGCGGTGCGACCTTCTACGGCACCGGGATGAACCCCGGCGTCAACCAGATCCTCGGGGTGGCGTGTTCGGCTGATGTCGCCGAGATCGAGAACATCACCACCATCGAATCCGTCGACGTCTCCTGTCATCACTCCGCCGACACCTGGAAAGAGGTCGGCTACGGATTGGGGGTCGATCACCCGAACCTGCCGGTGATGCTGGAGAAATACACTCGCGTCTTCGCCGACAGTGTGCTGATGATGGCGGACTGTTTCGATCTGACACTCGATGATGTGACGTTCAGTTATGAACTCGGCGCCTGTACCGAAGACGTCGACCTCGGCTGGTATCAACTGCCGAAGGGCTCACTGGGAGCGAGCTATATCAAATATCAGGGCATGGTGGGCGGCGTGCCAAAGATCGAAACCCACCTTGAGTGGCAGATGACACCGCACACCGACCCGCATTGGGATATCAAGGGCTGCTACATCACTCAGATCATCGGCGACCCGTACGTCTACAACAAGCACATGATCTTCCCGAAGGCCGGCGTCGACCTCTCCGACCCCGCGTCATTCGCCTCGATCGGGATGACCGTCACCGGTATGCCCGCCCTCAACGCCATTGCGTCCGTGGTGGCGGCCCCGCCCGGATTGTTGACCAGTGCCGACCTACCGTTGCGTGGGTTCGCGGGCCGGTTCAAGTAATCCGCTGGCTACACCGTTGGCTTGCGGAACAGTCGCGGCACCAGGCCCAGCACTCCCAGCAGCGCCAGGATCGGCAGCAGCCACCACCACTTGAAGGCCGTTTTGTTCTCGGCCTGCGGTGCCGCAGTGGGGGTTGCGCTCGGCTGGACCGTATTGGCGGGCGTCGGAGCGAGGAATGTGATCGGTGTCGCCGGTTTCAACGCATTGTCGATATTGCCGATGATCGAGTAATTCTCCTCGACCGCCACCGCGCGTACACCCGATCCCGGTGCGAAGTTGATGTTGTTCAGGTTCACCCAGACGATATTCGGGCTCAGCGCGGACTCGAAGTAGTAGATCTTGTTGGTGGAGTCGGCAACTGATCGCCAGTAGGTGGGGGAGAGGTTGGGGTGCTCCGGGTCGCCCACACCCCATGGCACCGACACGTTGCGCATCACGCTGAACACCCCTGCGACGGCTTGGCGCTCATCTGTGATTTGCGGCAACTTACTCAGGTAATACGAGGCGCGCACGAATCGATCCTGAGATTGGATCGAACCGGGCAGGTCTGTGTTCTTGTCGACATTGTCCCACTTGGCATTGAGTTGCAACTGCTGGTCATAGGTCGGACTGTTCGTCATCACCTGGAACTGGCGGCCGTGGTGGATCACCGGCTTGCCGTCGATGTATTCGATGATCGCCGAGTCGCCGGAAGGGTCGGTCACCGAGAGGTGCACGGTGGGGTGCGCCGCATTACCCGGCCCGAAGTTGATCGGGACGATGTAGATCGCCGGGTTGGTGAACGCGTCGACGACTTCGTTCACGGTCGAGAATGAGGTCAGCACGTACTGAACCCACGCTGCGAAGGACAGCCGGGGCCGGTCGTCGGCGGGTGCGGGCCCGAAATTGGACTCACCGAGATAGAGCAGGTTGGCCACCAGGCCGTTCTCGTTCATCCCGTCGAAGACCCCGTCGATGGGGCCGCTGGGATCGGTGGTGCCGGCGACGACGATCGCGCCGTACTTCGTGGTCCACACCAGCGAGTTGACCCCACCAGATCCGTTCTGCTCGAGACTGCGCGGATAGGCGTACAGGTGCGAGTGGAATGAGTAGGGCCAGTCCATCGAACGGCCGGTGATCACCATGCCGTCCGGACCCAGCCAGGTCACGCGGCTACAGGCGTTCGCTGAGGGGGCGAGTCCAAGGACGGCGGCAATCGCGCAGAGTGCGGCGAGGAAGCGGGTGAACACGGCTCTAGACATAGGGGCCATAATCCCATTTCTTCGGTTGTCGGAACCGGGAATGGCGGGCGTGCTGATCGTCCACAATGAGGCGATGGAACAGCGACGACGACTCGGGATCCAGGATGCCCTCTGGCTGGAGATGGACCGGCCGAACAACCTCATGGTCGTCGACTCGGTGATCTGGACCGCCGAGCCACTGGATTTCGGCAAGGTCCGCGCAGTGGTTGAGGAGCGACTGCTGAAGCGCTACCCGGTGTTCCGCAGCAAGGCTGTCAAGGATCACGACGGCTCCTGGTGGTGGGAACATGATAGGGACTTTGACTTCGATAACCACGTCGCACTGGTCTCGCTGAACAAGCCCAACGATCCTCGCGCATTACAGGACCTGGTGGCTGCCCACCGGACTGAGATGCTCTATCACGATCGTCCACTGTGGCAAGCGATTTGGGTCAAGCGCTACCGCAAAGGCAGCGCCATGATCCTGCGTAGCCATCACGCCATCGCCGACGGTATGCGGATGGTGCAACTGTCGATGAGTCTGTTCGACTCGTCCCCGCAGGGCGAACCCATCCTCGGACCGGCGGTGATTCAGCATGCCGCTCACCCGCATCCGCCCGGACAGCCGCTGGCCCAACGGGTGCGATCCACCGCCGTCGGTGCGGCGAAGACGGCCGGCAGTGCCATCTCCGGCGCTGTCGGGGGCATTGCGGATGCCCCACGACTGCTGATGAAGGCAGGCCGACTGGGCCGGTTCGCCCTCCGCAACCCACTGGGCGCAGGCAACACGATGCTGACAGCCGCCCAGGCGACCGGCACCGACCTGGTGCAGACCGTGCGCGGCGCGCTACCTGGCGGCGGCATCCTGGTCGACGTTTTCTCCGCCGCGCCCGGCGATCTGGACACGGTCCGCAAGCTTCTGGTGGGGACCCGCAACGAAGCGACGATCTGGACCGGGACTGCCGGTGACCACAAGAGCGTCGCCTGGTCGGAACCACTTTCGTTGAATGCGGTCAAGGCCATCGCGAAGGCAAACCGCTGCACCGTCAATGACGTACTGGTGGCCAGCGTGGCGCTGACGCTCTACGACTACCTCAAGGAGCACGCTGCGCGGTGTTCATCGGTGACCTTCATGGTTCCGGTGAATCTCAAGCCGCTGGATCTGAACCTGCCCGACACCCTGGGTAATGAGTTCGCGCTAGTGCAACTGGAA
>Ga0164295_10004483_pt1 | contig 11111 bp, 13 predicted proteins | sample GEODES006metaG_FD_111798 | JGI IMG/M metagenome (GOLD analysis project Ga0164295, IMG submission 111798) | Oligotrophic lake water microbial communities from Sparkling Lake, Wisconsin, USA - GEODES006 metaG | ecosystem: Environmental > Aquatic > Freshwater > Lake | place: USA: Sparkling Lake...
GACGTAGGTGCCGTCGGTCTCTTGGCCGGAATCGGCTTCACCGTGGCCTTGTTGGTGTGCGAGCTTGCCTACCCCGCTTCCATCGCCAATCTTGCCAGTGGGAAGGCGGCAGTTCTCACGGCGTCAGTGATCGCTGCTGTACTCGCATCCATCGTTCTGCTCTCACGCAATAAGCATTACCGCTCTCAGGCGCTCGACTAGCCCATATTCGGTCGAATTTCGGCCACTAGTGCTGGCACATGGTCGCCCAGCGGATAGTCTTTAGATACACACACGCCAGTAGGAGCAGCATGTCGACAACGCCTCCCGCGAATACGTCCCTCAAGGGCCTGATCGCCGCCGCCGCCAACGACTTCTCCAAACTCGCCAAGGCGCAGATCGAACTTGCTCAAGTCGAGTTGAAGGACACTGGCAAGGCAGTCGCCGCGACCAGCGCTCTCATCATTGGTGGTGTCACTCTCGCCGCCCTTGGCTTTATCTTCCTACTGGTCACGCTGGCCTATGTTCTTGTCGCGATCGGACTGCCAGTGTGGGCCGGTTTTGGCATCGTGGTCTTGCTGCTCTTCATCGCAGCGGTGGTCCTGTTTGCACTCGGCCGCCACCGGGCTAAATCGATTAAGGGTCCTGAGCGTTTCAAGCGAGAACTGCAGCGCACCAAGGACGCCCTCAGCGGACAGACGCCGCCTGCATCGAAGTGACTGACGAGGCGCGGTTCGTAACGCCGTCTGGGTCACTGCCTCCAGCGGATCTCGTACGCACGCCCGGACCATGGGTACACCGCGACGTGGCCGCACATGGATCCCGATTCCATGTGGTGGAAGCCGGCGTAGGTCCTACCGTCGTGTTTCTCCATGGCTTCCCCACCTTTTGGTGGACGTGGCGTCACCAACTGACTGCAATTGCTGATGCGGGCTTTCATGTTGTCGCGATGGACCTACGCGGATACGGCGGTTCCGATCACACACCGCATGGCTACGACCCACTCAGTCTTGCCGAAGATGTTGGCACCGTGATCCGATCACTGGGCGAGGAGCATGCGGTGGTCGTAGGTCACGGCTGGGGTGGGCTCATCGCATGGTCGATGGGCGTTTACGAACCCGAGGTCACGCGCGCCATCGCAGCAGTCGGCATGCCACACCCCAAGGCACTTCGTCGTGCGATTCTGCGAGATCGAGATCAACGCAGTCGCTCGATGTACATGGTGGGCTTTCAGTGGCCGTGGGCACCAGAGAAGTCCCTCACGCGCGATCATGCCAAACGCGTTCGTGACTTGCTGCATGAATGGTCGGCAACGCCACATTGGCCCGATGAGGCCACGAGTGACATCTACCGAACGGTTTTCACGCTGTGGCCGACAGCGCATTGTGCGATCGAATACCACCGGTGGGCACTTCGCTCGATCCTACGTACGGATGGAATTCGGTATAACTCGCAAATGTCCACCGCGATTGATGTGCCTGTCCTACAGCTGCATGGTGCAGACGACCCAGCGATCTTGGTTTCTTCCGTCGAAGGCAGTGACCACTGGGTGACCGGTGACTACGAAACGGCGATCCTGCCAGGCCTTGGGCACTTTCCGCATGAGGAAGATCCAGACGCATTCAACGCCGCGCTAATTCCTTGGCTGCGCCGGGTAACTGCGTAAGTAGTCGGCAGCTACTCACTCGTACGACAGCTGCCCGTATCTAAAACAACTGTGGCGGCACGAGAAGCAGCAACAGCAGGGGCTACCTGCTCAGCCGTAAGGGCGTATCCGGTGGTGGGGTCGCCGAGTCCGGACGCGAACACCACTCCGAACACCTGACCGTCCGTCGACAGTAGGGGGCCGCCCGAATTGCCCGGGATGACGCTGCCTCGGAACGAGTAGACCGATCGCACCACCCCAGCTTGTCCGTAGATGTCCTCACCTCGCGCTTCGATAAGGGCGCGAACACGAGCCGCAGAGGCATCCAGAGGGCCACCACCAGGAAAGCCTGCAACAACCGCAGGATCACCTGTCGCGGCCACTTCATTTGCAAACTCCAGGGGCACGGCTCCCAAGCCATCGACGTGAAGAACCGCAACATCAAGGGCGGGGTCGAAGTAGACCACGTCAGCGGAGCGGCTGGTGATGTAGCCAGGGATCGAAACCGAAGGTTTCGAAACTCCCGCAACCACGTGCGCGTTTGTCATCACGTAGTCGGGTGCGATTGCAAATCCTGAGCCGGTCACCTCCGTGCTGCATTCAGGGGCCGAACCCGATACACGAACAATCGACTTCCACGTTGCACGCACAGCAGGTCGTCGTAGGACTCGATCATCGGGTGCGGCGACCTCAGGACCGGCAGCTTCTCCTAGACCGGCAAACACCCGAGGGAAGTCTGACGACTCGAAAGCGTTACGAATCCCTGCAAAGAGATTGCGAGCTGGGTCAGGAACCGCACGGTCCACTGTGGTGAGGACAGTTGACTCACGAATACTGCGAGTGAACGCCGCGTCTGGCAGAAAAGCTATTGAAGACGCAATAATCCACAGCACAACAACGAGTGCGAGAACATTGAGAGCGGCCCCACCGACATGATCCACCGCTTGCGCGGGCCGCCAAGTGATCCGCCCGCGCAACCGACGACCGAGCCCGCCAGCGAGCGTTTGTCCTAGGAGTGCTGCGGCGAGTACAAGACCTGCAACGATAATTGCTTCCCACAGGCTCGGTGTCGTGAACATGTTGACCACCCGGGGCACGATGTACGCAGCGACTAGTCCCCCGCCAAGGAACCCGACGAACGAAAGAATCCCGGCAATGAAGCCTTGGCGCCATCCAGACCACGCGAACATGACCAGCGCACCGAGAATCACCCAATCCACAATGTTCATGGCGTGTCTACATCTGTCATGCGGCGCCTATCCCAGGCTTGCGACCATCCGCCAAGGTCAAGGATCCCCGACATGATGCCTGCGCTGAAGCCCCACATCATCAGGCCCCGTACGCCGAATCCGTAGCCGATGTACCCAGATGGGTGCCGCACTCGCGTGCGATTGCTGGGATCCGCAAATTCGGACAATCGAATGCGGTGCACGCTCGCGACTTCCGCAGAATCAAGGGCTGAGACCGGTGATGGCGATTGCCACCAACCTAGAACAGGTGTCACGACGAAATCGGATACGGGAATAAACAGATCGGGAAGAAGACCGAAAACCCGGACACCGGCCGGATCAAGGCCAGTCTCCTCTTGGGCTTCGCGGAGTGCGGCACCAATTGGCCCATCATCGCTCGCATCAACAGCGCCACCGGGAAATGCAGGTTGGCCAGCATGCGACCGCATGTCATGCGCCCGTTCGATGACAAGGACGTCTAACTCCTGATCATCCGGCATACCAAAAAGTACAAGCACCGCAGAATCGCGTCCGCCTTCTTTCGGCGGCAGGAAATCTGTCAAATCTTCCGAGCGTGCGCGGCTTGCTGCTCGCGCAAAATCATGCAACACAGCAGGCACATCAGCGAGAGCGTCAGCGAAAAGAGCTCCTTGCAAAGACGGTGTACGCCCGCCTTGAGTCGTCATGCCGCGACGCCTTGCTTCGGACACCAATGGGCAACCGGACAAGCACCACACTCAGGTTTACGCGCGTTGCAGCATCGGCGTCCATGGAAGATCAACACGTGGCACAGCATGGTGTGGTCTTTGGCCGGAAACAAAGTGGCTAAGTCAGTCTCCACTTTGACCGGATCGGTCTGCGTCGACCAACCCAATCGTCGCGACAGCCGTCCGACGTGAGTGTCCACCGTCAGGCCCGGAATGTCGAAGGCATTGCCAAGCACCACGTTGGCGGTCTTGCGGCCCACTCCCGGCAGTTTCACCAGCGCATTGAGGTTGGCTGGGACTTCACCTGCATAGTCGGCACACAGAATTGTGGCGGTGGCCTGAATATTGGCCGCCTTGGTACGAAAAAAACCGGTGGACTCGATGAGGCGCTCGAGTTCGGCCCGATCGGCACCCGCGAAGTCGACAGCAGTCGGATAGGTCCGGAACAAGGCCGGTGTCACCTGATTCACCCGCACGTCGGTGCACTGGGCCGACAGCATCGTCGCCACGAGGAGTTGGAGGGGCGTCTCAAAATCCAACTCACAGTGAGCATCGGGGTAAGCCTCTTGCAGGACCCGGTAGACCTTGCGAGCCCTGCGGACCAGCGCCGTATGCGTTTCGGGGATGGGGGCCACGCTCTAAGACTACGTTCAGGACCCGAAATGGGCCGCCACGTGGGAGTGCAAGGGGGAGACTGGGATGAGGACGCGCCCCTGCCCGTGCGGCAAAGGCAGGCGTGCGCGAGACTAGGGCTAGGAGGTTGTGACGATGGATGACGCACTTATGCAGGCACCCCTGTTCAGGGCGCTCGACGCGGACGCTGCTTCGGCGCTGCGAGCAAGCATGGTGGATCAGCGCGTAAACAAGGGTGAAGTGATCTTTGCTGAGGGCGATCCGGGAGATCGGATGTACGTCATCCTCGACGGCAAGATCAAGCTCGGACAGACCTCGCCGGATGGTCGCGAATCGCTTCAGGCTGTGCTCGGGCCTGGCGAGATGTTCGGCGAACTCTCCCTCTTCGATCCTGGTTCTCGCCAGTCAACCGCGACTGCGCTCACCGACGCCCATCTCATTGGTCTAGGCAATGCCGACCTCCGGCCGTGGCTGACGGGACGCCCCGAGGTCGCACAAGCACTTCTGCAAGCCCTCGCCCGCCGACTTCGCCGCACCAACGAGGCCATGGCAGATCTCGTTTTCTCCGATGTGCCCGGCCGTGTTGCCAAGGCGCTACTGGACCTTGCTGAGAAGTTCGGCGAGCAGACCAATAGTGGTCTTGTGGTGCATCACGACATGACGCAAGAAGAAATCGCACAACTCGTTGGCGCCTCACGCGAGACGGTCAATAAGGCACTTGCTGATTTCACCCAGCGCGGATGGATCTCACTCGAGCCGCGCACCGTTGTGCTGCTTGATGTCGAACGACTCCAGAAGCGCTCTGGCTAACCCGCCAGATAATCCAACTGTGCACGCGTCGACAACAACGCGGCTTCACGAAGTGCAGGATCAAGCCCGGCGTAGACCACATCAACGACTTCGTCTGGGGTCAGTGCGCCTCCCGCTAGCGCATCACGTACCTGTTGCAATCGTGCTTGGCGGTGCTCGACATAGTCGTTAAGTATCTGCGTCGGATCGTCCAGCGCTGGTCCGTGACCGGGAAGCAAAAACTGTGCCTCAGCGGCTGTGTCGCGTAGGAGTTGCAACGAGTCGAGGTATTCGCCGAGATTGCCATCGGGCCAAGCGACCACTGTTGTGCCTCGACCCAGCACGGTGTCTCCAGTAAGCAAGGCAGCATCCGCGCGTACGTGGAAAGTCACTCCGTCAGCGGAATGCCCCGGGGTAGGCAGAACTTCAACTTCGAGTCCATCCACGACTAGTGATTGCGATGCGGCGAGACTAGGCGTTCGCCATGCCAGCATCTTTGCGCCTGTTCGAGCTGCGAGCTCAAAGGCTCCTTCGGAATGATCAATATGGTCATGCGTCAACGCGATGACAGAAATCCTGAGATCGAGTTCGCGCGCAGTGTGCTCAATCGCCGCAAGGTGTGCCTGATCAAGCGGGCCGGGATCGATGATCAGGGCGCTGTGCGCACCTGGCTCAGCAAGAATCCACGTGTTGGTTCCGTCTAAGGTCATCGGGCCCGCATTGGGAGCAAGGACACATACAGCACGCGGTGACACTCGACCACCCGACCAAGGGCGATCAGATACGGGAAGCAAACGCCCGCTCATTCGCCGGCGACCAGTCCTTTTTTGACGGCATCAACTTCACCAAGAATGAATTCCCTTGATTCGTAGTCGACTTCGGATCTTTCGTAGGCGTGTAGCAAAGTCCATTGGCTGGTGTCCGGATCTTGGAAAGGGAGTAGCGGCTGGACCACCCGTCTGCGCGCCTCCACCAAAACCTCCGTTACGGAGGAGAACTTCGAGAGCTCTCGTAGAGTTGTTGCAGTAGGGATCATCATTGGCATTTCGCCAGAATAACGCTGGCGTAATCCATCTTCAGGACGCACCCAGATCGCCCCATCCGATTCTCCACTGACATCCTTCGGTTCCTGTCCCTCAGGTAGTCGTACGACATAGAAACGCGTATCGAAGCGCCGTGCTTGAAACTCCGGCGTCATCCAATGACTCCAGATCGGTATGTCATCGGCCGGGATACTCAGGTGGTGATCGTTTAACAACACGGCCAGTGAGCCACCCGTCTCCACGGTCACGCGATTGGCATCACTGGCTGCTGGCAGAACTTCCGCACCCGAGGCGAGCAGTACGCCGGACTCCTCAAAGGTTTCGCGCACCGCACAGACCAGAAGTTCACGGGCTAGCGCTGCATCACCTTGAGAAACGCGCGGATCCGGTGTGCCTACGATCGGTACAGAAAGATCCGCATCGCGAGCGTCAATTCTTCCACCGGGGAACACGTGCATGCCCGCGCCAAACTTCATCTGAGTCACGCGGCGCATGAGGAATACCTCAACACCAAGCTGACCGTCCCGCAGCAACATGACGGTCGCGGCATGACGGATTTCGGAAATCAGTCGGACACCTCGACGGTGAGTTCGACCTCTACCGGCGCTCCTAGCGGAAGCACCGCAACACCGATAGACGTACGTGCATGCCGACCACTATCTCCAAAGATTGAGATAATCAGATCGCTCGCACCATTCATCACCGCAGACTGCTGAGTAAAGTCCGGGGCACTGGCGACAAAGCCACACACCTTTACGATGCGTACGACTCTGCTGAGGTCACCAACAACTGACTTCACAGCCGCGATCGCGTTGAGTGCGCATACTCGAGCACAAGCCGCGGCAGCCTCAATGTCGACATCAACACCAAGGTGACCTGTCATGAGCAACTCGCCTTTGACCATCGGCAACTGGCCCGAGGTGTAGACCATACGTCCCGACAACACTGCCGGCACGTAGGCAGCCACGGGGGCAGGTACTTCTGGGAGAGTCAGGCCAAGTTCGGCAATGCGCTCTTCGGGGGTCATGTCAGTCCTTTGCTCGCTTCAGATAGGCCACGAGCGACTCGGGGTTCGGGCCTTGCACCACCTGCACGAGTTCCCAGCCATCAGAACCCCAGGTATCGAGGATCTGCTTTGTGGCGTGAACGAGCAGCGGAACGGTTACGTACTCCCAGGTCGTCATGACACGACCTTAGCGGGCGACCACTAGGCTCGCATGGTGCCCGATACGGACTGGCCCGAGACGCTGCTGCATGTGGTGTCCGGCAAGGGCGGCACCGGAAAGTCCACGGTCGCCGCCGCGCTGGCACTGTCCTTGGCCCAGTCGGGCCGTCGGGTGATGCTGATGGAGGTCGAGAGCCGCCAAGGTATCGCCCAGATGTTCGACACTCCGCCCCTCCCGCACGAGGAGAGACGGATTGCTTCCGCCCCTAACGGAGGCGAGGTATGGGCGCTGGCTGTCGAGCCCGAGGAGGCTCTCCTCGAATATCTCGAACTTTTCTACAATCTTCGACGGGCCGGCTCCGTGCTGCGCAAGATGGGCGCCATCGAGTTCGTGACTACGGTCGCGCCGGGACTTCGCGATGTCCTACTGACTGGCAAGACCATCGAACTCGCTCGTCGCAAGGCCAAAGGCATATCGCCGGCCTACGACGCAGTGGTGCTTGATGCACCGCCCACCGGACGCATCACGAGGTTCCTCAACGTCAACACTGAGGTCGCCGGCTTGGCCAAGGTCGGCCCGATTAGGTCTCAGGCCGATTCGGTCATGTCGGTGTTGCGGTCAAAACGCACGGCGATTCACTTGGTGACTCTGCTCGAAGAGATGCCTGTGCAAGAGACTCTCGATGGCATTGCCGAAATCCGAGATGCTGCCCTGCCGGTCGGAAGTGTCATCGTCAATATGCGCCGACCGCATGTGCCTCACGAGCAGGAGATCGTCGAGCTCACGGACCGTAAACGAATTTCAGCGGGCCTTGCTACCGCCGGACTCGACAAAGGCAAAACGAGAATCGCGGACGTGCTCCTGAGCGAAGCTCGCGAACACGCTTCTCGGCTCGAGATGGAGTCTGTCGAACGCGCTCGTATCGCTGAGACTGGACTTCCGGTGTACGACCTGCCAGTTATTTCCGGTGGCATTGACACAGCAGCGCTGTACGAACTTGCTGCTCTGCTCAACGAGCAGGGTCTGGCATGAGCGAGCAGATGCGTCCTCTGGATGGGCCGGCTCTTGATATCGAGCAACTGATTCAAGATCCACGCACCCGCATCATCGTGTGTTGTGGATCTGGAGGCGTAGGCAAGACAACAACTGCTGCTGCGTTGGGCCTACGTGCCGCTGAGAATGGACGATCCGTCTGCGTTCTTACTATTGATCCGGCACGACGCCTCGCACAGGCGATGGGGCTCACTGTTCTCGACAACACGCCCAGACCTGTGACCGGCATAAACACAGCAAAGGGTGGAAATCTCAGCGCAATGATGCTGGACATGAAGCGTACATTCGACGAAGTCGTCGAATCACATTCTGATAAGGCTCGTGCGCAGCAGATACTTACAAATCCGTTCTATCAAGCGCTTTCTTCGTCTTTTGCGGGAACGCAGGAATACATGGCCATGGAAAAGCTTTCGCAACTGCGCGCGCAAGCCGATCGTGAGGGCACGTGGGACCTCATCATTGTGGACACACCGCCGTCACGTTCCGCCCTCGACTTCCTTGACGCACCAGAACGGCTCAGTTCGTTCCTTGATGGGAAATTTATTCGGATCTTGAGCGCTCCAGCTCGCGGTGCAGGCAAAGGGCTCGGCAAACTCGTAGGCGCAGGAGTAGGTCTCTTCGCGGGAGTGCTCAACAAGGTCCTTGGCGCACAGTTGCTCTCCGACTTAGGCACATTCGTCGCTGCAATCGACACAATGTTCGGCGGCTTCCGACAACGGGCGGTCGAGACCTACGCACTTCTTGCTGCAGAGGGCACGGCGTTTGTTGTAGTGGCTGCACCCGAACGCGATGCTTTGCGTGAGGCGTCCTACTTCGTAGATCGACTCATTTCGGATCACATGCCCTTGGCTGGTCTCGTGGTTAACCGGATGCAGAACGCGAACGCCGAAGATCTTTCTGCGGACCAAGCTCGTGCGGCAGCAGAGCGAATCGAGGGCGATGACGCGACAGTGGCCAGCCTGCTGACTATGCACGCGATGCGCTTGGATGAGGCGGCTAGGCAACGTCGGCTCGTGGCCCGCTTCAGCGGGGCACACCCGAGTGTCTCGATGAGAGGAGTGCCCGCACTCGCACAAGACGTTCATGATCTCGACGGCCTGCGCGAGATCGGCGCCTTGCTAGGTCAGCCCACCTGACTAATGCTGCCGACCGCTTGGTCGTAGTCGTCGCGGGCGGAATGAAGCAGGCGAGCCCAAGACGTGACCTGGGGACGCTGGCGAAGCAGCGCGCGGCGCTCCCGCTCAGTCATGCCACCCCAGACCCCGAATTCGACCCGGTTGTCGAGAGCGTCCGCTAGGCACTCAGTCCGAACGCCACAACCAGCGCAAATGACCTTGGCGCGGTTCTGGGCGGCACCTTGTACGAAGAGCGCATCGGGATCAGAGGACCGACAAGCGGCCTCCCCGGTCCAATCCGAACTGATCATGTGCATTCCTCCCCAACCAGCCACACAGCCGACGCACTAAATCAGCGCCGAACGCTACGTCGTCATGTGACGCGGATAACAGGCTATTTCCGCCAGCCGTGGCTAGTCAATGGGTAGTGCGGGCCAATTCTCAGGGGTTTGGACCCGCCACACGGCTTTCGAGCCCGCCTCCGGCCCTGCTCAGGCTTACTCTGACGGTAATGAACAAGCGTCCCTCCCGTCTCGCGGGCCTCGTGGCCCTCCTCGGCGTCGCGATCCTCGCTGGGGCGGTTCTGGCCGGCATCTTCTTCCCGATCGTGGGCGGCCTGGGCGCCCTCGCCCGCCAGGGGATCAACGCCTTCGAGAACGTCCCCGATCAGCTCGACGAACCACAATTGCCACAGCGCTCGGTTGTCTTGGCAGCCGACGGGTCAATCATCGCCACGGTGTATTACCAAAACCGGGTTGAAGTCCCCCTGACCTCCGTCGCCCCCGTTATGCGCGAGGCGATCATCGCCATCGAAGACTCACGCTTCTTGGAGCACAACGGGATGGACCTGCGCGGTACCGTGCGCGCGCTGGTGTCCAACTCCCAGACCGGCACCATTCAACAGGGTGGATCAACCCTGACTCAGCAGTACGTCAAGAACGTGTTGATAGCCACTGCAACAAATGCCAGCGAACTGGATGCTGCCAAAGGTCGCACGCCATCGCGCAAGCTTCGCGAGATTAGATTTGCACTCGCGTTAGAGCGTCGGTATACAAAACCTGAAATCCTTGAGCGATATCTCAACATCGTCTACTTTGGCGCAGGGGCATATGGAGTCGAAGCCGCTTCGCGTCGTTACTTTAACAAGGCGGCAGGTGATCTCACTCTTCCCGAAGCGGCAACACTTGCTGGGATAGTGCAGGCACCTACTGCTTTCGACCCAACGCGCAATCCGAAACTCTCAGAGGACCGCCGCGATCTGGTGCTTCGACGGATGGCCGAGCTCGGCTACATCACGAGCGTCGCGGCCGAAGCCGCCGTGGCGACTCCCATGAAAGAGATTCTCAATCCTTCTGTAGTCGACAACGGGTGTACGACTTCGTACGCACCGTATTTCTGCGATTACGTACTGCAGGTCATGCGGACAGACTCGGCATTCGGCGAGGATGCAGCGAGTCGTGAAGCTTTGCTTCGTCGAGGTGGCTTAACGATTCGCACGACTCTTCAACCACAGGCACAGAAGTCGGCCAGCGTCGCAGTGTCGACGTATATCCCCAATAGAGACGCAAGCGGGCGCGCCGCTGCAATCACGATGATTACGCCTCAAACAGGCGCCATCGTCGCAATGACGCAAAACCGGGATTGGGGAATATCGGGTCGCGGCAACACAACGTACAACTACAACGTGAATACTGCCTACGGCGGCAGCATAGGAATGCAGGCTGGATCGACCTTCAAAGTCTTTACTGCTGC
>Ga0164295_10004486_pt1 | contig 11110 bp, 9 predicted proteins | sample GEODES006metaG_FD_111798 | JGI IMG/M metagenome (GOLD analysis project Ga0164295, IMG submission 111798) | Oligotrophic lake water microbial communities from Sparkling Lake, Wisconsin, USA - GEODES006 metaG | ecosystem: Environmental > Aquatic > Freshwater > Lake | place: USA: Sparkling Lake...
GGTAACATAGTGACCGAATCGTTGAAGATCGTACTAGTACTCTCCTCCACATGAACTGAGCTATCCGGTTGGTCGAGAATACTGCTACCTCTTCCAGTGGATAGCTTCGAATGATTATTCTCTTTTAATTCTTTGCGTGGTACTGCTTTCCCCATTGTAACCAACAGAGATATATCACTACTACTCTTCTTCTTACTACTACTACTACTATTACTACTACTATCGCGTGATGATCTAGTCTTCGGTTGACTTGACTGACGAGATGAAGCTATTGACCCTAACCCTGCCGCTTCACTGACACTATGGAGTGGTGCAGATGAATAAGAAGAAGAACCATGAAGCTTGTCAGTACCAGTCTTAGTGACTACCTCGACCTTCATAGTCGCTTTTATCTCTTGCAGATTCATCTCCATTAATTTCGCGATCTTTTCATCTGCAGTAGAGCGAGAGAATTCGTTTTTGCTTTTCAATGGGTTGCTACTGTCATCCCCCTCACCACCACCACCACTACCACTACTACGGAGGCTATTATTGTTATTGTCATTATTGCCTTTTGACATCTTCCTTGCTATTGACTTATCAACGATTGGAATAGAATACGTTCGATCATGATGAGCATCACTATCACCAAAATGTAATGGAGCAGTAGCATTCATAATTGCAGCGGCAACTTTATCTTTAACCATATCATCATGCACTGGCTTAATGAACATTGGTAGAGATATGGATCTTGGCATGTTGGACTTCACCTTCATCTCTGGTATAAAAGCACTCATCTCAAATTGACTTAACTCATCAACAACATTATGGTCATCATCATGTTTTGATTCTTGGGCTAGATGATAACTCTCATTGAAATTATTAGTAGTTGATTCTTCTAAATCACGAAGTAGAGTCGGTACTGGTACTGGTACCGGTACTTTCGGAACACGTTTGGGAACAGCAGGTTTATGAGTGGTACCATCTGTATCTTTGTTTGCTCCTCTATTCATAAATTCAAAGTGAGCTAATAGTCGCTGATTCTCCATCGATAAGCTTCGTACCTGGTGAATTATTAATATACACATGATAGTTATTGAACAGAAGCAGACACAATCTCTTCACAAAATAGTAGAAACGCCTCATGTATAACATCAATATGATGATAATAATAATGATGATGATGATCAACATCATCATCAACAATATCACCAACAGCAAACATCATCATCACCATCAGCAATCATTATCGTCATCATCATCATCATCATCATCATCATCATCATCATCACCATAGTCCTCATCATCACATTACCATCATCATCATCATCATCATCGTAGTCATCACCATAGTCCTCATGATAAACCATCACCGTAGTCATTATCATGATCATCATCATCTTTACCTCAAAACGAAGATTATTAACTTCTTTCAAGAGACTTTGATTATCGCGAAGATGATTTTCGATTTTATGCGATGAGGCATTGTTCGCCACGTCCAGGCTGGCTTGTAAGATATTGACATTTCGATGCAACATTTCCATCTGTCGCTCCTGCTCTTGCACTACATCTTCCATCTCTTCGTCTGCTTTGGACTAACAGCATCGCAGATAATGAGAACCAAGCAACAGACAGTGAGTGTTATCTCATATGAACAGACAGATAGAGAGCACTATGTAATATGGTGTAGTTCTGTAAGTACTATGTGATATACATGACTGTCCCTCTCAAACTATGGGAAGGAAGTAGATAGCATCACAGATAGTAGTTATTGCTCGATGGTACGTACTCTCTCCACCCTACTAACCTTGTTGTTGTTCTTATCCATGAATGGAGTCAACACGTCATTCAATCGCTTCAAAGCATTCTTCATGCCTTCATTCTGAGCAATAATCTCAACCACTTCGGTTCCGATGATGGTAGGTTTCCTTCGCTTCATGATGATAGCTTCCATCGTCGGAGTCATCTGCGTGTCCTCATTCTCATAACCCATCACTGGGATCGTGCGCTTTTCTGATGCGAAGTATGCTTCCCGCAACGAATACTTGTAGTCTTCCAGTAAAGTAGCAGCTCGACGCAATGCCTTGTCTTTACGAGACGATAAATTCCTCAAATCTCGAACCTATGAGCATCCATCAACAGACAGGCAAATGAACATGATGGTGATGATTGTGATGAAGATGAATTGGATAAAAAAGGATAATATTAATATAGATGCACACACATGTAGGCATAAAGATTGATATGATATGATATATCTATGACTCATCATCTCCAACAACTAACCTGTTTGTGTAACATGTTAAGGTTCTCGCTCTTCTGCATCAACGTCCTCTCTTTGTCAGCTATGGCTTGCAGAGACAGCTCGTACTCCCGGTCGGTCTCCTCCAACTGACTCGACACCCGCAATAAGGTCTCTTCTTTCGGTCCGAACTCTTCTCGCAAGTTATGAAGCTGAGAGGTCAGCACCTTGCGTAATCTAATACATACATTAGTATCATCATCATCATCATCACCATCATAATCATTACTATCATCATCATCATCATCATCATTACTATCACCATCATCATCGTCATTACTATCATCATCATCATCATCATCATCATCTTCATTACTATTATCATCATCATTATCATCATTATCATTACTATCATCATCATCATTGTCGAATATGCACGAGGTCAGGTCTATATACTTACTTCTCTAACTCGATCACATTCTGTTGAGCGATACCAGCTTTGAGTTCCCATTTCTCAGACATCTCAGTACGAAATATCAAATCCCCCGTAGCTTTCGAGAGCACTTGTTCAAGCTCTAGTATCCTCCCATGAGCCCACTCAACTCTAGAGTGTAGCTTTAGTAAGTCTGCTTCCTTCTCTTCGATGATGGACATTAGCTTTTGAGCTTCACGTGATGCTTGTACTTCACTTGTAAGTACTGCGGATTGAGCTATAGCTAAGTCATCTTTCGTTTGCTTTAATTCGCCTTTCAATCGTTGCCTACATCAGATGATCAATATTCAACCGCGATAAATTTATTCGATATTGATGATCAAAGGTAGGAATAGAATAGTTCATTAGTATCTCACCTCTCTTCTACTTGTTGATCTTCTAACGATTCAAATAATTCATCATTCCGCACTTGAATGTAATCATAGTACTGCAGAAGTACAGTCTTCTGCTTCTCCACCTCTGCAAACGCTTCATCTCTGTCGAATTCGATCTCTTCAATGCGTTGATCAGTCTTCCGTTGCACTTCACTCAAATCTAATCGGGAATGAATAACAAATTCATCATATGCTTGTTTGAGCTTATCTAAATACAAGGTCTCTTGAGATAATTTCTGCTCATATGTTAGCTCCACATCATGTATCGTAGCTTCACATTCTCTTTGGATTGCAGCCATTTCACTATTTACAGAAGCTTTCAATTTAAGATAATCATTACGACATTGTAAGATTGTTTCATCACGATGCTTCAAATCTTTCAACGTTTTCACTTGTAGGTCATGAATAATTTTATTCTTCTCATCAATCATAGAATTCATCTTTATTTCGAATTCTTTCTCATTCATATCAACAAGATTCATGCTATCACTTAGTTGCGTGTGAAGATTCGTTAATCTCAACCTATCCATCAAGTGGAATCTATTTTCTAATCCATCATTTATTTGAGTTATATCTAAGCCACGCTTACTTGTGGCAAACATAAAGATGACTCCATCGTCACCCGCAGAGAATATCCACATTCCATTCGGAGAGATCACGACTCCATTGACTGGACCCACATGAATATCGAACTGAAAGCAGCTCTTCTCATCCAACTGCTCTGCTACAGATGCATCATCTCCATATGCTATAGTCATATCCTTATTAGCTTCCAGTATACTTATAACACTAGCATCACTTGAGGAGTCATTGCTATTGTCATGTTTATTGTTATTGTTATTGCGACTGTTGGTACTGTGGTTGATTGTCATATCCCTCCTTCTGCCTATCTCTCCTCCATCGTGGTCGAGTATACCTCCCTTATGACGATGACTACTTGATCCAAAGCCGAGACGACTACTATCATCAGATACAGCTGTGGTTGGTGCACTAATCAAAGGGGCTGCTATGTCTATAGCTCGGACAATAGGCAATGGGAGTCTAGCAACCAGTATGCGACCATCTGCCATACCTAACACACAGATATCTATTTTCTCGATGCCATCTGCATCACCAAGAGCAATGGATCTCACAGGACAATCTAACTGCAATATATCCGGATTCAATGATACATGAGCTGAACCTATCGATAACAATATTAATTTAATTATAATAATATACATCATTATAATTATCTCATCATGTTAATCAATAGAAACGAATACTGAGTAGAAGATTCGTATTATCATCATCATATGTATAGCTGTAATCACCTTTCCAAATCGCTAGGAAGCTTTTCTTCTTATTACTATTATTGTTACTTTCTTCCACAGCTTCGAATAGCCTGGATGCCTGTCTACCATGCCTCGACCCTGTCATTGACTTCTGTTGACTATCTCCTCCTTTTTGAATCTTTGCCATTTGTTTGATTATTGGTAAATCAGATAACATTTCTGATTGTACTTCATAGCAAGCTATGATGTAATTTTCAGATTCAGAATTATGATTCTTAGTGACTGCAACTCGACGTGCTGAGACTCCACGATGAACGTATTCTTGATGACGAGAGTAAGCACCAACTATCCAACTATAGATGGATCCATCAGAGGATGTTGTGAATAAGACGGAATCATCTCTACTAAATGCAATATCTGTGATTGGAGCAATGTGATCGGTAAGCATCATAATTCGAGTTGGTTGCCCATATAATGCAGGAGAATTATAATCTGTTAAGAATAAACTAAATATTTGTGCTAATTTTCCTGTCACAACAGCTAATAAATGACCATTATTTGAATATTTTACCATAGATACTGGTTGGTTAATTATAAATGGTACTCCATTCGGTCCAATAAATGGAGTCTTGATATCAATATTACGATATAGTTGCAAAATACCATCAGTCACTGCGAACTCCTTTACTCCATGTTCCATTGCAAAGGCTGTGAATAACCCAGCAGGGTGGATATCTACATATAGAGGATTATCATCTGGTGGGTCTTGATAGTTTTCGATGACCCAAGTACCTGTGAAGCTTGTGGGTTCATTGAAATTCCAGATCCTTGTTGTACTATCTTTGTAAGAATTCGTCGCTAATAAATTCGTACGTGTAGACAATGATAGACTACGAATGCTATCCCAATGGTAGCGGAGTATGTACTTCTCGTCGATGAAATCAGTATAGACAATCTCTGACACATCATTGAGCATTGGAGCGGTATCTCTAGCTATCTCGAATTCGAAGACACTGTCTCTACTCATGGCAATGAGTTCGAAGGATGTTAGAGAGTCAAGTAGACACCATTGCATCCCCAGGATAGTATGCATATTCGCGAGTCGATACTTGTTGAGTAGAAAGACTGCCGAAGAATTCACATTGCTTTTCATGACACGTCGCAACTCAAACACTGCCAACTCATTGCTAGATGACAATGCTAAGAGAATGTCCCCTCGTAACAACAATTGAACGACAGGTTTGAAATCCGTTGAGGTGGCAACAGTTACCTCAGGTGGCTCTGTCTGGATCCTTGTGGTAGGGGATCCAAAGACGTAGTTATTGGGATGCTTCTGCTCACACCCTTCAATTACACACAAGAAGCCTTTATCTGATCCTGACACTACGACTCCTTCCATGGTCGGCACCCAGATGTGGCATGTATAAGACACATTCTTCCCACCTTTGAGTCCCAGTGCCGGTGCGGGGCTATTTACCTTCTTCATATTGAATCGAATGAATGCCAAGAGACCCATCTCTCCAGTGACACAGATCTTGAATGGATCGATCGGATCAAAGCTGGCATGGTAGGGAATGGTTGGCGTCGGCACGCTAGCAAAGAGAGTACATTTGATGAGGTCAAAGATCAGAACTCCAATCGGTGGGTAATTGGTGGTACATACGACGAATTGGTTATCGTTGGAAAATTCCAGACTTCTCATCTCCAATTTTAATCCACTCGGTAGGTGTACGTCGGGTGGGCACTTGTATTTGATGACATTAGGACATCGATACTCATAAATCAATGTATCCATACTGTATACGTGAGCAATTATAGCTGAGTCATCTTCATCCTTGAATCGTGCTACAACAGCAAGATATTTCAAGTCAGGACTTGGACTCATGAAGAGCACATACGATATACCAGGGACATTAGCGTTGATTAGTTGAGACTGTTTGGGAAGCCTAGTGTTGCTATCGAAGATCATCATACCAGAACCAACGGGCATAATGTATTGATAATCTGCTAATGAGATCAAACTACGATAATTATTAGTAGCACGACCTCCCCATACTGCTTTCACTTGTATACTTTTAAGTCTAATGTCAACAACTCCTGCTGATGAAGAGACTTTGTTACCTGAAACAACTGACATGGTAAGTTTAATCGATTGGATATGACAAGTTAAAATAAGTTTTCAATGATGAACGATGATTATTAATAAAAGCCGTTACATTGAATCGAACCGTTTCGTTCATTTTTGCAGTATACAGTACAGTACTGTACAGTACTTGTACTGTAGCAATGCATTATCCCACATTTGGGATTTTGAATGCTTTCCGTCCACTCATCCATCCATCCATCCATCATCGGCATCATCATCATCAGCATCAGCATCATCAGCATCACTCTTCTTTCCACGCGGGAGCATTCAACTGTTACATAGCTGCGGTTAGCAGTACATCACTAAGTGATAGCATTGAAGCTCCTGATTGATTCAAATCCAGAAATATTTGATCACATGAAACATTGATGATTAGACCATGAGCATCAAGCAATTTTAATTCACCCTCTGGACGAGTATCTGCTGTGGAGATGACTCTCTTCATGCGTTCTAGAATTGATACAAACACGTTGGGACTATCACCATCGGAGCTAGTGTCAGCAGATATAGGAGATAACATGGATATCATAGAGTGTACTATTTCAGCAGCTTGTATGATGGCGCTTAATAACCAGAGTGACTGCGCCTGACTGTATTCGTCACAGCTGATGATCTGCTTGATTGATAACAACAGTTGACGAGCTGAACCTTTGATAATTGTAGGGTGGTATGGATCGATTCGAATGCTGTTGAATATGAATCGGGATATCTGGAACACTGCGATCGCAACGATGCTCAACCTGCGGTCTAAAGGTGATCGTAAGCGAGACAGAGCTCGAGCAATGTCCGTGTACAAACTGATCGATTCACATGGATTCGATATGGACATCGATGGGGGGGAATCTTCTGTAGTTGTAACATCTCCTGTAATAATATGACTGTTATAAGTAGTAGACATGAAATGGATGGGTAGGAGAGGAATCAAATACTCGTCGTAACTCATCAGATGGACCAGTCGCAGGGACCCGATCTCGGTCCAGACACGTTGCCGCACAACCCAAGGCATCATGGGAGATATCAGAGTCAATAATGCGACAGCATGCAACTCGTATGCAACTATCTGATTCACTGATGCTTCGATCACTTTTATAGACAGATCTAGTGCTCCTTCTCGGCTACTCACAGCGTTCGACCCAGCTGAACTTCTTGAGTTTGGTACTCTACTCTTCAGCATCATTCCAGTCGTTGAGAAAAATTCATCTTGAGCTTTTCTACAGAAAGAATATGCAAACGTATGCCTCGCCAATAGACTGCTGTAATGCATTGCTTGAAGTGAAAGGTTGCACATCAAATTGCGATAGTTAATGTATACTTCGTCATTAACATCTTCAATAATCATCTCGACTATCTGATGGGATTCCGATGGATTTGTGTTTGACAGCCATTTCTCATGTTGATCAGTCACACATAGCTGTAGTAGATAAAATTGAGCGGATGCTATAGCATCCATCCTAAACTCAGCATCCATGTGAGGTACATCCAACAAGCACGCATCCTTCTGATTTGTTAAGACTATCAACCATTGCTGCATTTGCTTCCTTGGTAGCTTAATAAGTACTTTGAATGGCCACATGTGATCGAGACTAATAACGAGGGGTTTGTTAAAAGAGAGGGAGGAGTGGTCTTGGAGCTTCAGAGATGACCCGGATATGCAGTTGAAGTATTGCAAAGCATCGTGAGACAATGTAGACAATTTGCTATTATCTCCACTTTGAAAATACTTGTCTGTGGTAGTGATGTAATCAATTACACTGGTACTTAATAGATCCGTTTGTTCTTTTATTGTCAAATAGTCATGTGTAGCTATAGAGCCATGACGATGCACTTGATCTTTTAGTAACGAAACAGTTATCAAGTCTTGCATAAACCAGAGAAACAAAGACGTTTTCGGTCCCGAGAATGTGTGTGATGTCAAAGAATACAGAGAATCGGAAATAGATGACTTGAGTTCCACAGTTAGTGATGCAATCAGACGGGGACTTGTTCGTCCTGACACATCATTTAAGATGTGTAACATGGCCAGAGTATTAGTCTTGAATATTATCGCCAGCAATATAGAGGAATCTAGAAGTCTCTGTAAATGCCAATTAATCAAGCCACGTGACACGCTCCCAAGACGACCGTTGTTAGGTGTTGTAAGTGTGGATGCTTCTGATCGTCGGGAGCAGCAGTTACGCATCAATGAGCAGCATCGGTGGGTAGACTCATTTATTGAGGTGATAAATGCGAATGACACTTCTGCTGGTGCCAAAGTCGTTATGTCGCTTTGCAGATCGTAAATGTTTGTCAATGCAGAAACAGATAAATACCTCTGCCATACTAAGACACACTCAATCACCTTCCAATTCAAGTCAAACTCAATCTCTTTTCTAAAGCTAGAGACGACTTTAATCATCGCATCCACATAGTCGATTGCAGACTGTGGATGCATCAAATATCCAGATCGACTCATGGCCATCATGTGAATGCATTGTCCTCGGACATGTTCCAGCGCAGCATCGATGCTCCTACTACTACTAGCAGCCACTTCATCCTGTGTTAAGTGAATTCGTTCCACATGAACAAGCACTGCAGAGATCAAGCCACATCCCCAAAGCCGTAGACTTCCATTGATCTTCCGAACAAGATCACAATCCAAACGTAGCATCATCGACTCAATCGACGATAGTTCTGGCATTGTTTTGGTCGGTAGAAATCTTTCGAGATTCTGATCATTGCTAGCTGCTACAGGACAATTAGAGATGAATAGCGAGCATAGTAAATTCAGTACTGATGCTTGAGCAACCAGCAATCGCTCATCAATTTTATTTCTACTTTCTGCCTCGTCATTTGTTTCGATACGCTGTGTGAGAATATGTTCAAAATAAGTCCAGTGCTTTGATGCAAATGATAAAATAGAACTAGAAAATTCGACAGCATCTTCTAGATGGGATCTTCGATCGCTTCCCGAATTATTGATGGGATCCGACTCATCGGATAAGAGCCAAGCTGATGCCGTCCGCACTGCTTGCTCTAGCAATACAAAGAAATCAACCGGGATGTCATGATTGCTATCGTTGGTACTATGGAAATCAGAAAGATTGCTATCCTGCAGATATTTGACATTGATGGCGAGGAAAAGATCGGAGCAGCATCGCAAGCCAAGACCATATGCTAAACAATGCTTCAGTAAGCGCATTATCATTGTGTTTATAATTTCATCACTACTATATATATCTCCTTCTGTTGATTGTGAGCCACGATGCTTATTAATACACTTAAACCAATGCGCGTGAAGATAGCGGATCACAGTCCCTCGCACCCACTCGCTATGCACCACAAGAAGATAGTTCACTGTGAATTCGTCTTTTAATGCAAGCGCAGCAAGCAATGCCCAACATGCAATTTCCACTTCATATACATATGCATTTCTCTTCATTGTACTGTCATCCAAAAGGAATTTAAATGCAATGAAGAAAGAAGCAAGAAATTTATGTCGAATACATGCCACAGTGTTCTCACTCCCTTGCTCGATTAACGCTGCTATAGCGTGGAGAGACTGTAAACCCAGGCGACAAGTAGCTTCCAGTTGCGGTTGCATCTTATTATTACTGACGAGGGCATTGAGACATACCATCACTTGTTGAGTCAGCCAGCTCACGACCTGATATTCATCGTTATTTGCAACGATCTGATCGACTCGTCCCCAGCGACACTTCAAAGCGAATACCTCTCTCACATTAAAATTCGATTGAGAAAGTGCTGAACTATTTACCTCAGATCCCTGCACGTCACGAACATCTTGATCATTGAAATTTCGGAGACAATCGTCTACTTTCTGCTGGCATTCATACGTATACTCCTCGTAAAGTAGCGATAGGGAGCGAAGATGATGAGGGGTAGGTAGCCCTGGAGTTCCAGCATAGCTCCACAGTAGAGAAGCCTTCAAACTGTTGGCTACTGTTGTCTCGATTGGACTGAAAAGATAAAGCTGGAGACAACTCAATAGCGCTAGCTTCGATGCGGTACCGTTGAACAACGATGAACTCCCTATCGCCTTCTGTGAGGACCCAATGATGGCGAGCGGCCATACCAGTAGAGTCGGAAGGTCCACAGGTAGGTCGGGAGCACACAATAGATTCACCAACACCCTGCCTACTATCCTCCTGATCCTGTCACATCGACTCCTATCGTTGATGGTCGTGCTACAATCTATCGGCGGAGTAATTGATTTATCACAACCGATTTGATTGATTACAAAGAATTCCTTCTTCGACAATCTGTGCACTATCTTCTCGAAGCAAGTGCTCGCTTTGCCAAATATACCACTCCTCCTACCTACCTCATTGTAGATGGACTGCTGGTCACCGCAGTGAGAAGGTTGACCCCCACGCACAAAGAGCTCGCTGTAAGGCTCCAAGCAGACAACGCACTCCCGACGCAGTAGGATACCACTTAACATACGAACTGCCAGCTGTCGTTGGTTAGTGTACTCCGAGCGGAACATCTGATAGTGAGGTAGAGGAAGAGAGAAAGTAGTTTGGAATCAATCATGCTATCAACAGCGCAGACCAATCATCAGTAGTACCATGAGCATCATATCCCCTCACCTCATTTATCTCA
>Ga0164295_10004487_pt1 | contig 11109 bp, 1 predicted proteins | sample GEODES006metaG_FD_111798 | JGI IMG/M metagenome (GOLD analysis project Ga0164295, IMG submission 111798) | Oligotrophic lake water microbial communities from Sparkling Lake, Wisconsin, USA - GEODES006 metaG | ecosystem: Environmental > Aquatic > Freshwater > Lake | place: USA: Sparkling Lake...
AACAGGCTGATGATCAGCGGTTCCCTAGCCTCTTCAGCGTGACCGATGCGGCAATCGAGCCCGGCCTCCCGGGGCGACGCCACCCGAGGGCAGGCAGAAGGAATTTTGGCCGAAGCTTCAGCACCCATTATTGGGATAGCTGTTCAGTGTGAGAGTTGGTCGACTACAGGTGCCCGATGGATCTCGAAGATTGCTCCTTGTGGCCCTTTCTTGCCCTTTCTTTGTCACTCTGGATGGTTCTCGATGTTTCTTGGTGCGTAAGAACCTCGTGTTTGCAACCGTTTTGGGATGTGAGACCTTCTCCTGAATCCTCTTTTAATCCGTAGGTTGCGGGTTCGAGCCCCGCGCGACCCACATCCGGCCATGGCACTATTACGCCGTGGCGCTACCGACCTCACTGGGCAAGGCTGCGAGCCAGCGGGTGAGCTGGTTCGAACTCTTCTACGACCTAGTTTTGGTCGCCGCGATTAGCCAAGCGGGCAAGGTCTTCGTAAAGGAGCCGACGTGGGCGATGACAGGTCTTATTGGATCAGGCATTCTCGTCTTGTTCGGGATCTGGTTGCTCACGACCATGAGTTATGGATTGTTTCGTCGGGACACGGCTTGGCGGCGATTACTGCTCCTGATCCAGATGCTCGGTGTTGTGGTTGCTGCACTCTCACTTAGTAAGACAGGCCTTCCAGCTTGGGTGGGCTTCGTCGCCCTTGCGATGGTGGTGGCAACCCAAACTTTCATCTACGCACGCTTCACAAGAGTTGACGCTCCCATGCAGGGCTCGCTTCGCATAGTGGTGTGGAGCACCGCAGTCGCCGCTGCGATCTTCGCTTTAGCCGCTGCAGTTTTGTCGACAGCAAGCGCCGATGACTGGGTGTTTGTGTCGCCACTCGCTTTGGTTGTAGGCGGCGGTGTGATGCTGCTTCCCATAATTTGGCGAGTAACGCCCGGGGTGCTTTCGTCAATTGACTTGCATCACCTTGATGAACGTTTCGGCCTCCTTGTCATTATCGTGCTCGGAGAATCCTTCATCAACCTGGTGAGCAATGTCGGCACGTTGGGCAGCATCCCTAATCCGGTCGCGTTTCTCTTAGCCTTTCTAATTGCCTATGCACTGTGGGCGATCTACTTCACCAGTGTGCAGGCGTACGAAATGCCGTCGACAATTTGGGCATTCCGGTTGTGGATATGTGCGCACTTGCTCTTTGTTGCAGCCGCAATTGCAGTTGCCGTTGAATTCACTGATCTCTCCACGCATGCGGTGGCTGATCTGAACTTAACCAGTGGCAATTGGACGCCATTGCCGATGCTTGGCGCATTGAGCGCCGTGGCGCTGATGACGTGGAAGGCGAAGGGTGCCCCACGCGGGATGTTGCGTGCGCACCTTTGTGCACTCTCGTTATTGGTGGTTCTCTTCGTTGTTGACATTGCGCGCGGGTACGAACAAATGCCGTGGTTCGTGTTCGCTGGTGCGGTCGTCGTGATGGGTGACGCGATCTCTTGCTCTGTGATTCGACGTCAGATATCAGGCGACACTGTGTCCTAATTTTGGGGGACTTAACTGTGCTGCGATTACTGCCTCACAGTTGTTCAAAAATTGATAAGTCCTGTCACGTCATTTGGGGACAACACTTTTTGAGTTGCTCAGGGTTAATCGCTGCACGGTTTAATTGCCTTTGATCTCAGCACATTTGGATTGGCAAAGACGTAAAGAACTTTCTACTGTGTTCCTCAAAGCGTGTAACCGCGGTGAGAAATTTTGGGCATATATGAGGTGAGGGTGGTGGGGGTGTCGGAGAGTGCGTTCATCGTGAGCGCGTCTCGGCTTTCACGAATCATTGTCGCCTCGGTTGCCTCTCTCGCCATAGTGCTTACGTCGTTCGCGACGCTTCCCCAAGCTCAGGCAGCGGTCCCCACCGCACCAGCAACTCTCAATGCGGTTGCTTCGAGTGGACAAGCAGTTCTGACCTGGACGGTGCCCTCTAGCAATGGTGGAAAGACCATCACGGGCTACAAAGTGGAGCGTAGTCTCGACACAGGGTCGACCTGGAGCACCATTTCTAGCAATGTGGGCAACGTACTGACCTATACGGTTAATGGTCTCACAAATGGTGACCCCTACACCTTCCGTGTGAGTGCGATCAACGCCGACGGCTTCGGCGCGACACTGTCATCACCCACTGTTACGCCTGTTGGGCTTGCGTCTGCGCCGCTAAATGCTGTCGTGACGAACGCCGATCGCGCCCTCACCGTTACGTGGGAGCCACCTCCCAGCAACGGAGGGGCGGCGGTAACCGGCTACGAGATTAGACGAAGTATCAGCAGTGCCACGACGGGATTCACGACAGTCGTAGCCAGTGCCGATGCCACGACGCGGTCCTACACACTCTCTGGGCTAACGAATGGAACCTTCTACTGGATCAGCATTTCTGCAGTGACTTCAGCAGGGGTCGGAGCGGCATCTGTTGTCGGTGCGCAGCCATTCGCCTTGGCAAGCGCGCCTACGGCCATGTACACGGTGGTCGGGGACCGTCAAGCAACTCTCAATTGGGGCGCTCCGACTGAGCTCAACGGAACGGCCGTCGTTGGTTACCGCATTGATATGTCAAGTAATGGCGGGACGACCTGGAGCATGGTGAGCGCCAACGTCGGCAACGTTGCTTCCTATGTCGTAGCCGGACTTTCCAACGGAACGCAATACACGTTCCGTGTGCGTGCGCTGCGCAACGATAATGGGCTGAGCGCCGCGGCAACGGCAATCGCGGTCCCTGTAACGACTGCGAGTGTGCCGCGCGAACTCACGGCGGTGGGTTCGGACTCCACCGTGGGGCTCACGTGGACGTCGCCGAGTAGTAGTGGCGGCACCGCGATCGTTGGCTACGAAATCTCACGCTCGACAGACGGTGTCAACTACACGGTGATTACTACCGATGCCGGAGTCGTCAACACGAGTTTTACGAGCGTTGGTTTGTACAACGGCACGCGCTATTGGTTCCGCGTACGGGCTGTGACCGCCCAGGGGCTTGGGGCTGCGGCAATTGTTCAATCGACCCCTCGCGTGCTTGCGGATTCGGTGCGCACACTTACAGGCATCCCCTACGACCGCTATGCCACTCTGACTTGGACTGCACCGACAGACAATGGTGGCTTTGCAGTCAGCGGCTACCGCATTGAAGTGAGCACTGACTCAAGCGCCACGTGGAGCGTCTTGTCTGAACGAACCACCTACACAGTCTTTAGGGCAGAGGGCTTGGTTAACGGGCTCGTTCACGTCTTCAGGGTCACGCCGATCACTGCACGCGGGCTTGGGACTCCCGCAACCATCACCGTTGTGCCGAGTGGTTTAGCGGGAGCGGTTCGAAATTTGACCGCGACCGGTGGGGACCGATCGATCACCGTGCGCTGGTTAGCACCTCAAGACGCGGGTGGTTCGACAATTCTTGGCTACTCGATCGAGACGTCAGAGAACAACTCGTCGTGGACAATGCGCACGCCGAATACGCGCTCTACTTCAACGACTGCCGTCATTGACGGTGTGCCGAACGGCACTCTCAGATACATCCGCGTCGCCGCCGTGACAGGCAATGGATCCGGAACCACTGCGGTGGTTGCGGTGGTGCCTCAGGCCCCCGCCTCTCCGCCGCTCAACATGCGTGTGGTTCTGCAGGATGATGATTCTGATGCGACTACGAACTACAAGACAATTCAGGCGTACATCACTTGGGTTGCACCCGTCGACAATGGTGGGCGCACCATCACTGGCTACAGGTTAGAGACCAGTCTCGACGGCGGCGCAACGTGGACGACGACGACGTCCAACATGGGAGTGGTCCTCAACTACACCGTTGCGGGGCTCCAACTCGGGGCTCGCTATCAATTTCGCGTCTCCGCCATTACGAGTGTGGGCGTTGGCCGCACTAGCGCCATCACCGTCGTGGCTGCGGGACCACCACAGCCGCCAGCTGGTCTGCGGCTAACAACGGCGCCAACAGCGATCACAGCAACTTGGAATGCTCCCGCTGAGTTGAGTGGAAATGCGCTAGCGGGATACCAGGTGCGCTACTCAGCAAACAACGGTGCCACCTGGACAACCGCCTCCGAATTGCTTAACCCGTCCACTACCTCGTATCCCATCACTGGACTCGTAAATGGCTCCACATACTTGGTAGAGGTCAGTTCCGTGGTCGGCGACTGCACGGTCAATGCGACCGTCTGTGCTTCAGGGACAAGTCGCGCATACGCCCAGCCAGCAGCACCGCCTTCACCACCAACTGCACTCACTGCAACGACAACAGCGGGAGAGGTCGCGTTGTCTTGGGCCGCACCAGACTCCACCGGTGGTCTAACTGTCTTGGGCTATCGCGTGGAGACCAGCGCAGACGGCTCCACATGGAGCAATGTGTCGCGGTTGCTCAACGCCACGGCTTACTCGATCGCGGGAGTGGCCGCTGCATCAGCCACCTTCGTCCGTATCGCTGCAGTTTCGGCATTGGGCGCAAGCGAATGGTCCACTCTGCGCACGAATGCACCTGATCCGACAGCGACAAATAGCACTACCTCGGTGCGGGACCTGTCTGCAGTTGCGGCTGATGGGTCGGTGTCACTCACCTGGACTGCGCCACTGACGACAGGTGGTCAACTGATCCGGGGCTACGAGATTCGCCAAGCAGCAACCTCGCCGAGTGGTTATGCAGTGGTGACGCCGAATGCTGGCACTGGCACCTCCTACACCGTGACCGGACTCACTAACGGCACTCAATACTGGTTCCAAGTCGTGCCCATTGTGCGAACTTCAGGTGCCGTAGACGTCCTAGGCACTCCAGCAAACGTCGGGGCCTTCCCCGATGCCACCTTGTCTGCGCCGCGTACGCTGTATGCGTCAGTCATTGGCGATGGATCAGTCACTCTTGTGTGGGCTGCGCCAGGTTCATCAGTGTGGTCGCTCCTAGGCTACGCGGTGGACTACACCGCAGATGGCGGAGCAACGTGGAGCGTAGTCACTGAGCAAGATGGCGATTATTCGAAGACGCAGAGGATCAGCGGACTGGTCAATGGCACTTCCTATACGTTCCGCGTCCGTGCCCGCTCGACTGCCGGATATGGAGCTGCCGCCTTAGTCGTTGCAGTGCCCCAACGAGGACCATCCGCACCGCGCAATATGAAGGTGACCGGCGGCGACACAATCGTGGACCTTGATTGGGACGCTCCGGAGTTCACCTCCGGGTTCTCAATAGCCGGATACCAGGTGGAGTATTCGCCCAACAACTCCACTTTCACTGTTGTGACATCCGCACTACCGCCCACGATGACTGACTATCGAGTCACAGGTCTGACAAATGGCACTCCGTATTACTTCCGCGTTCGAACTCTGCTCTCCGGCTCACCCACTCCCGGCCCAGCAGCGCGGGGATTGGCCGTTCCCGTCACTGCGCCCGGTCCAGTTGAAGGATTGAACGGTATTCCCGGCTCGTCGGGGCAGATTGTTCTTCGGTGGGTGCAACCCACTTCATTGGGCGGGTCCACAATCTCCGGCTACCGAATTGCGTGGAGCGCAGACGGAAACACGTGGACAACGACTCCCGATATTGGCAACCTGGTGACCTACACGGTCTCGGGTTTGACGAATGGGCAGAGTTATCAGTTCAGCGTTACGGCCCTAACCGAGGCGGGTGCGAGTGAACCCGTATTGGTGACCGCGACGCCACTTGCGTTGCCGTCCGCGCCGCGCCGAGTTTCTGTGTCGTCGGGCGATCAGTCGTTGCGAGCGACATGGCTCCCGCCCAACGAAACTGGTGGACTTCCAATTTTGGGCTATCTCGTCCGCTATACCCAGCTCAGTTCCGGCGTATGGAACATTGTCACCAACAACACTGGTGCAGGCATTACGGAATACACGATCACTGGGCTTACTAACAACACGACCTATGCGGTTGATGTCATCGCCATCACGGCGAATGGGCAGGGCACCTCAGATTCTTACGCCTGGGGAACTCCCGGAACGCTTGCTAGCCCCGTGAACAATCTGCAAGCAACCGCCGGTGATGGACAAGTTTCGTTGTCGTACGTTGCCCCAACAGACCTAGGCGGATACACGAGCCTTGGATATCTCGTCGAAATGTCGACCAACGGCACATCGTGGACCACCGTCACGGATTACGCGGACACAAGTCCGTATGTTGTCCAAGGGCTAACCAACGGACAGCCGTACTTCTTCCGCATGTCTACTCTCACGACTGGTGGGATGGGCGCGAGCAGCACGGTGGTCCAGTCGACGCCCATGGTGGCACCGTCAGCCGTGCAAGGACTTAGCGCTACCGCATCGGATGCTCGAGTAACTCTCAACTGGTCGGCGCCAGCATCAACTGGTGGGTCACCAGTGAGCGGGTACAAGATTGGCGTCAGCACCTCAAACGGCTCGTGGGTCTATCGTACGTCGACACTCGCAGCTGACACGACGTCCTTCACTGTTAATGGCCTCACCAATGGCACTACGTACTACTTCCAAGTTTTGCCGATGAACGTCGTGGGCAACGGAACTTCATCGGTTGTTGCTGCGGTTCCCTCCGCACCGGCACGCCTGCCGCTTACGGTCACAGCGACACCTGACGACTCAACTGTGGCCCTCACGTGGGCGGCCCCCGCAACAAGCACAGGCCCGAGCCCGTCGGGCTATCGCGTAGAACGAAGCACCGATGGCGTCACATGGGTGTCGGTCACACCTAAGACTGCTGCAACATCAATCACCGCTTATGGGCTTACGAATGGTGTTACCTATCAATTCCGCATTGCTGCATTGACGATTGATGGTCTCGGATCATGGTCGCCGATTTCATCAACACCTGGAGCGGGCGCTAGTGCTCCGCAATTGCTGAGTGCCTCTGCGACTAATGATCAGGTTAATCTCACGTGGTCGGCTCCAGCGGCTGGCGGTGGCTTTGCACTCGCGGGATATCGGCTTGAGCGCAATGTGAATGCGGGCGGCTGGACGACGGTCACGCGCACACTTCCGGCCAGTGCGACGTCGTACACAATGACGGGTCTCGCGGCTGCCACCACGAACGTGCAGTTCCGTATCACTGCGCTGTCGTTTGTGGGTGCTGGAGCTTCCTCGACAGTGACTGTACTGCCCTCAACGGCAGCAAACACCGGCCAGGCCAGTGCGCCAGCGAGTCTCTCGGTGGTGGAGAGCGATCGCCAAGTCGTGCTCAACTGGACTGCGCCTACCAGCATCCCATCGGCGGTCACGGGCTATCGGATTCAGCGCAGTCTCGATGGAACGACCTGGACCTCGATCACCGACAACACGGGATCCACAGCGCTGACTGCCACGTTGACTGGACTCACTAACGGGCGCCCATATTTCCTTCGAGTTGCGGCAATCACTGCGGCTGGGGTGGGCGCCTACTCCACTACAACTGCTACCCCGTTCGCTCCACCTAGTGAACCGCTTGCGCTGGTAGCCAGCGCGGGCGACACGACCGCGCTCCTCTCGTGGCGGGCACCTGCCAGCACAGGCGGCCTTCCTATCCTGGGCTATCGCATTCGTGTGAGCACGACCTCTGCGACAACCGGATTCACCACGTGGGTGGCCACGACTGGGAGTGACTCCACGTCCTACCTGGTTTCGGGTCTTGATCGAGGGACTACGTACTACTTGGAAGTCAGCGCACTCAATGCAGCGTCGAATCCCGCGAGTGGTGGGCTTTCGACCTCGGGTGCTGGGGTGGCCGTCGTCGCGGTGAAGCCGGCGACCCCCGCTGGAGCGCCCGCAACTCTCGTCGCCGCGGAGTCCGATGGCAAGGTCGCGCTGACGTGGGCGACTCCGGTGACGATCGGTGGCTTCACCATCGTGACTTATCAGGTGGAGCAAAGTTCTGATGGTGGGGCGACCTGGACCGTTGTGGCGCCAGATACGGGCGGGCAGACGTCTTGGGATGTGACTGGTCTGACAAATGGCACGACCTACACATTCCGCGTGAAAGCGATCACGTCATTTGGAGTGGGCGACGGTGCCACGGTTGTGGCGATTCCCTTCACCACTGCTTCAGCTCCGCAGAGCGCGATGGCGATCGGTGGCAAAGGTGAAGTGACACTCACCTGGTCTCCGCCTCGTGCGAGCGGTGGTCGCTCCATATCTGGCTACCGGGTGATGTACGGGACGAGCGTGGCTGCCGGCTCGATTGCAGCGGCTGACACAGGCACTACTGGAACCACCTACACGCTGCGTGGAGTGACAAATGGCAGCCAATACTTCATCAAGATCGCCGCTGTTACCAGCGCTGGTGTCGGTGAATACGCTTTTGTTCAAGCGATCCCGGCGGGCACTCCTGAAGAAGTCACGAGCCTTGTTGCGACACCGAGTGATGAAAGCGTGACGGTCACTTTCGCAGCGCCAACTGTTAATGGCGGTTCCACGGTCAACTCCTACCGAGTGCAGATGTCGAGTGATGCAACGACGTGGTCTGAGATCACGTCGACGCAATTCAGCGGTTCTTTCACCGTGACCGGGCTCATCAACGGCGGTAACTATCTTTTCCGGGTCGCTGCACTCAATCGTGTGGGTCAGGGTCCTTGGTCGGTGACCAGCGCGACACCAAACGCCGTGCCCGGTGTGCCCACTTCACTCATGGCAACGCCAGTGAGCAAGGGCGTGCGCCTGACGTGGACAGCTCCCATGTCTGGTGCGTCGTCTATCACTGGATATCGAGTGCAGTACCAGTACGGAGGTGTGTGGTACAGCCTGATCACTAACACGGGAACACCGCGCACGTCGTATCTCGCGGGTAATCTGACAAATGGCTCTGCGTACATATTGCGTGTTTGTGCGATCAACAATGTGGGACTCGGCACGTGCTCTGGCGAAGTGCGATTCACCCCGCAGGCACAGGCAGGAGCCCCACTCACTCTGCGCGCTGTGCCGGATGACCGACAGGTCACCCTGTATTGGGCACAACCGGCCCTCGGCGGCGGTTCGCTGATTGGCTATCGGGTTCAAAGATCCACCAATGGAAGTACTTGGACCACAATCACCGATCGCGACTTGCAGACGCAATACACCGATATCGGGCCAGAGAACGGCATCACGGTCTACTACCGAGTCGCTGCCGTCACCACGCCGATTAACGGCACTTTGGAGCCCAGCACGGGCGTTCCGTCGCTGGTGTGGTTGAGCCCGTGGTCTCAGCTAGCCGCAACCCCCATGACGACATCGGAGTCCGTACAACTTCTGAGAGCGTCTGCCGGTGATGAGTCAGTTGACCTGTCGTGGTCGCTGCCAGCGCGCAATGGTGGTAGCCCGATCATCGGCTACAAGATTGAGCAATCCGCAACGAGTGCGACATCGGGCTATACCGTCCTGACAGAAAACACTGGGAGCGTCAACACAACGTATGCCGCTCGCGGTCTGGTGAACGGCACCGCTTATTGGTTCAGGGTTACCCCGATCAACCGTATGGGAGTCGGCATCTCGACCACGGTGATGGCACAGCCCGCGCGTGGTGCCAAAGCACCCACTGCGCTTACGGCCACCCGCCCGGTGGGTGGCGGTGTTGTCGATTTGACCTGGTCCGGTGGCGGTGGCGGTGGCAGCGCGGTTGTTGGCTACAAGATTGAGCAGAGTGTTGACTCGGGTGTGACATGGAATGTTCTGACGCCGTCAACTACCGCAGTAGCTGCGACAGTTTCGGGACTAGCCGCCGATACCTTGACTCTCTTCCGCGTCACCACAATCGATCGCTTGGGAGCAGGTGGCTCTTCGACCGTTCAGGTTGTGCCCGCTGCTTACGGTGCAACGACAGTGGCTGCTCCTTCTAATGTGCGGGTACAACAGGGTGGCGCTGCGACTGAGATCGCTGTCTCGTGGGCTGCTCCGGTGCAAACAAATGGCGGCGCTGTCACCGGCTACAAGGTCGAATACGGCACGACTTCTGCGCCTGCGACAGTTGCAAGTGCGAGTGTGACGCCTGCGGGATCTGGTCGCACCACTTACACGATCACCGGCCTGACCGCGACGACGCAGTACTGGGTCAAGGTGACCACCATGATCGGTGCTGTGCCCGGCGGTTCGTCGACTATGTCCATAAAGTCCTATGGCATTGCATCTGCGCCGAACTCCTTTGCGGGCACCACCGGGAGTAGATTCGCGACCCTGACGTGGACAGCTCCGACGACACTTGGTGGCAACACCGCCAATGATCAATATGGTCTCTATGAGTTGCAGCAGTCCAGCGACTCTGGTGGCACGTGGATAACAATCTCCGAAGGCGCCACGACAAGTTATGCAGCGGGTGGTCTCAGCAACGGGACGACTTACCAGTTCCGAGTCCGCTGGAATACGACTGCTGGAGCGGGGACATGGTCCTCTGTCGTTTCGCTGACGCCCAAGGCGACTTCACCATCGACAACGGTTACGTTACAGGTACGCAATCTCGTGGCCACGGTGATTTCAGGCAAGGTGTGCTTGACCTGGGATTCGCCGCTTGATACCAATGGGCTTACCGTCTCGAACTACAGCGTTCAATACGCCGACTGGGGTGTCACGGGTTGGACGGCCCTCACTGGTGCGCAAGCTGTAGTCGCGACTACGTTCACCGACACCGCTGCTCCCGCAGGCGCAAATCGCGCCTATCGCGTGGTGCCCAACACTGAATCTGGTGCCGGGCAATGGTCTGACGCGGTCTTTGGACGATCCGTCGATGTGATGGGCAAGCCGACATCGTTAGTAGCCAAGCCACAAGTCGCAGGCATCGATCTGTCGTGGACAGCACCTGCGGCTACCGGCGGCGACACCTTGGACTTCTACTTGATCGAGAAATCTGCTGATGGGGTCACCTGGTCTGTGGCGTCCGTCAGCACCACCGCCTCTCTCGCGCTATCCATTGAGCCGCGCAGTTTGTGGTTCCTGCGCGTCACGGCCGTGGGACGTTACGGCGGCGCTGGACAGACGAGCAATGTCATTCAAGTCAACACCGCGACCGATGGCGCGGCGGTGGGCACGCTTTCAGCTACGTCAGGCGACGAGAGCGTTGCACTCTCGTGGGCGGCCCCGGCCTACACGGGTGGCTCATCTGTTTTGGGTTACAAGATTGAACAGAGCATCAATAACTCCGGGTGGAC
>Ga0164295_10004488_pt1 | contig 11109 bp, 8 predicted proteins | sample GEODES006metaG_FD_111798 | JGI IMG/M metagenome (GOLD analysis project Ga0164295, IMG submission 111798) | Oligotrophic lake water microbial communities from Sparkling Lake, Wisconsin, USA - GEODES006 metaG | ecosystem: Environmental > Aquatic > Freshwater > Lake | place: USA: Sparkling Lake...
AGCAGATGGATGCAGACTGTTTCCGGCTTCAGGGGTGTATTTTCGTCGTTTGATTTTGTGCTCGGAACGAACTCGAGTCTTTTGCTCTTTTCCGGCAAGGGCGCACAACACATAACCAGGCGCGAGAGACAAGCCCTTAGCTAGGTAACAAAGCCAGAGGACTCTCGGCCTGCAGGATCCCCTCGTTTCGGTGCGTTTGATTGGGCCCCCTCGTCCCCGAACGAGGGGGCCTCACGCCGACAGTGTAGGACGGGACGGAGATTGTATCTCGCAAACTTGGACCGATTTGAACTGTCATCACACCGCATAGCGTCCGAGCGACGAAGGAAACCAAAACCTCCACTCCTGGCTCCGCTCCCCTACTATCTTCGCGGCTGGCCGGAGCCGTCAGGTTTCCTCCATAGAAAGCGTGGCCATTTTAGATGCCAGCGCCACCTCGCAAAGCGCCGCCGGGAACCAAGCGCGTCTCCAGTCCTCGCACCAAGTCTGGTTCACGTTTCGCTGTCCCTGAGATCAAGCGTGTTCCCGGCGATTCAGTCCAGGCGATGATTAGGGCTGCATTGAAACATCACGGCGCCCGGCTCAGTGACCTCGTCAGAGAGTGGGATACAGATCGGAATGGCGAAGTGAGCCGCGCCGAATTTCGCAACGGTCTCAAAGCCCTTGGAGTTGAAGGAGAGAATGCTGAGTTTGACGCTCTCTTCGACGCATGGGATTCCGACGGGGGAGGCTCCCTAGACTTCATGGAGCTGGAAAAGGCGCTTCGAGCCAATGACAGCCTAAAGGATGCCATGCAGGCAAAGTTGGCCGCGGCGAATCTTGAGGCGAACAAGGCACCTCGCAACCAAGGGTACGTGTTCATGAGCAACGCTGCGATCCGACAGCAGCGTGCCAAGGAGCGTAGCACGGAAGAGCTTGCTCTAAAGGAGAGACTTCTCGTCGAGGAGCGGGCACAGCTGAAGCTCGCGGAGCTTGGGGAGGCGCTGCGAACGGCGTCGGCCTCGGGAGACTTGCAGGAGGTGCAACGCATCCTAGCAAGCACGACGAAGGAGCGCACTCGCCAGCGGAGTGGGCAGGAGCGGCCGAGTGGCGAGGGGGAACCGCTGGCAGCGGCCTCTGTCAGCACGAAGGAGCTGCTCGAGCACTCGAATCATGAGGGCGTGACTGCGCTGATCAAAGCTGCCATGTATGGGCGCGAGGGCGTGGTGCGCACGCTACTCCATGCAGGAGCACTGGTCGATGCGACCGACCAGCGTCGCCGCACCGCGCTTATGCTGGGTGCGCTCAACGGACGTGTCGAGGTGCTCAAACTTCTTTTTGAGGCAGGCGCCTCTGTCGAGCTCGCCGATGCCAAGGGGCGCACGGCCCTCATGCATGCGGCAGAGCACGGGCACGCGGAAGCAGTCACCCTCCTCGCGGCGACGTGCAAGAAGCGCGCGATCATGCGCGCGATGCGCACCGTCGAGGGCGACTCGATTGAAGAGGTTGTTGCCGCCCGCCGCGCTGCTGGCAGCATCGTTGGTGCGCCGTGGCTGGCAGAGAGGGACGAGAGCGGGTGCACTGCGTTGGACCTGGCCAAGGGAGCGGAGCAGGCCGCAGCGATCAAGGTGCTCAAGGCACTCGAGGCCGAGGCGGCGCAGCAGCTTGCAGAGGCGGAAGCTCGCAGCGCCGATGAGGCGGAGGAGAAGGCGCGGCGGAAGGCAGCTGCGGCTGAGAAGGCGGCGGCTGAGAAGGCGGCGGCTGAACAGGCAGCGGCTGAGAAGGCGGCGGCGAAGAAGGCGGCGGCTGACCAGGCGGCGGCTCACCAGGCGGCGGCTCACCAGGCGGCGGCTGAGAAGGCGGCGGCTGAGCAGGCAGCGGCATCGGCAGCAGCGGTAAGCTCACGCGCGGCGGAGATGGATGGAGCCCAGCAGCTCAAGCGTGAGAAGAGCGCATCCAAGTGGGCCAACCTGCGGGAAATGCGCCGCTCCAGTTCGGGGATGGTGAGCGGCAGCGCCGAAGCACCGATGGCAGGCGATGCGGATGTGGGCATGCGTGCCGACAGGAGAGGCGACGGCGCGGGGCGGGCGGGGCCGACGGGCTGGGCCGGGGAGCTGATGCGTACGATGGGTGCCCGCCAGGGAAAATTCATAACGGGCTTCTTAGCAAGCTTCGGCTTTTCGAAGGAATCAGGCCTACGGCCTAGCATGTCGCACACGGAGGCCTTCAGCGTGCTGGACCAAGACGGCAGCGGTACGATCTCGGCGAGCGAGCTCAAGTCGGCGCTCATGAAGGGTGGTAGCTCGCAAGTGTCCGAGGCGGAGATCCAGAGCCTCATCAGCCAGGTCGATGCAAATGGCGACGGCGAGTTGCAGCTCGATGAGTTTGAGGTCCTTTGGAAGAGATGGCAGGCAACTGCGCGGGGGGGGAAGCACGTGGCGCAAGTGCCGCCGCTCGGCATCAGTGCGAGTGCCGCCGAGAACAATGTAGCGCACAGAGCATCCTCGCCCACGATGGCCGTCTGCTTCGCCCCCGATGCGCCCGAGCCATCATCGGTCGCACGGCATGGGGATGCGTCGCCAAACTGCTCGCCGGGCGTGTCCTTCAAGAGTGAGGGCAGCTTTTCCTCCTTCAAAAAGGATGGCAGCCTCAGTCGCAGCAGCTTCCGCCGCGGCGTGGCTTTGACCACGACGTGGGCAAAAGCCCTGCTGCGCAACTCCAACGAGGCAGTTGAGTCGGCCGCCTCGTTTGTGCGTGGCCGTGGGCCAAGCAGCTTCAAAGGCCCGGCATCGCCCAGCGCTGCAGTCGCCTCTGAAAGTGGTAGCTTCATAGGTTCGGTGCTCTTCGCCGCCGGGATGACCCCAGCAGCACCGGTAGCACGCCCCATGAGCGTCCTCGGCGAAGTCTTCGCCAGGGATGAGCGTGATCGCGCCGCTCGGGATGCGGCTATGGCAGGCGATCCGATGCTGCTGGCATGATCTGCAGCGCACTGTGCTGCATCCCCAAGGGTTATTTTATGTGGTTCTAAAGACAAACACGCGACGCACACTCATCTGTCACAATCGCTCTCTTACTTGGCGCCTTGTTCGCGACTCAACCTCACGTGAAACGCCGGGATCCAGCTCCAGCCGGGCTGAATCACGAGCCGACACGAGTCATCTGAGCGTGAGTATTTGACCGAGCGGATGCGCGTCCTATACCTCCAGAGCAGCGCGAGAGTGGGGGGCGAGAACTCGATCTCGAGCACACCCGAGCCGTCAGCGCTCATCGCATACTTGGCTGGCTCGTCAAGGTTGAGCGCACCAACCAGCGTGATCTGCGCGTGGCTTCGCGTGAGCACCCTGATCATAAATGTCTGCTTCCCGAGGATAGGCATGGACATCGTCCCGACGTACGTAGCTCCCACTGCTGGCGCCGGGTGCTGTTGCATTTGCAGAAGTGGCCACAAGGCACCGCCGCGGCCGCGCCAGTCCTTGTCGGCGAGGAAATTGGACCAGGGGAGGAAGTTGAGTGAGGGGGCGGCCTCCGTGGCCGAGACGTGCAGCGCTAGGACGACGGCGGTCGAGCAGAAGGAGTGCGCCACCGCTCGTGCAGGGGGAGACATCTTCTATGCTTCCAAGAAGATGCAGTCCAAAGAAGTGTGCTGATGCAACACTCCTAACGGTCACACTCGCAGGGCAGGGGGTCCTATTCTACTTTTTGCGTCTACACTGCGCGCGCGGGGCGCACAGACATTCACAGCTCCGTGCGGGCGTTTGACTAAACTTGAAACGCAAAAAGAAGTCAGCTGCTCGGGCACTTTCTAATGTTCTGTACCGGGCGATGAAGGCGGCCCTGGCCTCCATGGTCGTCATCGAGGACATGATGGACATGTGCGTCCATGCGCCTAACGAGGGTGGTCCCGAGCTGGAGGACAATCCCGGTGAGGGCGCCGTCGATGACGGTTCCACGTCGCACGCCGACGGCCTCCGGCTCGAAGACAATGAGCACGTGGCCACGGGCGACGATGACGACGATGACGATGACGGGTTCGCCGACGGAGAGGAAGTGTGGGAGATCTCATTCTCAACCTCCGTCCGCGAGAAGCCGCCCGTCGACGAGATCGTAGAGGTGCGCCTCTTCCGCAAGGGCGACGAGCGGCTGGGCCTCGTGCTCGATGCGACCAACGTGGTCGTCGCGCTGCGTGAGGGCACCCCGGCGGCGCAGTCGGGTGAGATCTTTGTGAGCGACACGGTGCTCGCCGTGCAGGGCGTCGCATGTTCCGCCGAGCGGCGCGTCGCTCAGCTACTGCGCGAGCTGCCCGACGCCGCCGTCTACGCATTCACGATCCGGAGATCGCTTGCGCCCAAGACGGCGTGTGTTGGCGGCGCGCTCGCATCGGACGCGGCGGCGCACGGGCCACTGCCCACGCCCGAGGAGGCCGAGGCGCTTCGAGATCGCGAGCTCGAGGCTCGTCAACGGCTGCGCGAGGAGCTCGCCGCGTCAGGGCCCTTGTCCAAATTAGGCAACTCGGTCTCGGCTGAGGAGAGGGCAGCTGTGGAAGTTGAGCTGTGTCCACGTGACCTGAGGGAGAGTCGTTACGCATCAGCCCGGGCGGAGATGAGCCCGGCGACCAAGCAGCAGCTGCAGCAGATGTGGCTCCTTCAGGCACGATCCAACCTCGCGCACCGCCTCTCCGCCGCTGAGATGCTCAAGGTGCAATTATGGCCTCTGAGTGCGCCTCTGAGTGCGCCTCTGAGTGCGCCTCTGAGTGTGCCGTGGCTCTCGCTACAGGATGAGGGCAACGACAAGTTTAGCGAGGGCAAGTACCAGGATGCCCTCGATGAGTACCAGTATGCGCTCGATCTCTTCAAGTATGCTGATGAGCTCTGAGTGCGTCTGATGACCTGCGGGAGTGTCGCTGATGAGCTCTGATTGCGTCTGATGACCTGCGCTCGGGGTGTCTACTACTACCCCTACCAGGTATGAGATGGCCAACCTGTGCCGTGATCAGCAAGCCGCGGAGCTGGGCGATCACAAGCGCGGCCTCGGCTCGGACGACCTACCTGCCATCCAACAGGTTCGCGTGCCGTGCCTTCTCAACTCAGCTGCGTGTCACCTCAAGCTGGGCAACGTATCGGGCGCCCAGGCGGGCGAGGGGGGGTCGCTCGCCACTGCGCTCACGACGGCGCTCCGCTGCTGCGCCGAGGTGTTGCAAGCGGGGCCGCCCGCCGCGCAGCGCGCCAAGGCATACTTCCGGATGGGTCAGGTGAGTGCCACTCCTTGCCGTGGCTTGCCTTGGCTTGCCCATGGCACTGATTGTCGACGCTCATCGGGTGGCAGGCGCACGTAGGCCTCGGCAACCCACGGGAGGCGTGGGCGGCGCTCGTGCAAGCGCAGGAGATCAACCCGAGCTCACGCGAGATACGCGAGCTGCTCATCAAAGTTTCGTACGAGCTCAAGCAGCTCAAGGTAGCCGCTGAGTGCCGCGGAGTGCCCCTGAGTGCCCCTGAGTGCCGCTGAGTGCGACCGAGTGCGACCGAGTGCAACTGATGGTCCCTGATGGCCTCTGATGGCCTCTGATGGTCTCTGATGGTCTCTGATGGTCTCTGATGGTCTCTGATGGTCTCCGATGGCTCCAGGCGGCTGAGCGGGAGAGCCGCGAGGGGATGATGGGCACCGCAATCAACCATCAGCAGCTCCTACGGCAAGAGGCGCTCACGTATGCTCAGAAGCTCGCACTGCTTCGCAAGCTGCTGCCACCGGCCGCAGAGCCGCCACCGCCGGCGCTGACTGAGGAGATGAGGAAGAGCCGAGATCGCGCCGAGATGAGCCGAGATCGCGCCGAGATGAGCCGAGATCGCGCCGAGGCGCTCCTCGAGCGTGTGGCGGCGCGAGGCTGGACCAATTTAGGGCATGAAGAGCAGCTCTTATTCGGATCGATCTGGTCGGCGGCCCAACCGCGCCTCAAGCAGGCGGAGGTGCGATCTCCATTGATCTCCCTTGATGACCTCTAAGGACCTCTGAGGACCTTCGAGGAGACCTCTGATGACCTCTGATGGCCTATGAGGACCTCTGAGAACCTCTGAGGACCTCTGATGAGATGACCGCTGCCTCTGAGTGCCTCTGATCACCTCTGATTGGCTCCCTCATCAGGTGCGCGAGGGACGCGACGCGGGTGTCTTCCCGCCGCGCGACGAGGAGCGCATCTTCGGTCCCAACCTGCCTAGGGCCCTCCAGTCCAAACCTTTCCCCGAGGTCTTCGGCTGGCTCTCGCCGGCGCAGCGCAAATACGCTCGCGGCCTCGCTCTGACCATTTGGCAGCGCGGGGCAGAGGACCTCGATCCCGCAGAGAGGCGGCTGTGTGAAGGCCTAGGCCTCCTCTGCCTGAGCACCCACACGGCAGTGCACCACGCCATGCCGCTCGGCAAAGGAGGCGCGCAGCTCATCCTCGCGCCGTCTCGAGCGCATCTGTGGCCCTTTCCGCCGCCCTCGCTGCGGCTGCAGCCAGCCGTCCTGGGGGGCGGGTTGCCGCTCGACGAGCTGCATGCAATCGACGCATGGGCTCGCCGGCGACTCACGCCGGGCGAGGTCGGCATCGTGCTCTCCAATGTCGAGTGCTGGCAGCACGCACTCGAGGCGGGCTGGGAGTGGACTTTAATCCTCGAGGACGATGCGGCCGTAGTCCCCGATTTGGCAGGCGGAGCGCTCCAATTGCTTGCACTCGTGCCCGAGCTCGTCGCGTCCGCAACCGAGGCGGACAGCGAGTGGCAACTCCTCTGCCTTTCCCCACATGGCCTCGAGCCCTTTTATGAGCTCTGCGAACCCGAGCACATCCCAAGCCTGCTGGGCGCGCGGGCGCCGTCGTGGGCGCGCCGGCCCATGGCCCTCGGAGATTTCGGAGATTTCGGCTGGCGGCGGGTCGGGCCCACCTTCCACGCGTTTGCGTGGCTCTACCGCGCGCCGCTCATGCAGAAGCTGCTCGCCGGATGGAGGACGCAGAGCCCGCCGCTCAACCCATTGGACGTGTGGGTCTGGGAGGTGATGGCCACGAATGGCGTCCTCGACAAGGCGCTCGCGCCCATGAAGCCCCTCGCCAGCACGCGCGACCTGCCAGGCGGCGCGGCCAGCCTGCGCCAGCAACAGGGGCCAGCAACACTCAGGGGCCAGCCCCTTGTCTTAGGTTCGTAAGATCTTCGTAAGGTAAGTTTTCTACACGACCCAGTAACAGTGCCGTAGCACCGGCTGTCGCGTCTGTCGTGTTAACGTTCACGACCCCGGCTCACCCGATGTATCGGCTCCCCTGGTGTCTTTTTGCCGGTATCTTACACTTTGAACAATGAAACCACAACCATAACAGACGCGCCGCTCCTCTCACCAGCTCCCCCCAGCCTGCGGCGCTGCAGCCGGCCGGCGCGTGCGGTGCTGCTCGTCAGCCCGGGCTCGGCCGCAGACGTGGGCATCTGCAGGGCGCCTGCCCTCGGCCCTCCGTACGATGTCCGCGTCCGTGCTTCCGATGCCGCCCCCCAAATTCGTGCTCGATCACGTTTCCTCGCCAATGCTCCGCAAGCTGCTGCTCTCCGAGGAGGGCGTGAAGCGGAGGATAGCAAAGGACGCGATGGTCTCGGCTCCAACAGCGCCCGCTCCCGCGCCAACGCGTCCCACAATCGACAAGCGGCTCGTAGATGGCATGCCGTCGCCCCGTGCGCACAAGCAGCAGCAGCATCTCCACGATGACACATTTGCACGGCATCCGCGCAAGCCTCAGCCGCAGCAGCATACCCCTGTGCCGCTGCCGCTACTTGAATCTCCTCCTGCAGGCAGCGGGAGCAGCGGCGACAGCAGCGGGCAGAACCGCAACGAGAACCACCAGATTCGCTTTCCCGCCCTGGTCGCCGACGAGAAGCGGCGTGCGCCCAATCGGCAGCCGATCAAGGAGCGCCTGTCGTATGCAGAGTACCTCAAGCTCGAGGCTCAGGGCGAGAGGAGGCGTCAGCAAGAGCAGCGGCTCGAGCAGCAAGAGCGGCAGCAAGAGCGGCGCGACGCAAAGCGGCAGCAACAGGCCGAGCAGAGACGACGCAAAGAGGCCCAAGAGCAGGAGCGAGCCGCAACGCTGTTGCAGGCGCGCCACAGAGGAGTGAAGGCGCGGACCAAGCTGCGCGAGCAGCAGCAGTCGTCCAACCCCATTGATCTGGCATTCCGGCGCGCCAAGGCGCTGCTCAACCACAACTTCAGCGACCTCGAGAGCTATTTTGTGTACGCCGAGGACAAGCTCACGCGCAAGGAGAAAGCGGCAGCGGCCGGGAGCTCGGCATTCTTTTTGACATCCGTGGGCGAGCTTGGAGACGACGACGCTACGATCTCGGGTGCCCCGCGCCTCGGGCAACAACCTGGCCAACGATCAGCGAAGGCTCTCGCTCGCCATGGTGCCCAGTACGAGACGCACGCCGTGGACGGATTTGTGCAACAGGCCGTTCAGGCGTTCAAGGAGGCGATGCACGGAAGGCTGGATCGTATCATCGACGTCTTCAGGAGCATCGACTCCAACGCCGACGGGTGCGTGTCTCGTCGAGAGTTTGTGAGCGTCATCCCCATCGTGTTTGGTGAGGCGTGGGCTGCGCACGTTGGCCTCCCGCTGGACGAGGCAACGATGCTAGCGCTCTTCAATTCTTTCGACACAGACGGCAGTGGCAAGATCGAGTACCGGGAGCTGTACGAGGCGCTGCGGCGCGTGGACGGCCCAGAGATCGCCAAGCTTCGCCCGGGGGCCGCGGGAGCGATTGAGCTGCACTCGCGGAATCGGATTGCACTGCGCTCGAGCGCACGCAGGGACCCCGCAAGCCGCGTGGGCAACGCCAACGGGGCCTTGAAGAAGGAATGCAACGTCGCCGAGCTCACCGCTGCCCTCGCGCGCGGCTCCGCTCGGGCAGTCGCCTTGCTGAGATTGCTGGATCGCAACGGCGATGGAAAGCTCAGCCGAAGCGAGTTCCGAGCCGTGCTGCCGCTTCTTGGTTACGATTCGCGCAAGTGCGGCAAGGTTGCGGACGCCGTCTTCGACTCGCTCGACCTGGATAGCAGCGGCTTCCTCGACGCCGAGGAGCTCGAGATTGCGCTTGGGCCGCGGCTCCGATCCAATTTACCGCTTCCGCACCGGACGTACGCGTATCCGTGGGAGGAAAAGCGCCGCAACTGGAATGTGAGGACCATCCAGATTCGGTGGCGATACTGCCGCAAATGGTGGCTGCTCGAAATCATGCGACAGAGAGAGAGAGAGAGATTGCGTCGGGAACAGGCCGCGGTGCAGATCCAGCGATGGTGGCGGCGCCGGCGCGCTCGACGGATGTGGCTGGACACGCTAGTGGTGTGGGCAAAGAAGGAGGTGGCCGACCGCCGGAAGAAGCCGGCCAAAGTCCAGGAGAGCGCAGGTGTCCAGAAGGTGGCGGGCCAAAAGGTGGCGGCCCAGAAGGTGGCAATTCAGAAGGTGAAAGGGCAGGAGGTGGCAGTGGCGGCGGCGGCGGCGGTGGAGGAGGAGGAGGAGGAGGAGGGGGTACCCCAGGAGGAACGCGTCCGCCGCCAGGCCGAGAAGAAGGAGAGGGGCATCCTGTGGCAGGCTCCTCCTACTCCGGAGGAGAAGGAGAAGAAGGTCTTAAAAGCTGCAGACACGAAAACGATGATGATGGTCAGCGACATCAAGAAGGCGCTCCGGGAAAACTCGTCTAACATTCTGGCCCTCTTCCGGGCCATGGACCGTGACCACAGCGGGTGCATCACTAGGGAGGAACTTATGGTCACGCTGCCGCTCATTGGCCTAAATGGCGACAACAAGGAAGCGTTTGATGCAGTCTTCGACGAGATTGACGTTGACAAGAACGGCAAGATCGAATACGAGGAGCTGCTCATGGCGCTCAAGCGGCGCGATGCTGTGGTGGCGCTGCAGTCGACGTACCGAGGGGCGAAGGCACGCCGACTTATGCCGCACCTTCGATCAGGGCCATCTGGGAATGCCAGCGCCAAGAAGGCCGTCGCCGCTGCCAAGAAAGCCGTAGCTGCAGTTGGCAAGGTCCCCCCAAAGAGTGCTCGGCCTCGGTCAATCGTTGGTCACGTCCAGCCCGATGCTCAGCCCGACGCCGCCCTCGCCGCCGCCGCCGCCGCCACCGCGGCTGCCGAGAGCGAGAAGAAGAACGTATAGAACAGAGAGGTTCAGAGAGTTTTGCGCGTTTATTTAAGTTAGAGAGTTTCAGCCTGAACATGCGCCTGTTCAGAACTCTCAGTCTGGACCGCGGGAAGTGCTCGGTACAACGCTGTGCCTTCTTCAGAAGTTTTTTCCTTCCATCGACATCCGAGCGGCGAGGCCGTCGAGGCGTCTCCCCTCCTGTGACCCAGTGCGCACCGCAGTAGGCGACCTAGGTTGCATGCTGCCCACCGGCACGCGCGCCCTCTTCGCCGGAGTGCCGCCGGAGGCTGAACCCGGAGAACGCGAGCGCTACCAACGGCTCAGCCGGCTGCTGCCCGACGGCCACTTTCACGCCGAGCGAGCGCCGCAGCGCCTGCTCCCTGCAGGGGTGGCGTCGCAGATGCTCGCGTCGCACACACTGCCCATCGGCTGGGAGCAGCGCGTCGAGCCGCCCGCCAAGGGCGGCTCGCGCCGCATCTTTTACATGGACCACTTCACGCGCACGACACAGCTCGCTGACCCGCGCACGAGTGCTGATGCAGTCATCGAGGCTGTGGACGAGGCCGGTGAGGATCCGCTGAACGAGTTCCTGCTGCTGTCCTCGGGCGTGCTCAGCGAGCAGCACGTCGGGCCCGCCGACTACCGCGCGGCGCTCAACCGCGCCCTGCGCCACTCACTCCACGGTCAGCTTGAGGGCTATGCGCCAGGTGGGCTGCGCGAGCGTCGGTTACAGTTGCAGCAGCACATCCAGCTCGCATGCCTGGAGCGCCTCTTCGGGCGCGGCGTCGCGCCCGCGCCCCTCGTCGCCCTCGCGTACGCCACCTTTGTGCAGCACCACGCCCCACCCACGCCGGCTGCTCCCGACCGACACGTGCTGGACTCACTACTGAGGCACTCGAGCTCGGTGCCTACCGATCCGATGGGACTGTACACGTCGGGTGCGCGGCCTTGAGTGGCTCGGATGAGTTCTGATGAGC
>Ga0164295_10004489_pt1 | contig 11108 bp, 5 predicted proteins | sample GEODES006metaG_FD_111798 | JGI IMG/M metagenome (GOLD analysis project Ga0164295, IMG submission 111798) | Oligotrophic lake water microbial communities from Sparkling Lake, Wisconsin, USA - GEODES006 metaG | ecosystem: Environmental > Aquatic > Freshwater > Lake | place: USA: Sparkling Lake...
AACCCCAACCCCCACCCCAACCCCAAACCCAACAAAAAAAATTAAACTAATAAAATTAAAATAATTTAAAATTTATTGAAATAATATTAATTATAAACAAAATATTTTTTTATAATAAAATACAAAAGAATTAATAAAATATAAATAGCATTATTATTTATTAGATTTAACAACACAATTAATTTAATATTAAATTTTAAAAATGATGTTTTTCTATCTATTTTTAGTATAGATTTCTATTCAAATAAGGCTTTAAAGAAACATATACGATTAATTTACAGATAAAAGCAATTTGGGCTCTTGGAAGGTACCAATATGAAAAATAGGGATTTATATACTACATGCCTCCAGACATGTCTTACCTCTAGCCGGGCACGGACATTTCCCTGCCTTACGAACTGGACATCCAATAAAACAAGATCCAAATAGACAAGATGTAAAAGGTGTTAAACCCAATGAACATCCGTTTTAACTGTGATTTCGAGGAGCAACTGCCGTGCTCCGTGAACCAATTCATCTCCATGTACGGAAAGTAATTCAAAGATTTCGAAAGCAAATGTAAGTCACTTATTAAAAGCGAGCTCATTCTTGAACGGGATAAAACTCAACAACCCCAGTGCGCAGTGCATAGTCATGTCCTACTACAATGTCACCTAGTCCCAGATCGAGCCGCATCTCCTCTGTTCCTATGTAGAGACCCAGGCAGAGACCATCAAAATAGCGGTATACAACCTATTTCCTATTTAAATTTAAGCTAAGGTAAGCCTATTTGAAAGTCCTTCAACTCACTCCCTATAGCCAAATCACCCCCAATATATAACTGAACGACAGATTTGAAATCGAATATGCAAACGACGAATTCTTCTCCTACACCACTGTTATATCTTTGTAGACTGAGGCAGTCCTTGATCTCACCACAAAAGTTACTTTTTATTAAAAAGAAAAAATTCATCAGTTTCAATAAAATTTAGAATAGCCAGGATAAATTTTGTCAAATCGACGAAAAAGATGTTTAATTTCCCAAATAGATTACGATGAAACATTCTTGTTGCATATTTTTGAAAAATGAAGGAAAGGATTTCTTTATTTGTTCGAAAGATAAAACAGACTGCATCACCCCAATAAAATAAATCTCTAATTTTTTTAGCTCGTAAAATATCTTATCTTTATAAATAATTTAGACAATGTTTGGAAAGCTATAACCAAGCACAGTTCTCAGAAGTATAAAAAAACGACTATTTTTGGAACGATTTTGCCTTTAACGACAATAAATAAATATGGAAGGGGTGGGGGTTCTTCGTAAAACTCGCCAGTATTAAAAACAAGGAAGTCAGTCCAGTATTTCTGATGCTCTAAAACGGACAATTGTTCATCCAGAAGAAGAGAACTTCTGATATAATAGAGAAAATAAATATCATAAATCTTGAATGGGACCTCTGCTCATTGACCAATAAAAGGACAACCGATGTTAAATAAGTATCTTATTTTACTTAAAGGTGTGCCATCCTTAACAATACTTTTAAAAGACACTACAATAGAGCACTCTTGAGGACATCCAAAACTACCTCCAGAAAATAAACGTGTAAGTACTAAACGGCTGTTCCCTGCATAAAGAAACTGTATTTGCAATTATATTAGGACTCGAAAAATACGTTCATGATCTGCATTTACAACCCAGAGTAAGTAGAAAACTTCGAAAACACTCTTATAAAACTCGCGGATTTTGACTACGATTAAAAGCAACTGACACAGACCATAACCGATGTCCTGGCGGACAACACCGTCATCAATCTCCTAGTAAATTATCTTTAAATAGGTTACCAATGGAGAAATCACCTATTAAGAAAAAGTGCAGTTCCAGTATGACCAAGTCGTCCTGTATGAAAGCAAATTGAAATTGTTCAAGTACTCAGAACTAGATTTGATCCAAAATCAGAAGTGCCAAGTTCTAACCCAAAATCAAATCTAACCAGATCTAATCCTTCAATATAGTAATTCTAAAATTTAAATTAAAAAATATTCAAGTCAGCATTTCTCAATATTCTCAATTAATATCAATGTGAATATTTTAACAATTATTCAAAAATTGTATTAAATTCATTTTATTAATCTATTTAAAAATATTCTTATTTATTTAATTGTAATTCTGCTTTTTACAGGCTAAAATAACTTATTTTAAAGTTTAAATAAATGTTAATTTTAAACTCAAAAAAGAATAAATGTATTCTTTTAAAATTCCCCATATATTAATTTAAAATAACTAAATAAAGTTTGAATTTATATTAATAATTTAGACGTATAATTTTAATGTTGCATAAGTTTCAAACACCTTAACCAATGGACCTACATTTGCGTAATTGCAAACGATTGTCTGGAAACCAAACTGCACATCGCAAATAAAATCCAAAAAAAATGCCTAAAAACTAAATACATGAGCTCCGACGAGAACTCCCCGAATATCGACTATAACTCCTTCAATATTGGTACTATATTTTTACTCAGATCAACAGGTACAAGGCGTCTGGAAAGGGTATGTAAAGTACACCTAAATTGGCAACGAAATCCCAAGGAAACCTCTATATCTAGAAGTGTCGCCCAGACAGCTCACCCTCAAAGACGCACATGACAGTCCCAAATACCTTTCCGAGTTCAAAATCGATATGATCGACTGGCTGTGCGATTCCGAACTTCCCTGTTTAGCGGAAAATTATCTAAGCATAACTAATGTACACTCTACTCAATAGCAATTTCAAATCGCTTTAAATTAGTTGAATATCCAATCCAAATTAGGTACAACCATTTTAAAAATCATTTTATTATACATAAATTTATTTCATTTAAAATAATATTATATGTTAATTTTTTTAATTATCTTTTTTATTTATTTAAAAATGTTTAAATTTAAAATGAATTTCTAAAATATTTTAAAATTTTAATAATAAACTTTCTTTAAATAAGATTTTAAAATATAATTGTAACTATAAAATATATAGATTGCATGACACTGCAATTTCGAATGACAGATTATCTGTAATCAGAAAAACAACTGCTATTAATATGTCCATACAACAAATTACAGATCAGGAATCTAAGACAATCGGTATCCAATGCCTACGACCTCTATGTACTAATAATTCTTAAAGACGGACTCACTGACGCTGGAGGAGACGCCCTTCGCTCTCGAAGGGTCCATTCACAATTTCGAAGTTTACATAAAGTCAGTGATGCCCAGATTCAAACAGCAAGCGTAGAGTGAGAAACTACGGTTCAAACAGAAGCTGCAGAACTATCTGTACCCGCTGAACCAACCGATCAAGACGCAGATCCAGCTGAACCCTCAGGGGATTCAGAAGTTGCCCGAACTGCAGCTGCTCTTCGACTACGAACAACTGAAACCGACCCTCTTCAACAAGTGCCAGATAGACCAGAACGTACTTATCTAATAACTCAAAGCCAGATGCAGTGCCGGAAGAACTCTGCAAACACCAGAAGAAGAACCAGTGCTGCTTCAAATTCAAACAGTCCCAGGACACCGCCTACATGTGCTCTGCAGAACAGTTCAGATGCACCGCACAGACCAAAATGATCATCAAAAGAATGCGCTCCGACTGCATGAGAGTCATGGCCAATCTCGGCATCGCCACCTCCACAGAACTCGATCAAACCAGCGAAAAAATATCCTTCTCCGGAATCAAACGTACTTTTAACCCAAATTCTAGAGAAATTCGAGTCTCCCAAATCCGTAGACCCTTGGCTGAAGATAGACTTCAACCTAGATTTCTTTGAAGGCACCATCTATTACATGGAATTCGATAAAGAGAACCAGGACTTGAATGTGCAAAAGGCTTTCATACAACTTAACAAACGAAGTCTCAAAATAAGATCCGAGCCTTCGGGGGCCTTATAATTCGACTATAACAGTAGATCTATATTTATGAAGTCTTCCAAGTTCACATGGCGTGCGACTCCTCAGAGCTGTGCCTGCCCAAATAGTATCTGATGACCATAAGGAACAAGATGGATGAGAACGACTTTAAGAACATCGTGAAGTAATTCGAGTACATCATGCAAGAGAAATAGAAGCTGGAGACCTCTTGTTTCATCCTGCAGTTCGAACACTACTATTTCCACACGATTAAATCTCTAATCGCGTGCACGTTCGACGACCTCCAAGGTAGGACACTTATTCATTTAGGGTCTGCTTTACGCCAGCTGATTTCCAAGAGCTACGAAGATGAGATGTTCAAACTTGATGTCAACACAGACAAGGACCTGAAATACATCCCTAATCTATCCGGAAAGGACTCCTTCAAAATGCAGTTGGTGAATCTGGTAACTAACACTTATTAAAGGACTCCAAGACCAACGTCAACCAAAAAATAGTGCTGAATAGAAAGGCCCTCAAGGCCATGCTCACCGACGCCGTCTACGCCCAATACACCCAGGTTCAAAAGTGCCAGGTCATTCACAAAGTGGGCCCCAACTCTCTCTTCGTCCTACGTAATTACCTTTTTAATTCATAGCCGACGCTGTCAACATCGCCTGCTGCTTTTAACTCAATATCTTCGACAGTCTCACCCTTTTCTGCGTAAACGAACAATTCCAATGCATAAAAAAAAGAAATATGGTCATCAAGTACATCATATAGGGCTGCGTCAAAAACTCAAAATACCAGAACAATAAAGCCCAGTAACTTTAAATCAAAGACTCATTTTAGTTCGGTCTCACGAGATTTGGTTACTTATTTTAATCAAAGGCCTTAAACTTGATGAAAATTAGAGTCTAAAAAGCTTTTCTGAAAACACCTTTAGCAATGAAGAAAATTATTTGTGGTAAGGTTGGGCATACGCTTTAGAGTTTACAACCAGAAGGTTGGAGGGCGAGTTATCAGCTTTCTACATGGTCATTGATAAAAACTTCTTGACTTATTACAAAGACAAAAACGTAATAAAAATATTCTTATATTTTAAGTTTTATTATAAATACTAAGTGTAAAAATATAATTATCTCTTTGATTTTATTTTAATAAATTTTAAAAGAAATAAATACTCATCACACAATATCCCACCCACATGCTTAAATTCGCCTGCAGCACTTCAGATTAACCTTGTCTGCCGAGCAGCTATATAAATTACTATGCGACCATTAATGACGAATTGAAACAGATGGCTTTAACATCCCTGGTCCAAGATTTTCTTGATTTGTAAAATATATAACATTTCAAATGAGATTTTAATATAAGATTTATCTTAAATATTTTAGAATTCCGAGCCATGACGAGAATTCTTGTATGATCACCGACATTGAACAGCCAACAACCAGGGCCATTTAAAGTGAAATGCTGTGCACTTTAGAGCTCGAAGACGCCTTCTACTTTAGAGAAGCCATGAAGAATGCCTATTATGTCGCTCAAATGCAAAGCCATATAGCCAAAGATACCCCCCTCCCAAATTATGAAACCGAGTAGTTTTAAGTCTCCATTTGGGAAGAAAACCAGATTTTCGACTCCACCGTAAATAACCTTTATAAATTATTAAAATTAAATATTTCTGCTTTTAAAACTTAATCAATCAAAATTAATTAAAATTATAACTGACGTAAATTTTATTATAACAAATTTAAAATAACCTAATAAAATTATTTCAATAAGCATTTTTATGTTATCTATATATTTTTAATATTAAATAGATTTTCTTTAATGCAAAAGGACTTTCTATTTAGAGCCACGTTATTTATTATTATGACAATATTGCAGGAGACAAATTTGTATTATATTTAATTTAAGGAAAACAATTGTGCTTTTTGGTTCAAAAATATAAAACTGCCTACAAATTTAGCTGAAAGATATGAACCTAATTGTTGTTTCACTTTCAACATTAAAAAAGGCAACCAAGTATTTATTTGCTCTAATGAAAATCTAAGGCATTTTTAATATAATATTTTTAAATTTAACTTAAAGGTGCATCAAACCTATAAGATCCGTCCTAAAACGACTTCACCATGATTGCATCACCAATAGTGCAGGAAAAAAATTAAATATTTACGAAAGCATAAATTCTCAACCGGCAGGTACTTTAATTATAAACTGCATTTTTATTAATGTATTAAAATAAACAAGAAAATATTAATATTATATCATTTATCATAATTTAGAGGAGGAAACTGACATAAGCTCAAAACTTTTATTCGATGACAGTTCAAACGGAGTTTGGAGGTAAAATAATAATAATATCTTCGATTCATTATCAAAATCACATAATTCTATAATCCTTAATCAAATAAATCTGATAGTTTTAAGAGATTATTTTATTTTCTAAACAATTTCATCTCTTAATTTATTAGATTTTTATTTTTGGGATTATGCTTTAAACTCTTTTTTTTAAAATTATATTAGGGGATTAGTCATCGCTTAAAAAGTGGGAGATTTGAAGAAATTCGGCTAATCGCCAATTTACATGGCTATAGAATAAGGGTATATTACTTTTTATGATAAATGGGCAACAGAAGGATCGGACGCCAAGCCCGAAATCATACTAAACCACAAAGACATAAGACTGGTGTGCATCGATGAATAATACACGTGTACAGTCAACAGCTTTTACAAATATTTCGATAAACTAAACGACGATTAGGTCAAGTAAAACCTTCTAAGACAAGAAGTCAGTATATTGAAAAGCAAACTAGATTCTTCAGTCAAAATTGTAAACTTATATTCGAATTTCATAAATTAAAAATATATCTTTTAGGACGAAAGTTGCACTGCCATTTCCCTGAGATTAACCGATGAAATCTACAATGATTATTTCATATGTTCTTAATCTTCCGTGCAAGGACTGAACATCAAAAAGGCCATCTCGGTCGGGCTTGACAATATCTTGTTAGATGAAAACATCGAATCCTTGCCTCAATATGATGATTTCTTTAAAATCTCCTTTGTAGACATGCAATCAATGGTAATTTTAAACCTTAAGATCTAAGATTATTTTACTAAATTTCTAATTTATAAAAAATTAAATTCTTATATATAAATTTTAAGACCAGAAAATAAAACATTGTGAAAGTCGGAGAAGGATTTATAATGGACAGTACAACCGGCTAAAAACTATTTGATTTAAGCGTAATTATTTATGATTATAGAGAATACAAGATGATAACTTCGGCAATAAGTGCACCATATGGTACAAGTCCTTGAAACTACCAGATTTACTTCAATTTTACAAGACTCAGTGCTGCATCATGTTCAAAATCAATGCCCTAGAACAATACATCTGCTCAGACGAACCCTACCACTGTTTAAATTAAAATTTCTAAGACATCTTAATATCATTTTATATATTTAAATTTATTTAGGCATATATTCCACAAAAATCATTCTAAGGAAAATAAAAAGTGACTGCCTGGCCTTTTACGACCGCAAAAAGGAGGTCCCGTGCGTATAAGACTTCAAAAAAAGTGCTGATACACAAATAGATTAATAAGTTGTTTAGATTTCCTTTTTCAAACACTTGTAAACAGATGATTTTGTTATATAAGAGAATTTCGGTATTTTCAAAAGCTGGATTCTCTATGCCGTGATTCCCAACATCTAAAGCGACGTATAGGATCCAATAGAGGCATACATGGACATATCCTTAGACGGTAAATTATACAATGATAAATTTTCCATCAAATCTTATAAAATAATTTCAAAAGGAATTACAATAACGACTGAAACTAATAACCTTCTAGAACAAATAAACCCTCTAAGAATCTATTTCAGCTGTGAGTAGTAGTAGAATCTGTGCACTCCGGGCCAGTTCCTGAAAGTCCTGGCCTCGAATCCAGATCCCTCCTTATAAATGAAATAAATTTTCTTAAAAGAGGTCATGGGCATCATAAGAAACGACCCAAGTTGCATCGTGATCGAATACTACTAAGACAACACCAAACTGGCGACCCAGAAAAGACTCATCTGTCTTCAGACAAACCACAAAGACATTATACAGAAACTCAACCAGGCCATCAACTATGTAATAGAAATCAGGCACAGGAATCTATAATACGAGTAAATAATACCCCCTTCCAGTGTAAATAAATTTCAAAGTACTTTTTATCTAATAAGCCCAATGCATTAAACCCGGGGAAAACGTAAGTGACGAGGCCCTGATCGAACTCGGGAAATTCGGCCTAGAAGTCAAAAACGAAATGTACTTAAAATACTCATAATTTGATAACTGCAATCTCTGTTACAGTGTTCAAGAGGACAGAATTTAGAACCAGAATATCAACAAAGACTGCTGCGTTGAGTTCTCAGTCGAGGGCAAAAAAGGGTTATCTTATACTAATCCAGATACATTTGCGACCAGGACCAGTTTAGATGCTTTATAAAATCCAAATAACTCGCCAAATACATCTATGAATAATGCAAATAAGAAATCAATGAGGGACTCGCTCCGGATCCCTAGTTGTGTCTCTTTGTTGATTATAAACACGGACAGATCCAAGAGGACCTACCAGAAACACAACCCAACAAAAGTTAGAACTAACTCAGATTTGTCTCCAAATAAATCAAAGACAAAAAAATCATTGATGAAAATAAATCTCAAATTAGTCAGAAATTAACTTTACTAAATGAAAAAATTAAATAGGTACTTTTTAAAATTTATTCCTGGAAATTAAAATATAAATATAAGTTATGTCTATTATTAATTTTCAGATTTATAAATTAAATATGATTTTTATAAAGTATTTTATCAAAATATTATTATAATTTTAAGGTGAATTTACGACAAATAATCCAAAAATAAATGATGGATAACATTGAGTATGATTTCAATTCAGACGGGAGCGTTACTATGCTAAAAAACGGAAATCAAATAACATCCAATAATAACCAGACTTTAATCATTAATTAAGACAATTCAGTAAACTCTATTTAAAAAGATAAATTTAAAAACTGAAGATGGGGACAGTTACTCTGAATAGCCCAATGGAGACACCGACATCAAATTGTTGGAAGAACAGAAAATCATTCAAATAAAAAACGGAAATTACTTAATTGAAAATTAGGTATTCATTTTTATTCTAGGATTACATCATTACTATCAACAATAATGGAACTTCCTAAATCAAATACAAAAATCAATATAATAAATGAATAAATTAGATTTAAATTTAATTTTCATATTAAATTTAATAATTTTATAATTTAATTAATTTTAAATATTATTTTCATTTTTAGCTATTATCAAAAATTGAAAATTCATTGATTAGCTATTAGTTATATTACTATATTTCTTGCATAATAACAAGTAATTCCCTTTCTTTAAAAAGTTCTAAAAAATACATTATTAAAAATTAGAAAATTATTAAACAATTATCTAACTATCATTTAAAGATTAGAAATAATAAATTAAAACTATTTTTCATTATAGATATTAAATTGTTTTTTAATTACATGTTCCTTAAATACTGTTTTGATAATCCTCCTCTTCCAACTAAAATCTCGAATGGACATAGTCAGAAGTTATAGTTTCTATTATCAGCTATTGGTAAAAAATATTTTTTAAGTCATTTTAAAACATTTTTAAAACTTGTTAATAAATATGATAGTTTTATTAATATGACTCTTATGTAAATTTCATTATATTTTTAAACATTTCTAAATCAACTTTTTTATCAGATTTAATTTGCTATCAAAAATATATTAAATTACTTTAAAGTATTAAAACATTTCTCTTTAATAAACTAAAATTATTCATAATTGTTCTAAATCAAATGTTTACAACTGTAATCAAATCTCTTATTTATTTTTTTTATTTATTATAGATTAAATTTTAATTAAAATTATTTATTTTTATTATACTTTTTAATCTAAATTTAATTTTTTTGAATTCAATAATATTCCTTTCAAAATTAAATCGTCTTAATCTTATATAAATCTTTTAATCCAATAGACATAAGTATTGTCATTTTAACAAAAAAACTTTCTTCTTTCTAAAATAAATAAAAGTAAATTTTAAAATAATTATATAAAATATAAATTGTATAATTTTTAAAAATATCTTAAATTTATAAATTTTAAATAAAAATCTAAAATAATTTTAATTTCATTCATTTAAATATTTAAATATTATAAGAATTTAAATACAATTTAAATAATTTTTATATTAAATACTCTAATAATGTGTAAATAAATATTTTAATTATAAATCGCTCTAAATTTTAATAAAAATTTAATTATAGATATAAAACTTCTAAAATTCTTAAAAACTGATATTGAATATTTCAATAATAATCTTAGATATATAAATTTATAATATATTATAAATTGTATAAATTATAATTTGTTAATTAAAATATGATTAAATAAATTTATAATTTAAGAAATTTATTTTTTATTACAAATTAATTAATAAATTATTTTATATTTAATTATTTTACAATAAAAAATAAATTGCTTAAATTATAAATTTATTAAATCAAATTTTAATAAACAAATTTATAATTTACACAGCTTATTTTATTATAGATGTATAAATCTCAGATTATATTTGAAACAATCTATTTAATATCTTATCTTTATGTGAATTTAGAGTATATTTTATAAAATTTTTATTTTTAGGTAAGTTTAAATCCATATTTGTTATTATAAATTATAACATTTTTATTTATTAAAATAAAAACCTTGTCTATTTTTGTTAATTAAATCTATATTTTCATTAATAATCATTTCTAAAGATGATTCAAATATTTAAGTAATGTCTTAAAATTACATAAAATCAAAAGCTTAGTCTATTTTAGCTTATTCATACTTTTTTTTATGTAGTTCTTCACTAGAATTTAAATTGGAAAATTTTATTTAGGACTTTTAATCTTATGTCTATTTTTTTTTATTAAAATATTTAAACAATCTTTTAATTATAAATTTTACAAATATCCAGAAATAAAAATAACTGAAGCTCCTGCAATAATTTTATTTCTGCTTTACATAAAATATTTTTATTAATTTATAAAAATATTAATAATTTTATATAATAAATTAATTTTTAAGTATTAAAAAAAATAATAATTAGTTTCGTCATAAATAAATTATAAAAATAATTTTTTTATAATAGGGGTTGGGGTTG
>Ga0164295_10004491_pt1 | contig 11106 bp, 10 predicted proteins | sample GEODES006metaG_FD_111798 | JGI IMG/M metagenome (GOLD analysis project Ga0164295, IMG submission 111798) | Oligotrophic lake water microbial communities from Sparkling Lake, Wisconsin, USA - GEODES006 metaG | ecosystem: Environmental > Aquatic > Freshwater > Lake | place: USA: Sparkling Lake...
GGCGCTTGCTGCAATGGGTGAAGGACGTGGCACATGGGCGGTGCTTGGCGAGATGCGTGAGATTGGGCCCACGAGTCCGGCCGAGCACGCGGCGATGGGTGCGCTCGCGCAGGAACTGGGAATCGATCACATTGTGGTCGTGGGGGATGGCGCGCGCCCGATCGCTGAGGCCGCAGCGGGAGGCTCCAGTGAGGTGCTGTGGCTAGCCGATCCTGCTTCAGCACTTGACCATCTCATGAGACACGTACACGCCGGAGACGCTGTCTTGATCAAAGCATCGCGTTCCATCGGCTTGGATGTCATTGCAGCCGGACTACTAGAAGGGAGAAGCGCGTGAAACTGGTCGTCCTCGCTGGCGGCCTCGCCATCCTCGTAGCCCTGCTCGGAACGCCCCTGCTCATCAAGTTCCTTCGTCGCCACGGTTATTCGCAGGCGATCAGGGTTTCCACTGATGGCGAGCCCTACCCCGCACACGAGGGCAAGAAGGGCACCCCGTCGATGGGCGGGCTCGCGATCATTGCGGGCGTACTCATTGCCTATGCCGGCACTCACCTCGTCTTTTGGACGCCTCCCACGGCATCGGGACTTTTGGTGTTGTGGTTGCTCGTCGGACTCGGTGGCGTGGGCATGGCCGATGACTACTTGAAAATTTTCAAACAACGAAGTACCGGACTACGAGCGCGCACCAAGCTTATTGGGCAGGCTGTCGTCGCGATCTCGTTTGCTTTCCTTTCTGTGCAGTTCGCTGACCCAAGCGGCCTGACACCCGCCTCTCAGGCGGTGTCGTTTGTGCGCGATACGTCTTTCGTGTTGCCGTTGGCAGTGTTCGTGCTCTGGGTGTGGTTCTTGGTCACCGCGACGACCAATGGGGTCAATCTGACCGACGGGCTCGACGGGCTGGCCACCGGCGCCGCGACCATGACCTTTGCGGCGTACATCCTCATCTCTATTTGGCAGTTCGGGCAGAACTGTTCCTATGCCGCGACTGCGTCGTGTTATCCGACACCCAATCCGCTGGACCTCGCCATCATCGCTGCGGCATTAGCGGGAGCATGCTTTGGATTCCTGTGGTGGAACTCTGCCCCCGCGCGCATCTTCATGGGCGATACCGGTTCGTTGGGCATCGGCGGCGCGATCGCTGGCCTAGCGATCCTGAGCCGCACCGAACTTTTGCTCGCCCTTCTCGGTGGACTCTTCTTGATCGTCGTGCTCTCCGTCATCGGGCAGGTAGGTTCTTATAAAATCCTGCACCGCCGAATGTTCCGTATGGCTCCGCTACACCATCACTTCGAAATGAAGGGATGGCCGGAAATTCAAGTCACCGTGCGCTTCTGGATTCTGCAGGGACTGTGCATTGGAGCTGGTCTGATGCTGTTCTACGGTGAATGGGTTCGCTCGTGATCGAAGGGCTCGTGCGTGATTCCGATTGGTCGTCGTGTCACGTCACTGTCGTTGGAGTGGGCGTGGCCGGTTCCGCTGCTGCCCGCGCATTGTGCGCTGTCGGGGCCATCGTTACCGTTATCGATTCCGGGACCGGACCAGACCATGAGGAACGTGCTGCGGAATTGACTGCGCTAGGTGCGAGCGTGCGCCTCGGTGCGCCACCGGAGATTCCGGTGGGAACCCACGTTGTGCTCGCCTCTCCGGGTCTGCGCCCCAGTGCCCCCGTCCTTGTGTCCGCCGCAGCAAGCGGCGTGCCGATCTGGGGCGAACTCGAACTTGCATGGCGTCTGCGCAGTGCCACTAGGCCGGCACCGTGGTTGTGTGTGACCGGCACCAACGGGAAAACCACCACGACATTGATGCTTGATTCGATCTTGCGGGCCGCCGGAATGCACTCCGTGGCAGCGGGCAATATCGGCACGTCCCTCGTCGACATCGTCATGGCCGACGAAGCGGAGGTCATTGCCGTCGAGGTCAGTGCTACGCAGATGCCATTTGTCGCACACTGGCATCCCTATGCCGCTGCATGTCTAAACCTTGCTCCTGACCACGTGGACTTCTTTGGCGGTGGCGAGAAGGGCATGCGTGACTACGCCTTCAACAAGGCGCGTGTCTACGAAGGCACCGAAGTTGCTGCCGTTTATAACGGTGACGACGAGGCGACCCGGCAGATGGTGGAAAACGCCGAGGTGGCCGAGGGCTGCCGCGCAATTGGCTTCACTCTCGCGGTCCCCGGTCCGGCCATGCTTGGTGTCGTGGAAGACATGCTGGTCGACCGTGCGTTCGGTCCGGGCCGTAGCGACGAGGCAGTTGAGCTCGCCAATATCGCTGACGTCCGTTCAGCGGCCCCGCCGTACATATCTAATGCGCTTGCAGCAGCTGCGCTAGCTCGGTCCTATGGCGTGCCGGCAGATGCCGTCGCTCGCGGGCTGCAGGCGTTTACCCCTGCGCCTCATCGCATCTCGACCGTCGGTGCTCATGCCGGAGTCACCTACGTCGATGACTCCAAGGCGACTAACACCCACGCGGCCGAGACCTCGTTGCGGGCGTTTAGCTCCGTGGTGTGGATTGCGGGTGGCCAAGCCAAGGGCCAGTCATTCGACGAATTGGTCCAGGGCCAGGCGCATCGCATGCGGGGGGTAGTCCTGCTTGGCGTAGATCGAGGCGTCATTCGTGCGTCACTTGCGCGACACGCGCCAGATGTCCCCGTGATCGATATCGACCGGACCGACACTGATGTGATGGGCGCTGTGGTAGCTGCGGCTTCGCGTTTGGCGAAGCCGGGCGATGTGGTGCTGCTTGCGCCAGGGTGCGCCTCGTGGGACATCTTCCGCGACTATGGACACCGAGGCGATTCTTTCGCGGCTGAGGTTGCTGCGTTGGGAGGTGGCGTAGCGTGAGTTCTGAAACCGTACCTCGCAGAAAACCAGATCGCTCTCGCGCCTCGACACGGGAGGCGAATTCCCGCGTAAGCCGTTCTCGTCGGTTCTTGGACAATCCCCACGGGCTCTATCACCTGTTGATGGGCGCCACGATTTTGTTGCTCATTCTCGGCGTTGTAATGGTGCTATCTGCATCAAGCATCTTGAGTTTTAGAGAGACGGGTTCCCCCTACTCAATTGCTCAACGGCAGGCCTTGTTCGCCGGAATCGGACTCGTGCTCATGGCCGTGGCCATGCGCCTACCTGTCGCCACGTGGCGCAAAATCGCAGTGCCAGTGTTGATCGTCGCCGTGGTGCTGCTAGTTATTGTGCTTATTCCCGGCATCGGCGTCGTCGTCAATGGGCAACGCAACTGGATCGACATCGCAGGGCCCTTCCGAGTACAGCCCTCGGAGTTTGCGAAATACGCACTTCTCCTGTGGTCAGCTGATCTCTTTGCGCGCCGCGAAGGACGCCTCGACACCTGGAAGCGCCTGCTAATGCCGCTGCTCCCGGTTTCTGGTCTTCTTATCGTCCTCGTGTTGCTTGAAGGCGACTTCGGTAACGTGCTCATGTTGGTGGCCATCGTCGCGGGCGTCCTATTTGCGGCGGGCGCGCCGCTGCGTCTGTTTGCAGTGCTGGGCAGTGTCTTCGCCATGGCTGTGTTTGCTTTGACGGTCATTGCCCCGTATCGCATGTCCCGCTTCACAATCTGGCTGGATCCGCATAGCGATCCGCTCGGCGACGGCTATCAGCTCATTCAGGGGCAATACGCATTGGGTTCAGGTGGCCTTTGGGGTCTAGGCCTCGGCGCGAGCCGTGAAAAGTGGGGATCCCTGCCCGAAGCGCACACAGATTTCATCTTCCCCGTGGTCGGTGAAGAACTCGGCCTCGTCGGCACTGTGGCGCTGCTCGTACTTTTTGCGGCAATTGCCGTGGCTACCTTTCGACTGGCGACAATCTCGACGCGTTTCTATGTGCGCCTTGCTGCCGCAGGCGTCGGTTCGTGGCTCGTCGTACAGGCAGTGGTCAATATTGGCGCGGTGCTTGGTCTCTTGCCGATCGCGGGTGTGCCCTTGCCGTTGGTCTCCTACGGTGGCTCATCGTTGATACCCACGCTTGTCGCACTGGGCATGCTCATGTCTTTTGCGCGCACTGAACAGCGGACCGAACCCCGCATTCCCGTCCGGAGCAAATGACATGCGGGTACTCCTCGCAGGTGGTGGTACGGCAGGACATATCGAACCTGCGATGAACCTTGCCGATGCACTGCGACGTAGAGATCCGTCGATCGAGATCAGTGCGTTGGGCACCGAACGTGGGCTGGAGTCACGACTCGTCCCGGAGCGTGGCTACACGCTTCATCTGATTCCTGCGGTGCCCCTTCCGCGCAAGCCATCCATAGACCTAATCTCCTTGCCCTACCGCTTACGGAGCGCGATACGTGCTTGTCGCAAGGTCATCGATGAAACGAAGCCAGACGTCATCGTGGGATTCGGTGGATTCGTAGCGTTGCCTGCTTATCTGGCCGCGCGAAAGGCCAAAGTCCCGGTGGTCGTCCACGAAGCCAACGCTAAGGCGGGATTGGCCAACCGCATTGGAGCGCGTTTTGCGAAGGCGCGGGCCGAGAACGTAGCGGGCACTCTGTCGGCTGCCACCCGCGTGGGGATCCCGCTGCGACGATCCGTCTCCACCCTTGATCGTGGGGCGCTACGCGAAGAGGCACTTTCCCATTTCGGGATCAGCGGCAATCATCCGGTACTTCTCGTCTTTGGCGGTTCCCAAGGCGCTCAGCGCATCAACTCTGCGGTCTGGGCGGCACTCCCGACACTTCTAGCGTCCGAGGTGACCGTCATTCATGGAGTGGGAGAGCGAAATGCAGATGCTGCTCCTGCAGGCATAGCCGATCGCTACGTGCCCCTTTCCTACATCGACCGCATGGACCTCGCCTATGCGATAGCCGACTTGGCGTTGTGCCGTTCGGGAGCGATGACGTGTGCCGAACTTGCGGCTGTGGGGGTGCCCGCTGTTTATGTGCCACTTGCTATCGGCAATGGCGAGCAGCGACTCAACGCAGCGCCAGTCGTCGCGGCAGGTGGTGGACTCATAGTGGAAGACCCCGCGCTCAACGGCGACGTTATCCTCACGCAAATTCTCCCGTTATTGGGTAACGGCGCTCGACTGGCAACAATGGGGTCCGCGGCCTCAGCATGGGGTGTGCGCGATGCCGACGAACTTCTGGCCGACATTGTGATGCGCGTCGCGTCGGAGGGACCATGACCGATCTGGCATCTCTAGGACGCGTGCACATTCTGGGTATTGGCGGTGCGGGGATGTCCGCTATCGCGCACGTGATGCTCGCACGGGGCGTGGTGGTGTCTGGGAGCGATGCTCGAGACTCGCTCCGGTTGACCGCTTTGCGTGCGCTCGGAGCCCACATCCAAATCGGGCATGATGTGGGTCATCTAGCCTCCGGTCTGGTGGACACCCTTGTGATTTCTACCGCGATCCCGGTCACGAATCCCGAGCTTGTCGAGGCGCGTCAGCGTGGTCTGGTCGTACTCAGTCGGGCCGAGGCGTTGGCTGCGGTGATGTCGGGATTTCGTCCGATCGCTGTGTCCGGCACCCACGGCAAGACCACTACGACCTCCATGGTGACTGTCGCACTTCAGAATTGCGGCGCGGATCCTTCCTTCGTCATCGGCAGTGAACTCAATGAGTCTGGTGCGAATGCGCATCTAGGCACTGGCGATGCATTCGTCGTCGAAGCAGATGAATCCGACGGGTCCTTCCTTCAGTTGGCTCCCCATATCGGCATTGTCACCAACGTCGAAGCGGACCATTTGGACCACTACGAGACTATCGAAGACATCGAGACCGCATTCCTCGACTTCGTGCAAGGGCTTTCGGGATTCGCGGTGATCTGCATTGACGATGCGGGTGGGCGACGATTGACAGAAAAAGCTCGCGCTTCTGGCGTTGACGTACGCACCTATGGCGAGGCACCTGACGCGGACTATCGCACAGAAATTGTCGACAAGAGTCCGGCCGGGTGGACTTTCTCAGTGGTGCACGGAGGTGTGCGGCTCGGCAACGTGACCTTGCAGGTCCCGGGGCGACACAACGTCGCAAACGCAACTGCGGCGATGGCGGCCGGCCTAGGTATGGGCCTGCCGGCCGAAAAGCTCGCCCGCGGACTCGCCGGATTCAGTGGGACAAAGCGTCGCTTCGAATTTCGTGGCGCAGCGGGCGGTGTCCGGGTGTTCGATGACTACGCGCATCACCCCACCGAGGTCGAGGCGACTTTGCTTGCGGCCCGCGACGTTGCAGCGCCCGGACGGGTTGTGGTGGCCTTTCAAGCACATCGGTATACCCGAACGGCAGCGTTCGCGACGGAGTTCGGGGCCGCGCTCGGGCTAGCTGACGAGGTCGTGCTGCTGGAGGTCTACGCGGCGGGTGAGGCGGCGATACCTGGTGCCAGCGGTCAGAGCATCGCGGCGCATGTGCCAGGTTCGACTGCTGTGGTCTTTGAGCCATCGTGGTTGGCAGTTCCAGAGCGGCTCGTGGAGCGTGCGCGTCCGGGAGACATCATCATGACCATGGGCGCAGGCGACATCAGCATGCTCGTTCCGCAGATCCTGCAGGCCCTGCAGGATCGGGGGAACTGATGCGCAAACTACTTACCGTAGTCGCCGTCTTTCTCGTGGCCGGAGTGCTGACGTGGCTGGTGGTGTTCTCGCAGGTATTCGTCGTACGGCACGTAGAGGTGACCGGGACTTCCCTGCTGACCTCTGACCAGGTTCTCGCGGCGGCCGACATTCCTGGCACTACTCAGATGGTTCGGCTGGACTCGACCGGAGTTATTGATCGCATAGTCGCGCTCCCGCAGGTTGCAAGCGTCGAGGTTCGTCGAGTTCCCTTTGACCGAGTTCAGATTATTGTCACTGAGCGGGTGGCGGTCGCCGTGATCGCCGGCGGGGCGGGATTTCAACTTGTCGATGCGACGGGCACGCCCTTCGTCGAAGCCGCTCAACGACCTCTTGATCTGCCCCTCTTGCCCAGTCTCAGTGACTCAGTAGGTGGTCGCACGGCCTTAGCGGTCGCCGCTGCGCTCTCCCCGGAGGTTCGCGCAGGGACGGACTCGATAACGGCTACGACCCGCGATAACGCCGAGCTATCTATGCGTTCGGGCGCGAAGGTGCTGTGGGGGAGTGCCGCGGACGGTGCATTGAAATCCACGGTTTTAGTGGCTCTTTTGCCGACTAAGGCCCAGACGTATGACGTCAGTGCTCCCGACGTTCCGACAACCACGGGCACACTGGCATGACGCCATCCATCACGCCGCCTTCAGTCGGAATGGCCGGGGCTATCGCATGGGCAAGCGTGCATCACGGGTTCACTCGTTCGCCGCGTCATCTAGCGGGGGTAGCCACACTTTTGAGCGCCGCGGGCATTGCGACCGTGCGACCATCAACCTCAGGGCTAATGCCGCGTCGATCTATTCATGATCCGCAACATCTGACTCGACGGGTGATCGAGCGCGCAGTGCACGCCGAGGTGCAGGGGCTCGGCGACCTGCCATGGATTGGCATAGGTCACTCTGCTGGATCGGCGGTGGCGTTGCTTGAAGCCGCGGTCCGACTCGAGAATGGCTTCTCGGTGGCGGGTGTGATCCTGCTCGACGGCACAGACACGATCGGGGGCATTGCGAGACTCCCCGACGCACCAATTCTGCTCATCTCCAACCCGCCGTCGAAATGCAATGCGCAAGGTGCGTTGACGGCGCGTATCCGCGGGTCCCGGGAGGGCTTCGTCGGGCTGACGATCGTGGGCGGTGGACACGGTGACGCCGAGCGGATCGGCAGTGGGGGACCAGGACACATCCCCGCCGTCTACCGGTTTGCCTGCGGTGACCACAGCGCCGCAGAGGATGTAGCGATCGCAGAGTCACTCCTGCGTGGGTGGGTAGTCGACCTGGCCCTTGGGCGCGAACTCAGCCTGCGACCGGGGCATGCCATCGTGTCTGGCTGGGTGTTGGCGGATCGTGTGGCAGAGATATAGGGACTTTGACCGGGTGGCGGCTTGCGCTCCCCCTAGGTATCCCCCTACCCTCAAGTCGCACCATAAGTTTACTTCTGTCTCACCTTCAACTGGAGGTTGAGACTTACTGCGCAGAGAGGGAAGCGCCGTGGCGGCTCCTCAGAACTACTTAGCGGTTATCAAGGTCGTCGGTGTCGGCGGCGGCGGTGTCAACGCTGTCAACCGGATGATCGACGCTGGACTCAAAGGCGTGGAATTCATTGCCATCAACACTGACGCGCAGGCGCTGCTGCTGAGCGACGCCGACGTCAAGTTGGATGTTGGCCGTGAGCTCACCCGCGGACTCGGTGCAGGCGCTGACCCCGAAGTGGGTCGCGAGGCTGCCGAGTCGCATGCGCAGGAGATCGAAGAGGTCTTGCGCGGAGCCGACATGGTGTTCGTTACTGCCGGCGAGGGTGGTGGCACGGGCACCGGAGGCGCACCTGTCGTTGCGCGAATTGCTCGCTCGCTCGGCGCGCTGACCGTCGGCGTTGTGACACGACCATTCGACTTCGAAGGACGTCGACGTGCGGCGCAGGCAGAGATCGGTGTCGAAGCTCTTCGCGCTGAAGTCGACACACTCATCGTCATCCCCAACAACCGACTGTTGCAGTTGTCCGATCGCACGATCAGCGTGATCGACGCATTCCGTCAAGCCGACCTTGTGCTCCTTCAGGGTGTCTCGGGAATCACCGAACTCATCACGACTCCGGGTCTGATCAACGTCGACTTTGCAGATGTCCAAAGCGTCATGAAGGGCGCTGGCTCAGCGCTCATGGGCATCGGGTCGGCGCGTGGCGATGACCGTGCGATCGAGGCCGCGGAGCGAGCCATCTCCAGCCCCCTCCTCGAGGCCAGCATCGAGGGCGCACATGGCGTCCTCATCTCCATCTCCGGTGGTAGTGATCTGGGCCTGTTCGAGGTCAATGAGGCCGCTCGGATGGTCTCTGACGCGGCTCATCCCGACGCCAACATCATCTTTGGCGCCGTCATTGACGACACGCTCGGTGACGAGGTGCGCGTCACGGTCATTGCGGCCGGATTTGATGGCGGAGCACCGACCCGTCGTACGACCCCTGTTGTCACCCGACGCGTTGCTGACGAGACGCCGATTGCCGCGGCTGCTGCCACTGCTTCCGCGAGGTCGGCAGACGAGCAGGTCATCCCGGTTCAGGAGCCCACTCGTCCGATCCGCAAGGTGGTCTTCGATGACGCCGAGGGCGACGACCTCGACGTGCCCGACTTCTTGAAGTAGGCGCGTTCGATGTCCGTCGGTTGGTTGTTTACCGACCGATGCAGCGGAAAGAGTGCTGCTCCCTACGAAAGCGCAAATGTCGGTCTGCATGTCGGTGACGATCCGCAGGCCGTCATTGCCAATCGCACGGCGTTGTCCTTGCGTACTGGTGGGTTCGGCCTAGCCACGATGTCGCAGGTGCACGGGTCGACTGTGCTCACGGCATCGACCGCTGGCGAGGTAGGCGAAGCGGACGCCCTCGTGTCCACCACTTCGGGCATCGCACTTGTCGTGCAAGTGGCCGACTGTGTGCCGGTACTTCTTGCAGATGAATCGGCGGGGGTCATTGGCGCAGTGCACGCGGGCTGGCGAGGTGCTGCTGTCGACGTAGTTGGTGCGGCCGTTGCGCGGATGCAGCAACTCGGCGCACAGCCGGGTGCGATGCAGGCATACATCGGCCCAGCGATCTGTGGCAGTTGTTATGAAGTCGGGCCCGAAGTTGTGGAGCAGGTGGGCAAGGTCATGCCCGCCGCTCCGGGGAGCACGTCTTGGGGGACGCCTTCAGTCGACCTCCGTACAGGCATGCGTAAGCGCCTGGAGCGACTCGGAATTCACTCCGAGCTCGTAGGCGAGTGCACCTTCGAGCATCCGGCAACCTACTTTTCCTACCGGCGCGACGGGGTGACGGGCCGACAGGCCGGCGTCATCTGGATGCGATGAACGACGCGCGTACACAAGAGATCGCGACCTCGCTCGCCGAGGTACGCGAGCGCATTCGAGTGGCGAGCCTTGCCGCACAACGTGCTGAACCCACTTTGATTGTGGTTACTAAAACTTGGCCGGCAGACGACGTGCGCCGCCTTGCGAGTCTTGGCGTGACCGACGTCGGGGAGAACCGAGACCAGGAGGCGGCGCCTAAATTCGATGCCACTGCAGATCTCAAGCTGCGGTGGCACATGGTCGGACAGTTGCAGCGCAATAAGGCCAATCACGTGGCGCGTTACGCAGATGTAGTGCATGCGCTCGATCGCGCGGAGATCGTCGCGGCGCTTGATCGAGGAGCGGGCCTTGCGGAACGTCGAATCGTGGGGCTGATTCAAGTGAGTCTCGACGGTGCTGAGGGTCGAGGTGGTGCTGCTCCAGAAGACGTGGCGGCACTCGCCAAGCAGATAGCCAACAGCGAGCACCTCGATCTCGGCGGGGTGATGGCTGTTGCCCCCCTAGGCGCTGATCCGAGCGGCGCGTTCGCAGAGCTCGTGCGCATCGCGGATCGGCTACGCGGTGACTACCCGGGCGCGTTAATGATCTCGGCGGGGATGAGCGATGACCTTGAACAGGCAGTCGCGGCCGGCGCGACACACCTGCGTGTCGGTAGTTCGGTACTCGGAAAGCGCTCGCTCGCGAGGTAATCTCGGGTAGGGCAGACGTGCCCCAGTGGTCGGTTATCGACTACATGTGTTCATTGGAGGGTCCGCCATGGCGGGTGGAATGCGCAAGATGGCCGCGTACCTCGGTCTCGTTGAGGACCAAGACTTCGTCGACGATTACGACGAGCCCCAAGAGCAGCAGCGTTCTCGCGAACAGCGACCGGCCCCCGAGCGCAAGCCCGAGCGTCAGCGCCCCCAAGAGCAGTCTTCTGTGCGCGTAAGCGAAGGGCGACAGTCGGGAGTGCGCACTATTCGTGAACCTCGCACTGAGAGTTACGAGACGTCCCAGTACGACCGCAGTGTGGATGTGAAGACTGCTGTAAATGCAGGCGACCTCAAGATCAGCACGATTCATCCTCGGTCCTACAACGACGCGCGTCGCATCGGCGAGGAGTTCCGTAGCGGCACTCCGGTGATCATGAATCTCACCGAAATGGAAGATGGCGACGCCAAGCGCATCGTAGATTTCTCTGCAGGACTCGTCTTCGGCTTGCATGGCACC
>Ga0164295_10004495_pt1 | contig 11102 bp, 5 predicted proteins | sample GEODES006metaG_FD_111798 | JGI IMG/M metagenome (GOLD analysis project Ga0164295, IMG submission 111798) | Oligotrophic lake water microbial communities from Sparkling Lake, Wisconsin, USA - GEODES006 metaG | ecosystem: Environmental > Aquatic > Freshwater > Lake | place: USA: Sparkling Lake...
CATGGGCACGTGGCCATCGTGCAGGCGATGCATCTGCATCCGAACAATGTGAGCATGCAAACGGACGCGGTGTCGGCGCTGGGCGCCATGTCCCTGCGCCAGCCAGAGAACTGCGAGGCGATCGCCGAGGTGGGCGGCCTCGCTGCCATCGTGCAGGCCTTTACGCAGCACGTGAGCAACCCGCGCATGCAGGGCAAGGGGCCGCTCGCGGTTCGCAACCTCATCAGCCGCAATCCGGAGCACATCGCCATGTTTGTCGAGCTGGGCGTGGAGGCGCCGCTGCGCCAGGTGATGGGCACGCACCCCGATGGTGCCGTTCACAACGCCGCCAAGGCCGCGCTTCGTGAGCTCCATCTGAAAGTGGACCTCAAGGAGGAATGGCAAGGCACTCTCGAGGATCATAAGATCCTCGACAATGGCGACCCCGAGGGCGAGAACCATTGGGACAAGTGGCTCGAGACGCCCGTCGCGCAGGCGGCCATCCGGCAGGAGATGGAGGAGGCCGGCGTCGTGCCCGATGCCTACCTCGACGCGCTCTGAGCGCAACACACACCCGAGGCGCCGAGGCGGGCACGAAGACTACCGGCCGACAAACCCGGGCGCCGCCGCTGTTGTGAGGCGCGGGGCAGCTGGACCAGCCCCAGCTGTGAATGGACGCAGCTGTGAATGGACGCATCCCAAGCCAGAAAGACAGGCAAGCGGCGGGCAGGTTTCGTGTTGGCCATATTCTCCGCGCGTTGTGAATGGTCGGATGATGTGTCGCGTGCTGTTTGTCTGCGAGCAGGTTACTCCGAGTCGAGCGCTCCGGAGCTCGCGGACAGTGTCACTCAATGGTTGTTCGAGAGTGTGGCGCCGCTGGCACGTTTCATGCATAGCATGCGAACAAGACTTCGTCAGCACGCCCTCAACAGCGACCAAATTTTTGCCGACACGACGTTTAACCACGTTTCGTCAAGACACGTCGAGAATGGTGTCAGTGGGAAAGCAAGCGGATGGCCTCGTTAGCGCTGCTACGCCGCCGCGCGATGGGCACCGTGCGCACCGTGCACCAGCGCCGTGCCATGGGCTACGTGCCGTCGTGGGCGACCGTCGACCCGTGGGCCATGAGCGCGGCCACGCCGGCTGTCGGCAAGAACCTCGTGGGCGGCGCGTGGAGCAGCGCGGCGAAGCAGGGCACGGTCATTGACCCACTCAACGGCGAGGGATTCGTGAAAGTTCCGGACACGTCGATTGCCGAGATCGGCCCGTACGTCGAGCGCATGGCTGGCTGCCCACGCTCCGGGCTGCACAACCCGCTTAAGAACCCGGAGCGGTACACGATGCTCGGCGAGGTGATGGTCAAGGGGGCAGCGGAGCTTGGCAAGCCGGAGGTGATCGAGTACTTTACAAAGCTCATCCAGCGGCTCGTGCCCAAGTCGACGCCGCAGTGCCGCGGCGAGCCGGTCGTCACACGCAAGTGGATGGAAAACTACGGCTCGGATCAGGTGCGCTACCTCGCGCGCTCCTTTGGTATCCCGGGCGACTTTACTGGGCAGACAAGCACGGGCATCCGCATGCCTTTTGGCGGCGTGGCGGTGATCACGCCGTTCAACTTCCCGCTCGAGATCTGCGCGCTCCAGACCTGCTCGGCCCTCTTCATGGGCAACCAGCCGCTGTGTAAGGTGGACTCAAAGGTGGCCATCGTGATGGAGCAGTTCATCCGCATGCTCCACCACGTTGGGCTGCCGAAGACCGACATCGACTTCATCTACTGCGACGGGCCGGTGATGAACGAGATCGTGGTGCAGGGCGACTGCAAGATGTGCCTCTTCACTGGCTCGCAGCGCGTGGCGGAGAAACTGGCCATCGACCTGCGCGGTAAGGTGAAGCTCGAGGACGCGGGATTCGACTGGAAGATCCTTGGGCCCGATCCGTCGGAGGTCGACTACGTCGTGTGGCAATCGGACCAGGATGCGTACGCCGCGAGTGGCCAAAAGTGCTCCGCGCAGTCGATGCTCATCGCTCACGACAATTGGATGGAGCTTGACGTGGTGGGTAAGCTCGGTGCACAGGCGGCGAAGCGATCCTTCGCTGACCTCACCATCGGTCCTGTGCTTACTTGGACGACGGAGAAGATGGAGGCGCACTTCAAGAAATGCCTCGCGCTCCCCGGCGCGTACCTCGCGTTTGGCGGGAAGCGGCTCACCGGCCACACCATCCCCACGTGCTATGGCGCCGTCGAGCCAACGGCCGTGTATGTGCCGATCGAGTCGATCTTGGCGAGCGACGAGTCCTTCAAGACAGCGACCCAAGAGCTCTTTGGACCCTTTCAGGTGAGCCGCACCCCTGAGCCCACCACTCCTGACACCACTGCCCCCGACTCCACTGCCCCCGACTCCACTACCCCTGTTGGACCGTTCCTAATTTGGACCGTTCCTAATTTGGACCGTTCTGCCGACCGCATCCGGGCCTCATCCGACCCTCACCCAGGTGATCACCTCGTACTCCGACAAGCAGCTGCCTCTCGTCCTCGAGCTCGTGAACCGGATGGAGAACCACCTGACCGCAGGCGTCGTCTCAAACGACCCGCACTTTCTGCATGAGGTACTCTCGAATACGATCTCCGGCACCACGTACGCTGGCATCCGCGCACGCACGACGGGTGCGCCGCAGCAGCACTGGTTTGGCCCGTCGGGTGACCCGCGCTCCGCGGGCATTCACACCCCCGAGGCAATCAAGCTCTGCTGGAGCTCCCACCGCGAGATCATCTACGACTACGGGCCCGTTGCCAAGAGCTGGCAAGGCAAGCAAAGCTGAGGGTGGCGGCAGCGGGAGCGAGGTGCTGGGCGATACCGCGCTGTGCCGGGCGCGAGATCGCGCCCGGCGCCGAGTCCAGTCGAGGTCGGGCGGAATTGCGTCAAGTCGCGCGCCGCACTGCGCACACCCCGGTGTGAGCGGTGTTACGTCCGTGGTCCCGAGGACGCGCACCGTCCACCGATCGCGGATCCGAGCGTAGAGTCGTACCGGCGGTGTGCAGCACGACGGTGTCGGCCCTGTGTACAATCTACAAATTAGACACAACTTTGAGCGACACCCTGGGACTGGCAGGCTCCAGCCAGGCTGCCCGCCCCGGGGGGGGCGACGCCCGACGGCGGGCGGGTCCGACCCGCGGTGACCGGCGGCGTGTGACAGGGACACCTCTCGTCTCAACACATGGAACATGCGACACCGGGGGGGGGCGCGGGCGCCAAAGTGGCTACTAGAGACTCTCTCTCTCTCTCTCAATTCCGACATTCGCGACGCTCGCGACCGCCTGTTCGGCCTTCGGGCCAGCGCTGCACACTAACGCGCTTCGCCCTCAGACCGCCGGCAAAGATGAAAGACGCGGTCGCGCGCCCCTCACCTGACCGCGCGCTCGCCTCGTGCGCCGTACGCGCCTACAGGGTGACACCTGTGTTGCCCAGGCTGTAGTTGCCCAGCGGGAAGGGCTTGACGCCGCGCTCGTTGGTCTTCGTATCTTTGTCCTTGGTCATATTCTCCTTGACCCACTTGAACATGGGCTCATTGCCCTTGCCGTAGCCCCCCGGAAGGTCGCGCATGACGCCACTGTGCCCCTTCATCTGCGCATTGGGCGGCGCGCCCCAGTGCTTCGGGAACGGCTTCGCCTGAATGCCGAACTCAAGGTGCGACACGCCGCTCAGCGCGAGGTGCGCAGCATACGGCGACTCGCCCTCGTGCGGCAGCCACACTGGGTCGGTGCCAGAGGTTACCACGCTGCACTCGCCGATGAATGTTTGCAAGTCAACCGCGGTGCCCTCGGCGTTCGCCTTGTAGTGCAGGAACAGGTTCTCGAGCTCACCCTTGTTCAGGTGCAGGCCCACTCCTGTCAACCATGAGCTCACGTCCTCGATCGACGCGCCCGGCTTCGGCGGGATGGGAAGCCTCGCCCAGAACGAACCTGCGAACATCAGCACGACAGCGTCAGCAGTCAAGCCAGCGCAATCGCACGCGGCCGTGGCGCGCGCGCGCTCCGCGCACCGCCGTAGCGCCGCTGCAGCTTGGAGATGAACTGGGACTTTTTCTCGCAAATGCCCGGCATCACCATGGTGGGCATTGCTCCTGCGACGTTGGGCACAGCGATGAGTGAGCGGATCGAGCTCTCACGCAACGACTGTGCCGGCACATGCGGCGGGCTGTCGCGCATGCGCCTGGGCGGCCGCCACGCTGCATAGGATCACCTTGGTCAAGGAACAGCGAGCGAGTGGGCACGGCCGAGCGTAACGACCGGCGCTCCACAAACTCGCCGGACGCTGTACGGCAAAGCGAGCGCCCGCGCTCCCGACGCGAAGGCACTCGTGGTCACATATCGCCCGGGCGTAAAATAGAAGCGGGGCGTCCGCGGTTACTTTTGGCGTCCGAAGTTGCACTCGGCCCGACAGCCCTGCTGAACAGAACGAACGCGCACATGGCGATGGTGCGCCACCAGAAGGCCAACTATGACCACGTGCAAGGGCATTTACGGACGATGAATGAGCGTCGGCCCAACCGGTACATCTTGCAGGCGCAGGCCAATCAGGCGCTGCAGCAGCTCTCAGCGCTCGTGCCCATGCTCGGCCACGACGAGGTGCAGCAACTGCAGCAGCGGTTCCCAGGGATCGCGCTCGGCGAACTCGCCGGGCCGCCGCCGACCAAGAAAGTGCCGCCACCGGCGGCCCTCGGGTCGCCGCGACTGCCCACCATCGAGTCGCCGCGGCACACGCAGCAGAAGCTCGAGGGCGCCGTGAACAAGTCGGGGCGGGCGCGCCGCAAGGGGCAGCGCGCAGTGCGTGTGCTCGGGCATGGCCGAGGGTACCGCGCCCGTGGTGACGCGCCCGAACCCTACTTGTACACAGACGTGCGCCAACTCCTCATGCCCATCGAAACGACGTGGCTCGCACCCGACGAGGAGCCCGACGGGGAGAGCAGTGGCGCCGGCGGCCCCGGCAGCCCTGGCAGCCGCGGCGGCGTCAAATTCGTGCGGATGCAGACACCGCTGGACGAGCTGGACGAGCATCCGCCGCCCAGCACGGCGTTGGACGTTCTGGAGGAGCATCCGTTACCTTCCTCGGGCATGCCCTCGGCCAACGGCATTGTCGGCGGCGTGGGCGACGGCCAGCCGCCGCAGACGCTGTGGGAATCCAATCCGGCGTCCCTTGCGCCGCCGCGGCTGCTGCGCCAGCAGCCCGTGACGACGCTGCTCGAGCGGCGCCACCAGTCCCTCGACGGTCTCATCGGGCTGCTCCACTCGCTCGCGCGCGTGCGCCACGCCGCATCGCGCCTGCCGCACAGCGTGGCAACGGCCTACCAGGAGCGTCTGCAACACGCGATCGGATGGTACAGGGTGACCACGTGCGAGCTTGTCGAGCGGATCGACTACGGCAGACGGCAGGGAGAGTATGGCAAGCCGACACTCAAGCGCATCCCCACGGGCGAGTGGAGGCAGGTGTACCCGCCCATCATCCTCGACCGCGTCAACGTGCTGCTCTCAATCGGGCGCGGAGACCTTACGTTCGCGCCGCTGCCCGCCGCTGCGGACCCTCTGCTCCTCTTGTGGTTCTCGACGCAGGTGAACGAGTGGTGCAATCCGGCCGAGGGCGGCGTGCAGCCCGATTTGCTCGCACCGCAGTGCATGCATTCCCTTCTCGAGCTCGCGCGCATGCAATCGGCGCACGAAGTCTTGCTCCACGAGGCGGAGCTGTACGGGCTCGCGCCGCTGCCCGAGTCGCCCTACTCTGCGCGCGAGAACGAGCTTGGGCTGATCTTCGAGATGCTGCTATACGGCGCGCCGGGCCGATACGTTGAGCTGGCGCGCCGAATGCGCGCCGCCACCCTCCTCCTCGCTGCTCGCACGAGCGCCTCGCGTTGTATCGGGCGCATGCTGCGCGGCTGGATCGCGCGCGCGCAGATCCGCGCGTACAAGGCGGCGATGGTCGTCCAGGCCATCTACCGCCGCTGGAAGAAGGTGAGCGTGATGCGCGCGCGCCGCCGTCGTGAGCACGATGAGCTCGCCAGCAAGCCGCTGCCGGCCTCTCCCAAGAGTCCCCACAGCTCCAAGGGCGCCCGGGCCGGCGCACGCTGGGGCCGCGCCTCCCGCATCCTTGCCAAGAATGGCGAGCTGCAACAGAAGAAATGGATGGCAAAGGTCCAGTCCATCATCGACCCAAAGTCCCCCGAAGAGGGCGCCGGCGCCGGCGACACGCTCAGCACAGCGCTCAGCGTCCACCTCGATCGCAGCACAGCGCCAGCGGCCGCGCGCGCCGGCGCCATCGGGTACGTGAATGAGGAGCATTCACAGGAGCATTCACAGGAGCCGATGGACGAGGAGGAGCAACGGATAGCGGATGCGGCGGCGCGCATCCAAGCACGCATGCGTGGTCTGAACGCCCAAAGAGAAGTTGTCCGACTTGCCCAAGCCGCCGAGAAGCTCATCGAGGACCTTCGCAACCCAATCTGCGCCGAAAAGGCCGATGTCGTGTGCCGCGCGTACCGTGCCAAGGCGGCCTTCTCGACGCTGCTGCTCAAGGCGTTCAAGCAGCGCATGATGGGCATCCTGATGCATTCTGCCGAGACGGACCTTATCAAGGGCGGGGGCTGCCCCCCGTCCGTGTGGCGCATGGCCGTGGAGGGGGTGCGCTCGCGCTGCGTACTCGCACTGAGCCCGATTGAGTCCGATTACGAGGTCAAGTCCAAGCACCATCGCGAGTACGAGGCACTGCAGACCGAGCACGAGCGGCTCACGGGCCGTCTGCAGTTCTGGGAAGGCCTGCGGGAGGGTAGCCTACCCGACCACTTCTGCTGCCTGCGCACCCTCGACGCAAGCGGCGCCATCGCGCGCGCCAAGGAGCACCACGAGTCGCTCGTCGCGCAGCGCGCGCTGGCTCTGCCGGAGGGCATGGCGCCCTCGATGTTTGTGTGGCGGCTCGCCGGCTTGGTGCGCGCGCTCGTCGAGCTGCAGGTCGCGGTGGCCGGCTCGGGCAGCGAGTTGCATGAGCTTGAAGCTTACGAGCGCCAGTTGAGATCGCATCTGGCCCACATGGGGTGCCCCGATCCGGCCCACATGGAGGCGGAACCTCCGATGACCTCCGACCCCGATCGCATCCACATGCAGACCAAGTCGTCCCAATTCCGCGCGTCCTCGATCGCCGCCGCCAGTGCGCGCACTCGAGGCGGTGCCGCCGCTGCGGAGGGCCTCGGCGAGACCGACGTGTCGGCGGCGCAGCGCGAGCGGGCTCAAGCAGCGCGCGCGCGTCTGCAAGCTGCCAAGCAGTCGTCGCCCACGATGGCGGCTGGAGCCGTGGCTGGATCGCTCGATCCCGAGGGCTCCACGCCCACGGCCCCTCACGCAGAGGAACTCGGCCACCCGCGTGAACGGCGCGTCTCGAAGCAGGGCGAGCCGAGCGCCGCCCCGGGCGTTGCGCTCGAGGAGACCATCGCGGCGGCCAAGAGCGAGATCGTCAAGCTCGAGGCGGTGCGCGAGCTGCTCCTCGAGCTCATCTGATTGCCGCTGATGACCTCTGATGACCTCTGATGACCTCTGATGACCTCTGATGGCCTCCCTCATCAGGTGCGCGAGATGCTCGTCGAGCTCAAGGCCATTGAGACGCCTCCGCGCTACAGCCCCAAAGTCGCACGTGAGATCGAAGCGAGGCGCGACTTGTTAGCTGACAAGCTTCGGCGCAGCGCGTCTCTCGAGGCTCAGTACGAGCACCTCGCAAAGTTCCGTGCGCAGATGCTCGGTGCGGTCGACCTGCTGCAAGCTGCCGACGCATTCGAATACCGGCGGCAGAAGCATCGCGTCCAGGGGGAGTACTCGCGGCAGGGCTTGCACTCGATGGTCGCCCTCCGCGCAGAGTCAGAGCTCCGCAAGATGCGCGACGGCGCTCGCAAGAACGAGGCGATGTCGGCGTACCTTGACCATGAGCTACCCGCCCTTGAGCGCGTGGCGCGTGAACGCGTCGAGGCGAGCGCGACGCTCCACCTGACGATGCCCGTGGACGCGATGGCGGACGACGAATCGCTGCAGCAGGGGCTGCAAGAGGACCTCGAGGACTTGTGCGGGCTCAACCCGGTGTTTGATGGCGCTGGCAAGAAACAGGCGGGCTCGGCGGCGGCGCGGATCGTGTTCAAGGAGGTGCAGGCGGCGTCCAAGCACGGCGGTATGCAGACGTCTCGCGTGACGATGGGCGTCCTCGAGGGACCTGGGCGCCCGGTGGAGGAGATCATGCAGATGCTGCGCGACGGCGATCGAGGGGGGGCGCACCCCGCCACCTTCCGGCGCTGTTCGAAGATCCTCTCCGACGCGCCGCAGCACACGGCGTTACGGATTGAGAACCCGAAGCTGCATCTCGTCGAGCTGCTCAGCGTGAGCACAGCGCCGGCGACCATCATCGTGCACGACGCTCGCACTCTCTTTGATCGGCGTGCTGAGCTTGAGGCGGACTTGAAGGCGGCGCGTGCGGCGCTTCGCCCCCTGCAGGCGAAGGAGATGGTCGCGACGGCGGCGCAGGCACAGCTGTGGAAGCTCGAGGGTGTGGAGGAGGCGCTCAGCCAGTGCCAGAATCCGAGATTGGTCGAGCTCAAGGAGCGCGAGCGCGCCGCGCGCCCGCGGCTGCTCCAGCTCGCTGCCGGCTCGGAGGCCGCGATCGAGGAGTTCAAGGAGCAGCAGCAGGCGGTCCTGCGCTTGGAGGCGAAGGTGGAGTGCCTCTCGCGTCTCATTGAGGGTGCCAAGGCCGAGGCGGAGGGGGCGCCCGCGCCCGCGCCCGCGCCCTCCGTGAGCGAGGAGACCCTTTCCTTGGCGGACGAAAAGGCCAAGGAGAGGGAGCTGCGCTACCAGCAATGGCGCGGCTACTCGTTCAACGTGTCGCGCGAGGTGACGCAGACGTTGCTACGCGAGCGACGTCAGCATGATCAAAGGATGCGCGCGTTCGAGGCGACCGCTCCCAAAGTCTCGTCAAAGGCGACGGCGCGGCGCAAGTATGTGTGCCAGGGCACGCTACAGGTGCTCAAAAAGCTCCGACAGGCTGACAAGGCCGCGCACCCGTCGCAAGTGCCTGCGTGGGCGCCTTCGGTGTCGCTGGTGGCCTACCATCGGCACATGAAGCGCGATGAGACCTTCCAAATGGAGGCGATCAAGTTGATGGCACGCGAGGCTGCGCGCGTTCTCTCAAGCTGCACACAGCCGGGTGCCGCAAAGGGCGGCTATTGGAATCAGATGAAGGCAACCATCCAAATGTCCCCGCCCTTGGTGCTCTTCGATGAGACGATCTTTGACGAGACCTTGCTGCAGCGCGCCGCCGCCGAGATGGGCGTCGACCTGAGCGTGAGTGAGGGCGACGGCCCCGAGACCACCGGCCTCGGCGCCCTCCCGTTTGTCATCCACTTTCTGCGTGCGCCGCTGCCCTACCCGTTTCGCGAGATCCCCACCGACCATTTCGGCGCCGGCGCCAAGGGGGCGCCCAAGGGCGCGGCCAGCGCGCGCTCGCGCCGGTACATTACAGGCGCTCTGAAGCCGGCGGAGCCGCCCAACACGGCGCCCAAACCGATCGCAGGCCTCTCGGGAGCGCCCACGGCGGCGCCTGCCAAGGGGTCGACGGGAGGCGCCGTCGTGAGCGCCAGCCCGGTGCCACCGTCCCTCAATCGTCAGGCGTCCACTCTCGTGACCGCCCCGGTGCCGATCCCGACGCCGCCTCAGGCCTTGCGCTTCGAGAACGTGCTCAGCGGTGAGAAGGTGGCGTTGCACCCGATGCGCCACGTGTACGCACGGCTCGCCAAGCGCGCGGAGAAGCTGACCTTGAAGCGGCGCCAGCCGGATGACACGTCCCCCGAGGCGTGGATGGAGTTTGTGGAGCCTGGCAGTGGCATCATCTACTACTACTGCTTCCTGGCGGGCTCGCAGCGGCGAGAGTACGAATTCCCCAAAGTGCTACCGGTGGGCGTGGCCAACAGCTTGACAGTCAAGACGACCAAAGAGATGCAGAGTGAGCGACTGCGTCGTCGCATGGTGCAAAAGATGCGCAACCTCACGCCCGGCGCGCTCGAGGCAATGCGTATCAATCTGGAGGCAGAGACCAAGTCCAAGCCGCGCCGCGCGGCCTTCCTGTCCAAGATGCCGCTCCCCGTCGGGCGCATCGTGGCAACGGCTCAATACTTGGGGATCGACCCGCTCTCGCAGGCGCACCTGATGTGGATCGCCTCAGCCGCACTATGCGACTACCACTCGCCCACGCTTGCCATCGGATGGGAGCGGCGCAAGTCGCGCGACCCCAAGGCGACCTTGCCACACTACTACTTCAACATGACACTCGGCACGGTCCAGTGGGAACATCCCGCGTTCACCCAGTGGCGCTCTGTGCTGCACGAGCTCCTCGCCGCAGAGCGCATGGCCATTGGAATGGATGCTCACAACGCCAGCCTCGAAGCAATCGCGAAGCCCGATCCCCGAAACCCGAAGCCGATGCTTTGGGTGACGGAGACGCAGGCGCGGCCCCAGACTCAGTGAGTTTCAGCTTGTGCATGCGCGGCACGGATATCATGATCCAGACGGTGCTTCAGGAATAGCCCGCGTTCCCGCGTTAGTCACACGCTTTCACACGCCGGCTGTTCACGTGCTTGTACAACTCTATATCGTACGGAGCTATATTATACCGGCATGAAAAACGCGTACAGCGCATGTCCTACGCAAACGGTTGAAACGCCCCCATGTCCATGTGGCCAGTCGCCAGATCGGTATGACATCCGTCATCCGATCGCTCGGCATGTGGATATGCCATTGATAAACGACACAGACACGACTCCGTCGAGCCTGCCAAGCAGGTGCCAGGTGTGTGTGCGCGCACAGTGAAACAGCCATGCCTCTCCCTCTGTGCTCTCTACTTATTGGCTCGCCTCGTGGCACACCCGTTGATCATGATCTTCGTGAATTGGCACCATATCCTGCAGGGCGGATGCCGCTATCAGGGCCCCTATGCCCTTTGCGCACCTGTCGTGGTCGAGGCCATACGATTTAGTGTCCGTGTGCGTGCGCCTGTGGTTCGCTCGGTCGCTCGACGTTCTGAAGTTCTTGCCGCAGCCATCGATGTCGCAGG
>Ga0164295_10004498_pt1 | contig 11101 bp, 3 predicted proteins | sample GEODES006metaG_FD_111798 | JGI IMG/M metagenome (GOLD analysis project Ga0164295, IMG submission 111798) | Oligotrophic lake water microbial communities from Sparkling Lake, Wisconsin, USA - GEODES006 metaG | ecosystem: Environmental > Aquatic > Freshwater > Lake | place: USA: Sparkling Lake...
AAATTAATTTCATATCCTTGAGTCTTTTCTGAAAGCAATGTTCTCAAAGTACTAGTGTTTTTGGTAATTTCATTTATCAAAGAACGGTTGAATAAATTTCTTACTGTATTTGAATTGATGGCGTTTTGAATTTGCTGAGTGACTATTTGATTAGAAGTCACATTGTTTACTACATCTTTAGAGCTTATGTTTTCGGACGAAGATATATTGTTCTCTTGAAGTATCTGGTTTATATTTTCAATCACATTACTATTTACAATGCCCTGATTCATGCTAATATTTTCATTAATAGTGTTGGTAAGAAGCTTTGATACATCATAATTTTGAACTGCTGTATTAACTGTTTTAATGACATCTTGATTATAGTTGTTGATTCTCTCTTGCATATTATTAATCTTAAAAGAGTTCAAAGTTTCATTAAAATATGTATTCACCCTACTCATATAATTATTTACAAAAGTAGATGCACTTTCACCATTTTCTTTGGTCGTACTCGTTGATTCATAAGACTGGTCAAAGTCATTAATAATATTTTGAATTAATGTATTACTTATTGTGTTTAGCTGACTTTGGACAACATTGTATACAGCACTATCCACTTTCTGTAATAGTGTAGTTTGAGTAAAGTTTTCATCATTTAGGATAGAATTTTCCACTGAATTAACAATCTTAGAATAAAATGCGCTTTGATTTATGATGCTTGAAATAGTTGAGTTTTCTGATGAAGAGAACTGATTATTATTTTCTGTGAGTAGGTTTGATATCTGCTCAACAGAAGTGGCATTATTGATGGTATTTAAGTTTTCAGTGTTTAAATATTCTGGCCTTACTATAGAAACAAAATCGCTTACAAAATTTTTAACATCATTCAAAATAATAGTTTTCTGTTGAGACGAATATTGATTCACTTCATCTACAGAATTCTTTTGAGAGATTTGAGTCCTGAAGTTATTTAAATTTTGAACAAATGATGGGCTGATTAAATATTGCTGAATCTTAGTAGTTATTTCATTCTCAAATTGATCAAATTTATTAACAACAAATAAATCCTGGGAAGAAATTTTATTAAGTGTATCTATCTTGTAGCTTTCACTTAACAAATAGTTTCTTACAATTTCAATATTTTTGATTTCTTGAACTGATAATGATTGATTGCTTAATGACATATTAAATGTTTTTAAGATGCTTTTAATCTTTTCATCTACAGTCAAGGTTTGGTTTTTAACGACACTATCATATGACTCAATCTTTGTATTAGATTGGTTCATTACTTCATTTACTGTCGATACTGCATTATTAAATACTTCTTGCTTAAATGTATTCAGTTCTGTGGCGATATTTTCAGTGTTTGTGGAGTTTGTAATATTTTGAACAGTATCTTTAAACTCTTGGTCAAATTTAAATGAAACAACACTGTATGAAGATCCTTGCCTTTTATTATATGTGTTTTGGTTTAAAGCTAAAAGATTGTTTATAACATCTTCTTTGTTGATTACAGACAAGGCGTTAGCTAAGGTTATTGCTTGATTAACATTGGTCCTTGACATATTATTAATTATAGAAAGAGAGCTGTTATTAACTTGATTATTAACATAATACTGGATTAAGTCAGTTAAGGTTTGTGTGGCAACATAGCTTGAAATATTTGTGCTATTTTCTTTAATATCTTGATTAAATATGTTGATAGCTTCATTTAATCTGTTGCTTACATAAAAAGATTCATTTAGAGTTTTTTCTGCAATATTCTTTTCTAGAGTGTTTAGGTTATTGAATTTGTTATGGATTACATTTTTAATTTCTGAAGAGCTTACAGAGTTTATAATCATCTGAGAAATTTCTGTTTTACCCAAATCATTCAATATGGTTGTAAGAATAGATTTTGCCTCATTAAAGCTATTTTCTTCTACCTTTGTAGCATAGTTGTTAATCTCAGAAGAAGTGGATAAAGAGTTGATATTATTTACAACTTCTACTGCTTGAGTTGATAAGTTTGATATTGTAAAGTTACTAGCAAGTGTTTTAGTTAGATTGGATACAAAAGAAGAAGACGATAAATTTTCACTAATAAATTGTTGAGTATATTGATTTAAAAACTCTTGATTTTGTTGTTGAATAATTGAGGTTTTTTCTTCTTGGTTTAAATTCAATTCATTTGTAGATTGAGTGCTGTAATCGTAAACTGATTTAATCTCTGTTGCTTGATTGGTAATATTTTGAAGCATATTAATCTTTACATATTCATTAGCAACATAATTTTTAAGAGAGTTTAAAACAATCTCTTCCCTTACTGAGACTTTATTAGAGCTTTGATATTCATTGATATAATTAATCAAAGACTCTACACTTTCTACATTTTCAATATTTACAGAAGATGCATCCAATGAAGATGATGTTGATTTTGTTATATTTTCAATATTTGTTTGTGCTGAAGAAATAATATCTGAAGAAAGGTTATTTAAATTTGTAAAAACTTCGCCAACATTGTAATCAGTGAAAGTGTTATTGATTGTGCTTAAGAACTGCAGGTTGTTCTTTTCAAATGTTTCATAAGTAGTTTGTCTATTTTCAATATTGTTCAAAGTGCCTGATTGATACAAGTTGTCAACAGTTTTAATTAAGTTGTTGATTGAAACTTGATCGCCAGAAGCGTATTCAGCTACTTCCCTAACTGTATTCAAAACAACATTCGAGTTGGATGTGTTATTTTCTATAAACTTTGTTAGACTCTCTAGATATGTTTCACTCTTATAAGCCGGTGATGTTTGATAACTTGTAAACTTGTTTTGTAAATATTCAACCAACGCAATATTGACATAGCTTTCAACATTATTTTTATTGTTTAATATCTCAATTTTAAAAGTCTCATTAACAGAATTTACAAGATTGGAAACAAAGATATTTTCATTTAGTATGCTGTCAAAAATATTCGTCTCTGTACTTGAGAATGAATTCGAGTTGAGATTAAGCACATTCTTTATTTCACTGAGATTTGAAGACACATTGACTTGATTAATAATATCTTGCTTCAAAATATCAGAAATATTAAGAGTCTCAACTAACAAGGAAATCTTGTTAGTTGATTCATTAAGAATAATTTTTCTTATTTCATTATTAAAATTATTTACTACATCCAAAGAGTCTGTATTATTAACTACGTTTTTAAACTCTTCAATTTTATTCATTGTTGAGTTTGATATCACATAAGTTTTTTGTAATGCATGGATATTTCTACTAATGATATTTTGAATTGTAGTATCAAAACTCTCATTGTTTAAATCGTAAGAATTATTTACAAGTTCTATTTTTACATTTTCTCTGTTTACTAGAGATTGAGTGTATTTGATTTCATTGACAAAATTACTATCTTGATAAATATTTTCAATTTTAGATAGATAGCTGGACATATCATCAGTTTTATTTTCTAATGTGGACGTATTTTGGATAATGGTATTTAGCTCTTCTACATTAATGCTATTTTTATTAAGAACTGCTAAAACCTGATTAGAAACATTATTGAAAATTTGGGTTTTGATATCATTCTTTATCTCATCTGAAATAATATTGTTATTTTTAAGTAATACATTATTTAAATTTTCAATAAAATCACTATTTTCTTGTTTGAAATTATTGGTTTGTTCAATTAAAAAGCTATTCTCTGCGTCTCCATAATTAACACTATTATTTACAAATGTAGAGAGAGTATTTATAATAGATTCTTTTGATTGGTTATTATTTACACTTGAGTACAGCGTGTCCAGTACCTGATTTAATTTAAGTACATTTTCGTTGATAATCTCATTTAAAATCAAGGCAGATTTATTTTCAAACTTATTAGTCACAGAATTAATTACTTGATTAAAAGATTCTGGTGAATAACTATTTTGATTTGATATAAAATGTTTTAAGTCATCAGTAAAATTGGCATTACTGATAGATATATTGCTAGCCCGGTTATCTGATAAATAAGTCTTTAGATTAGATACAAACTGTGCATTTTCTTGTGAATTGGATTGGTTGATATATTGTTTAACTTCACTTAAAATTCCAAAACTAGATGTATTTGTTGACTTGTTAATAATTTCCTTGATATCTTGGAATGTCACATAATCAGAATAAACTGGCTGATTTATTGTGCTAATTATCTGTTGTAATGAAAAATCAGCAAGAACAGAGTTATTTTGCAAGAGATAGTTTTTTACTTGTTCTTCTAATATATTTGTTGAAGTAATAAGTTGAAATGTATTGTTATAAAGTTCAGGTTTCTTTACACCCTGCATAACATTCTGAATATGAGAGATAGCTTTGCTGGATACATTTGAAATATTAAACGATGAAATTGCTTCTTCTACCAAATTAACTATCTGATACGTGGACACTAATGTGGAGTTTTGATTTACTTCCAAAATAGTTTCAAATGTATTAGAGACAAAATTATCCAACTCTGAGGTGATTTTATTTTTCATATTAATCAAATCAGTGTAAAGCTTGACGTCATTAATAAAGTTTTTGGATTCTTCATTAAAACTTTGTGTATTAGTATTAGAAACTATATTTTTTACTTCAGACAAATATTCTTTATTGACATCTGATTTTAATGACTCAAATAAATTGATATTAGTTAATATTTCAGGATTTATATTTGTTGTATTTAACTTAATTTGTGATAACTTTTCATTGTAACTATTCTCAGTATTATTTAAAAAGTTCTCAATACTGGATTGAATTAAATTAAAGTTTTGTAATCTGCTTTCAGCATTATTTATCAAAAGCCTGTCATTGATAATTTTTATATTGCTGATTAGAGTGGACATGTTTTGGTTATCAGAATATGTGTTTACTTCAGATAAATTGTGAACAATATTAGACACAACATTATGCAGGTTTTCATTTACAAGTTTTTTAACTGAATTTGCATATCTCGTCTCATTTAAAACATTGGCACTTTTTGTAGTGTATTGAGTTATATTAGTTTCTAGTAAGTTATTCAAATAAGAAATTAGCTGGGAATTACTTGAGTTTTCTGACTTATTTAAAACACTATTGAACTGAGACTTGAACTCATTTACGTCTTGCGATTTATAAACATTTTCAATAGATGTTTTAAGTTCGGTAAGGCCAAATCTGTTAACCGTGTTTTTAATTTCAGATGTAAAGGATTCAGCAATTTCATTTTTTACTTGGCTTACTAAAACGCTCTGAATGCTATCCTGAGTAGAATAGTTTTGTACGACACTGGATAACGAATTAAGTACGTTATTTTCTACCGCCTCTGTCATTAAGCTTGAAACAATATTGGAATATTTATCATTAGAAAAATATTGCAAACTATTTACAACTTGAGAATTATCTTCTGTCTTTATGTTGGAAGCAAACTCATTAACTATAGAATTAACTTCTTCAGCACTGGAGCTATTTGTAACAGAATTAATAATATTGTTTAAAGTTTCTTGCTCCACGCTACTAGACATGTATGTATATAAGAACCCATACATTTCTTGTTTGAAATTAGATAATGCTGTTTCACTTTTGATATTAACATTACTTACTTGCTGGTTAAATGTTTCTTTAAGCTGAGTAATATTTGTTTGATTAATTTGTGAAGAAATATTATTTATTGATTGTGTAGCTAAAGACTGATAGCTTTGATATGTATTGGCAAGTTCTACAACCTTTGATAGTACATTTTCATTATTTACTTCAGAAATAATGTTTTTAATTTCAACTTGTTTTGATTCATAAATATTTTTAATATCAGAAATTGCATTGTTTATATTTTGAACAATACTAAATTCTGATGTGGAATTGTTTTGTAAATTTGTAATTTGTGCTTGAATATTTGTGTTGAAAGAGTCTGCAAATTCAGCCACTAGAAATTGATTAAACTCACTTTGGTTTTTAGAGAAATATTCATTGATCACTCTAGAAACAGATTTATTTAAATTTTCAATATTGTTAGAATTATTGATTGTATTTAAGATTGAGTTTTCCAATATTGTCAAATTTTCATCAGAATAAGTTGAGAAAAATTGATTCACAGAATTAGAAACATTATTCTTAAATTCTTTTTTATTTTGCTCCAAGAACAAATTGATATCAGTTACAAGTTTTCTTACATTGATATTATTCTTAGATAATATTTTTTGCTCAGTCTTTTGATCTATAATTTCGGCAAAAGAACTACTCACAAAAGAATTAAAATCAATTGCATTCGTGTAGTGAGATATTTTTGGAGTAAGAACTGGTTTTTTAATTTCTATAGATGAAGAAATTAACGAAGTTTGATTATTTACTTGGCTATTACTATTGTTAAATACAGGACCGGAAGTTTCTATATTATTTATTTCATTTTTAATAACATTTGTTTCTGAATTATTATTTTGATTAACATTTTTTTTATCAGTTATGTTTTGATTAATATTGCTTTGGCTACTGGATTGATTTATGTTATTAACAGTTGTTATTGATCTGTTTAAATCATTATTTTCAGAATTAAAAGAATTAACAGATTGATTATTATTTTGTGTATTATTATTTACTTGATTATAAGTAGATAGTGTTTTAGGCTTACCAATAATTATAGAAGATGTTTTTTGGACTAATGTGTTTATTTTTGTCTCAACTTTTTTAACTTCGATTGGAATTGTTGAACTTGTGTATTTTTCAGATAAAACTTCTTGAGTGATGACAGTATTTTGAATTTCTCTTGCTTCAACAGGATTTAAGATATTAATAAGTTCAAGAGCTTCAGGAGCTACAGCAGCCTCCCTGATTACAGAGCTAAGTTTATTGACAATAAATTTATTATTGACTTGGATCTTGTCAATATCTTCAATAGTCTTGTGCTTTGATAATGGTTCAGGTAAGAATGTGTTTGTGGCTTGAGTATTATTGTAAGACAAGAAGACAGGGTCAGGTGGACGATATCCACTATACTCTGATTTGGTCAAAGGTGAATATCGTCTTGAAATTTTAGATGGAGTTTGGGTTAGAAATGACTCTTCATGTACACCTTCCATAACATCATTAGTGTTACCGGCAGTGTATTTCTCAGTTGGAAGACCTTTGGCTCTAACAGGTGAGCCTTGGTTTAAATGTTCTAAAGAATCGCTCAAATCGTGACCTATTTCTTGAACATAGGCAAAGGCATCAGAATTCGTTGAGACTTTGTCATAACTAACCCAGGGATCTTTATTATCCATAGGTTGTGTTATACCGTTTGTACTAGTTCAGCTTATACTTACTAGATTTTTTATGATCGTGCTTTGGAATATCTTTAGTAAGAATATATCTTGTTTCTTTAGGATGCTCTAAGGCAGTTCCGTACTCTGCGGATCCTTCTGAATCTTCATAGAGTTCATTATAATAATTTTCGATTTCAGCATCTGATTCTTTAATAAACTTTGAAGCTAACACATATTTATTCTTGCTATTTGATGATCGTGAAATTCCTGGACTACTCATTGCATCTGTATAGAAAGATGGATCAAATTTTCCTTGAAGAGCATCGTTTGTTTGTTGAAATAGCCTATTTTTAAGTATTTCTTTTTCAATATCAGCATTCTTTAATTGACCTTCCAAAGCCATGCGTTCTTCGGAGGATCCAGCACTTGAAAGAGCGCCTTGAAGTTTTTGAATTTTTTCTTCTTGGGTTGCTATCTGGCTATCCATCAATCTGTTAAGCTCAGAAACACCACCAGCCAATCCATATGCTGTGCCTTTTGATGAAGCAGCTAATCCTGATAACTCCGCAGCAAGTTGACCACCACCCATATAACGCTCATTTCTTTGCTTCATTGTTTGTTCGACAGTGAGAGCTTCAGATTTAAGCTCAAACGCATCAGCTGCAAACTTTTCTAACTCAACTTCATATGTATGTAAAACAAACTTTAGTCTTGTTTTTATTGCTTCAACTTGATCAGGTGATTTACCTGAAAAACTTGCTGCTGGCGTAGAAGTCCATGCAGTCAAAATAGATTGAATAATCTTATTGTATGCTCTAGCAGATTTAATAGAATCTTGTGCAGAAGCTATCTTTGCTTTTACTTGCTCAGGAGATTTATAAGGTACAAGTTTTGTTTGCCCAAGTTCTTTTGCGTTTCCAGCAATCATACTTGCACCAGGCTCACCGTAAATAGAACTTTTTATATTATTGTAAGTTTTCTTTGCATCTTCATATCTTTGAATTGAAACTTTAAACTTTTCACCCTGTTCTTTATTAGGAGCAAGCTGTTCTATAGTTTCTGGAGCGCTTAAACTTTCAGCGGCTTCAACTGCATTATTAGTAATAGGCTGGTTTGTGTCTAACAATGCTAAATAAGATTCTGTTAATTCAGTAAAGGCTGAATTGTGAGTATTCTTAAATCCTTTTTGATTTAAAATAGAAGCTGCTACAGGCCTTAATGAATTAAAGGCTGTAATGTTGTTAGTAGTTCTTGCGTTATATAAGCGAACAATTGTATCAATAAGTTTTGCAGCATCTGATTGATAGTTTTTATTGAATACTCTTTGAGTATTAGTCATCGAAGAATCAAATTGTCTTTGAAGTTCTGATTGCATTTGAGCGCCAGTTAAAACTACACTGGCAGCAGCGGTGACAATTCGGTATTTTGAATTAAAGCTTGCTTTAAATAAAGATGGTTTTAAGCCTTGGTTTGCTGGAATTAAACCGGCTGATGCTTCAGTAGCAATATTATCACCCATCCATAAATAATAATAAATATTTCTAAAAAAACCAGTAAATGCTGTAGTGTTTCTAAAAACATTAGTTAAAGCTTTTTCTGCTGCTGCAGCTTGTTGCCTAATGACTGTAGATTCGATGGCGTTTTGAAGACCTCTAGCTAATCCATGTTCTATAATTGCATTGTCTAAAAGACTTTTTGCAATTTCTGCATCTCTTCTAAATAATTCAACTGGAGCTAATTTATGTCCAGTAGCCTGAGCAATGATTTCGGTATATTCTCTCATTAACTCAGGTGTACCAAGCAATGCCATCATCAAACTAGTTTCTGATACATTGCCACTCATTGCATTAAACAATGAATCTAAAATGCCTACACCAGCGACTTCGTTTTCTAATTTAATAGCTCTTTTGATAATATCTTTAGCTAGATTTAAATTTCTTGTTTTTGCATAGAGCATAAGCTCTGCTTCAAAAACTTTTCTCAGTGGAAGAGAAGAAGTAGATGCATCATCCCGAGCTTGTTTCATAAGATTGATAACATTGTCGATGCTCATGTTAGCAACTTTAGGATTCTTTTGTAATCCGCTTGCGTTTTCTAACTTAAAATATTCTGGAAAATATGAATCAAATTCCTTAGCAGAATATCCTGAAGACATGTATGCGTTTTTAAGGTTTTCAATCTCATTTCCAACATTTGATAAGTCTTCAGCACCTTGAAACTGTTCTTGTTTTGCTTTCTCTTTAAAATGTGAGATAGTTTGCTCAAACATATCTTTTTCAGCTCCACCGCCTAAGATATTCTTGATTTGAGACAACGCAGTTGAATCAGCCGTGCCTTCGGTTAAAGAACCTATGAGAGGAGTTAATACCGGATCCTCAGCTATTTTCACATATTTATATTTCATAATTTAGTTTTTTGCAAAAATTTTGTAAGTTGAAGTGGAGCAGTGTGGACACTTACCTTGCAATGCATTTCTGTTACTCTTCATAGTTACAACCTTTGGGCCAGTGATAGTAACCATAGTTCTGCACTTTACACAGTACATATTGTGAGTTTTGGTAGCATCTTTAAGTTCAGTTTCGGACATTTTAAAAAATTCTCCCTGTAAATATATTTTAATATTTTTTGTACAAATACCTTTAAGGATTTTTGTGTAAATGCCAAGATATGAGTACAGATGTTTGTGTGAGGGTAATGAGCGTGTCTTTACCGTCAATCTATCAATTCAAGATTACCAGCCTCAAATACCTTGTCCTTGTGGCAATTCTGAAGCTAATGCAACACGAATTTTCTCATTATTTTCGGTTCAAAGTGGTTTAACGGCTAATGAGAAACAATTTGGCACTACAAATAAACGAAAACAAATGGCAGATTTTATGAAAGATCAAAAAAATGTTAGAAAACAATCATACGCTGCTGACACCAGAGAAGCTAAATCTAACGAGATTTGGACTGGTAAAGAAGGACTAGACGGTATAACACAATTACCAACTTCAAGGAAAAGTTAAATATGGAAGAACCAGAATCATTTATTGTTCAAAATGTAACTATGAACTATCACTGGATTAGTGATATTCGTCTTCAATTTGATCCTCTAGCAGTTATTGACCTTACATGGGAAGATCCAAAGGTCATCAAGGCATCCAAGGATTTAAGAAACGCTTTGCAAAAAGGCTATTTGAGACAAATTTCACAAGAAGAGTGGGACAAGAAACAAGAAAAGCAGCTTGCAAAAGAAAAGAAAGAATTAGTCAAGAACAATCCAAACGCTCGTATGCAAACAGTTGAATCCGAAGATGGAAAAACTCTTGAAGCAGAAGTTATTGATGCTGAAAGGCCATATAAGAGGGATGCTGAAGTTACTAATGCTGGATATGCTAATGATCCTCTTTCATATGCGGTAGCTCTTGAAGTGGCGCAAACACAAGCAGAACTCAACGGTGATGAATTGAGTGTTGAAGATTTTGCCGAAAGAGTTAAGAGAGATGCTGGTCTTGTCGGAAGATTGGTTAATGCTCAAACAAGTGCGGTAACTTCTGGCTCTACTAGAAAGAGCAAGGCATATGTTTCACAAGCTCCTGACAATGGACAATCAAACTCAACAATTGGCAGTGTTAAGCTTTCAAACTTTGCTAGAGATGGTTATTTAGCAGGAAGCGATGCTGAAGTATATAACAGACCAGCTGATGATTTTGGTTTTGATGATGTGCCAGCTATTGCAGAAGAAATTGACCTTGAATTTGATGGCGATTCTTCAGATGAAAAGGGCTCGGTAAGAAGGGTCTAGAAAATTTAACTAAGACTAAAACAATTAAAGACAGTCTATATGACTGTCTTTAATTTTATGGAGCAGATATATGTCAGGTGATTTCAGTAGCCAATCTTACACACAAAGCGAACTTGTTTTCTACAATAGATCT
>Ga0164295_10004500_pt1 | contig 11100 bp, 5 predicted proteins | sample GEODES006metaG_FD_111798 | JGI IMG/M metagenome (GOLD analysis project Ga0164295, IMG submission 111798) | Oligotrophic lake water microbial communities from Sparkling Lake, Wisconsin, USA - GEODES006 metaG | ecosystem: Environmental > Aquatic > Freshwater > Lake | place: USA: Sparkling Lake...
GCGCGATGCCGCGCAGTCCCTGGTCGCTGCCGCGAATGTCAGCACCATGCCCACCTCCTTCATCATCGACCGCAGCGGCGTCATCCGCCACGTGCACAATGGCTTCCACAAAGGCGATGAGACCGCCGTGCTCGCCCAGATTCAAGCCCTGCTCTAGCGCCTTCATGAAAGCTCTCCGCCACCTCGCCCTCGCCATCGTCTGCCTTAGCGCCGTCTCCTGCACCCAGGTGAAACCCTGGCAGCGCGGCCATCTGGCCGACTACGTCATGCAGTCGGGACGCGATCCGCTCACAGACTCCATCTCCGATCATGTCTGGTTCACCCGCGAAGCCTTTGCAGGCGGCCGCGGCATCGGAGGCGGCGGATGCGGGTGCAACTAAGCCCCCGCTTCTTTTGGCGACTTTGCGGGTGGGTCATGGCCTGCCTGGCTGCGGGTGGTGCGCACGCTTCAGACAGCGTGAAGCACCCGCACCAGGCCGGTTGGAGCGGCAGCCTCGGCTTCGATTACGACGGCAGCCGCTACCGCACCTCTGCCTTCGGTCTGGATGCCGAAGTCGAGTGGGGCAACGCCGAGACCTGGGTCACGCTGTCGCTGGATGCCTATTCCGACTTCAGCAGCCAGTGGCGCTTCCGCAGCGAGACCTATGCCACACTGGAGCTGGGCCACGCCTTGTATCGGAACAACGACTCCCGCCTGTATGTGAATGCCACGCTGGAGCTGGACGCGCACTCGCGTCTCGCCACCAGCGGCGGCGATGTCTCGCCCGCACTCGACGTGGCCAAGGGTATCACCGAAGACTGGTGGATCGGCGGCAGCATCGGCGCGGTGCTGGCCATGAATCCCGACGAAGGCTACCGTCGTGGCTACGGCTCCGTCTCCCTCTGGGTGACCTACCTGTGCGGCTGGCTGCCGGATGAGTCCGACTCGATCAGCCTCTCCGTCTGGGGGGCCACCAACGAAGACACCGAAGCCGACAAGGCCCTCTTCATCACTCTGGAATATGATTTCGACCTCGCCGAAGACTGGGAAGTGAATCTCGGCCTCGGCACCGACCCGTCCTCCCCCTGGGATCACCTCGGCGTGTATGCCACGGCGGGGATCACCTGGCGGTTTTGATGGGGAAAGGAGCGACGGCATTCTGCCGTCGGCTGGTTTTTCATGACGGCAAGATGCCGTCACTCCTTGCCGCTGCATGTCCGAGCAGGTTTGTAGTTCAAGCTTCAGCTTGCTCGGTGGAAGGAGGTCAAATGCACATGTCCAATGGCAGGTCGGCGATGTCTCGCAATCGCTTGCCATCCACCAGCATACGCAGCGTGTCATAGGCGTCAGGGTAGGCGCTTGGCGTGACAACTTGTAGCAGCTCGGGCAAAGCAAAATGATGGACGCAGTCGAGGTCGCTTGTGCCCAACGCCAGGGAAGCAATTCGACTAGGCAGAGGTTCGCCGGTAATGGAGCTCTATCCTTGCCGCTTACCAATCAAGCTATGATCCTGATTCAAGTAGTTCCCGACTTACCTGGGCTATGCGCGTTGTTGCGAAGTTTTGGCATTCGCGATAAAGGCTTTCGACATCTCGCCGGACTACATCTTTGAGGCTCATCGCTTTTGAAGTGAAGGGCTGGAAGTTATGTTGAAAGGAGACAATCCGATTACGGGCCAAAAGCAGCATCCGCGCTCGCTCATCATCGTCAGGCCAAACTGACCGCCAGTAATCGCAACTGCTACAGCTCAGTTCGCACCGTGTCCCATCATGTGACAAGAACGAACCCCAACCAGTCTCGGCGAGCACAAGCTGTTTTGCCTGGTCGTCCCGCCGTTTCTCTCGATTGCACTCCTTGCAAGCCAATACCACGTTTCCGGGGATGTGCAGCCCTAGCCGAACTTTGTTCATTCCTTCCAGATGTTCCACTGGCAGTCTGTCCTTCTCTAATGCTCTGCCACACAACGCACAGTTAGCTCCAAAGTGGTGCTCGACCTGATTGGCATACTCCAGGTCATTAACTCTGAGGTTTAACTCCACGGCGATGCGTCTGCTAATTTCGTGCAGAAACATGCTAACCATCTTGTTTGCGACATCCGACTTTGCTCTTGATGTGGCTTTCTTGAGGTAAGTCCGGACACTTATTGGACCGTTCATGACCGCAATCTGGTTTTGCTCCCCTTGCTCTTAGGCGCATCGCTAAGGCCCAGCAGCCAGTAGACGTCAACCTGTAGGGCGTCAGCGAATGCCACGACCTCATAATCGTAGACACACCGCAGCCCCGACTCAATTTTTGCAACCGTGACTCGGTCAAGGGCAACACCTGCCACGGCTAGCCGACCGGCCAGTTGGTCCTGGGTAATCTTGTCAGGATGCTCTAACCGTGCCTTGCAAACGCGAGCACCTATCAGGTTACGCTGTGGACGGTCTGTCGCTTTTGGTGAAGCTGCCATGGGACTTGCTCATAGCAGGCAAATATTGATTCCGTGTTCTCTTGGAGAACAAAATCAAAGCCGATTTGGGCTCAGTGTCGTGTAAGGTGGTAGTTTCCAGAACTCAAAATAAATGACTCGGCTTCTTCGAGACTTTTGAGCTGGAAGATTTCACGGTGATTCCCCCAAACTTCACCGTCCACTGCTCGCTCATCGAAATTGGCGTAGCGCTTTTTGATCACACCGCTCTGCTCGATTTCTACAATCACACCAGTGAAGTCAGAGTCTTCGATTTCGCGATAATGAAAGTGGAGATTGACCATGCTGAATCTGAGTGGGCCGGATCATCGCAGACTGCAAGTGTGTTTGTCATTGTCAGCCATGCAGTGAATGCACTCGTTGATCAAACTTTTAAGGCCAAGAGTCTGGCAAAACTGGCTTCATACTCCACAACCCCGACATGCTCGAACCCGGCACCTTCCAGGCCAAGGGCCTGACCGCCGCCGCCAGCGCATAGTTCGAGAGATGTGAAAGACATAGATAACTGACAGTGACGAGCTAACCGGCTGTTGTCCAGTTTGGAGGGAAGGAGCGGACGATGCGGTGGAGCAAAGAATCTTCTCTGGCAAAATCACCGCCCCTGCACAGGTCCGGCCTCGCAGAGGCCAGCGACAGGTAAGCGACCCAGGCGCTAGGCAGAAATGAGGGCTGGCTGAGTCATTTTCGGCACAGTGCCTAATCAGGCTGGTCTTTGTAGATGCCTTTCGCTATGTTGAGGGCCCTGCAATGATGTCATTCAAACCTTCGCGTGCTTCCTGGCTCAAGCTGGTGGTCGTGCTGGCCGTGCTGATCGGCTGGCAGGCGGCGGTTCATTGGTGGCGTCCGGTCAGCCAACCCAAGGCCTGCGCCGAGTGCTCGGTCGGAGTGCCGACGGTCCAGACCGTCGGTCAACCCACGGCGGTGAAGACGACGGTTAGCACGCCTGCTTTGCGGCCTGAACCGAGGCTCCAGCCAAGCGGTGAGGCGGGTCCGTTGGCGGCTTGGTTGGGGCGCTATTTGGAGGCTCGCGCCGATGACAAGCCGGGGCTTGAAGCGGAGGGCCTTCAGCTTGCCGAAGCGCAGCGCCTGCGGATGGCGGACCTCATTCAAAGCGATCCGCAGCGTGCGTTGGAGCAGGCGGTGTCGATGGTGGTGCGGCAGCAGTTGCCGGCATTTGTGCTGGCGCGGATTGAGCAGCGGATTGGTGGCCGAGGGGACTTGGAAACGCTGGCGGTGTCGGCTCCTGAAAAGGGGGTGCCTGCGGTGCAGCGGGAGGCGCGCATCGAGGGGAAAATTTACCGAGCGCACACGTATGGCCGTCGTGCGGAGTCGGCGCTGCGGAAGAATGTGCCGCTGCATGGGGTGGCCGTGGATGGTCATTTGGCCGTGAGCGAGAATCCGCTGCGCGTGCTGGAGGTGGGCGAGATTCCGCCTGCGAATGCTGAGGTCAATGAGGTGTGCCCGGTGTCGGGCATCACCACGCCCGTGGAGAAAACTGAGCAGGGCACGTATCCACCCGTCACGGAGGAAACGCCTGCCGCGCAGGAAGGCTACATCATCCGCTACTACTGCAACGGCGGGCACATGGTGGCGGAGAGCGAGCGCTTGCTGGAGGAGGAACGCACGGCAGCGGAGAGCGGCACGGGCGGCTCTGGACTGCCCGGCGGCAGTGTGACGACAGGATCGGGCCAGGGCTACCGCACCATCCTCTACATGCGCTGCATTTTCCCCGACGACCGGAAGGTCATGCAGACCGAGACCGAGGCCTGGGATCACCTGAAGCGGCTGAACGATTACTTCCACGAGAGTTCGTTCGGGAAGCTCTACTTCCTCAGCACGGTCACGCCGGTGATCATGCTGCCGCGCACGAGTGCGTATTACAAACAGGTGGTGGCGGAGACGGCGAGCGGCAGCACCACGGAGCTGATCAACGATGCCAAAGAGGCGGCCCGGCGCATGGGCTTCCCCATTGAGGAGTATCAGCACCACGTCATGATCTATTCCAATAACGGCCCGGGAAGCTTCGGTGGACGGGCTTCGGCGCCGGGGTCGAACCTGTGGCTGAAAAGCACCAGCGACGGCACCTTCTGGCATGAGATGGGGCACAATCTGGGACCCATCCACGCGAACCGCTGGGACACGGGCGGCAAGAGCGTGATCGGACCGGGCGTGAATGGCGAGTATGGCAATAGCTTCGATGTGCTGGGCAACAGCGGCTCGGGCATGAACGGGCATTTCAACGCCTCCTTCAAACGGCAGATCGGCTGGCTGTCGACGGACCTCTACACGCCTGTGACGAGCAGCGGCACGTATCGTATCTGGCAGTTCGACCAGCCGCTGGCCGATCCCGGCCGACGCTTTGCCCTTCAAATCACCAAGGACACGCAGCGCGACTACTGGGTGGAGTTTCGGCAGAAGTTCACGACCAACGCCTGGATCATGAACGGCGTGCACTTGAACTGGGACCCGTGGGGAGAGAACGGGGTGGACACTTCCACCAAGGGGAGCAATGGCGGTGCGCAGTTGCTCGACACGACGCCGGGCAGCTCGAATGCTCTGAATGATGCCGCGCTGGTTGTGGGGCGCACGTTTTCGGATTTGGAAGCGGGCATCCACATCACGCCTGTGGTGAAGAATGCGACGACCCCGCCGAGCATGGATGTGCGGGTGACGCTGGGCAATGACGCGGCCAACACCGCGCCGACACTGGACCTCGCGGCCTCCGCCACGAGTGTCGCGACAGGCGTGAGCATTGACCTCACCGCGACGGCGGTCGATGCCGAGAGCGACCCGCTGGCCTACTACTGGAACTTCGACGACAACACGGTCAATCCCACGAATGCCGCCACCGTGTCGAAGTCCTGGAGCACGGCGGGCGTGTATGCGGTGCAGTGCACGGTGTCTGACATGCGCGGTGGTTGGACACGCAAGACGGTGCTCATCACGGTGGGCACGCCCACGACCTTCACCATCAGTGGCACCGTGACCGATGGCGTGAACCCCGTGCGCGATGTGACGATCCACTCCGGCACGGTGGGCAATAGCTCAGGCAAGGCGGTGACGGACAGCGATGGTAACTACACCATCACGCGGCTCGCGGCGGGCAGCTACACACTCACCGGCGTGCTGGATGCGCTGACCTTCACCCCAGGCTTCACCAACCCTGTGGTCGTCGGGCCATCCGTCACGGGCAAGAACTTCACCAGCGGCACTCCTGATGGCGTGGTGAAGGTGGAAGCTATCGAGGCCAGTGGCAGTGAAGCGGGTCCCGACCCCATCGCCTTTCGTCTCACACGCACGGGCAGCACGGCAGCGGCGTTGACCGTAACAGCACTGGTCTCAGGCACGGCGGCTGTGACCAGCGACTTCACTTGGTCGCCTGCACCGGTAGCGGCGTCACCTTTCCAGACATGGGTGATCCCCATCGGCGCGAGCACGCTGGACATCACGGCCACCGTGGTGAATGACGCGGCCACCGAGGGGCCGGAACTCCTCACGCTCGGCGTCGTGCCCACGGGCGGTGTCATGGTCGGCACGCCGCAGACGGCGACCGCGACGATCACGGACAATGAAACGACTCAGCCCACGATCACGCTTTTCGCCACGGACCCCGATGCGTCGGAAGGCGACAGTGCGGACACGGCTGAGTTTGAATTGCGCCGCCTCGGTTCGCTCACCGGCGAGCTGACGGTGAACGTGACCTACAGCAGCGGCACTGGCTTCGCGACGGCAGGCACGGACTTCACCAGCGCGGGCCCGACGATCACGATGCCGGACGGCGTGGCCTCGCAGCGCTTCACAATCGCCACGCTGCAAGACACGGCGGTTGAGGGACTGGAAAATCTGCGTGTGACGCTCGCCACTGGCACCGGCTACCGGCTTGGCAGCGCTACCGTGGCGACAGCGAAGATCGCGGATGATGACATCAATGCCGTCACGATCACGGCCAGCGATGCGACGGCGAATGAAACCGCAGGCGATGCGGGTGCTTTCACGATCACCCGCACGGGCGACACGACAGCCGCGCTGAAGGTGGATTACGTCATTGGCGGCACCGCCACGCTGGGCGTTGATTTTCAAACGCTCGCAGGCTTCGCGATTATCCCAGCTGGGCAGACGAGTGTGACGGTGCCGGTGCAACCCATGGATGACACGCTGGGCGAGTCCGCGCAGACCGTCATTCTTTACCTGCGCAGCGACACGCTCTACACCACGGTCAGCCCCTTCAGCGGGACGGTCACGATCAATGACAACGACGGCTCGTATGCCTCGGTCGTGGCGACAGACGGCGTGGCATCAGAACCCACCAGCGACACGGGCGTGTATAAATTCACCGTGCGCGGTGGCAGCGGAACGAAGGCGGTGAAGTTCAGCCTCAGCGGCACAGCAGTGCTGGGCACGGACTACACTGTCAGTGGTGCGACCATGACAGGCACGAATGGCAGCATCAATGTGGCAGCGAACAACACGGCCAACCTGACCGTTACGCCCGTCAATGACACGGCGCTGGAGGACACCGAGGGCGTCGTTGTCACGATCACCGCCGATGCGGCCTACACGATTGATCCGCTGGAGAATGCCTCAACCCTGATCCTGCGCGACAATGACAACACGCAGAGTGTGAACATCGCCAACACGCCTGATCGTGCGGCGGAGAATCTTAGCACCGCCAAGTTCTGGGTGTCTCGCAACGGCAGCACAACGAATGCGCTGGCCGTCGATTTTGCTGTCAGTGGCACGGCGCTCGAAGGTGCGGACTACACCCTGAGCGCGACCTCGCCCGTCACCATTCCTGCTGCGAGTGCGGGCGTTTACATCACGGTCACTGGCATTGATGACGCCGCCAGCGAGGTGGCGGAGACACTGACCCTCACGGTGCAGCCGAGTGCCGCCTATGGCATCGACAACGCCTCCAGCACCCTCGTGATCACGGACAACGATGCGCAAACGATTCAGGCGCGCTTCCCCAGCGCTCAACTCACACGCACGGCCAGTGAAGGCAGTGGCACGCAGCTGATCACAGTGGAGCTTTCCACCGCTGCCGCGCAGGCCGTGAGCGTGGACTACAGCGTGCAGACGACCAGTGCCACAGGCGGCGGTGCGGACTTCCTGCTTAACCAAGGCACGCTTACCTTCGAGGTCGGCGAGACCAGCAAGACCTTCCCCATCACGCTGCTGGATGATTCGGTGCCGGAGGACGAGGAGTTCGTCATCCTGCAACTCACCAATGCCAGCGGTGTGACCATTCCGACCGCGCAGAGTGTGTTCAGTCTGTTCATTCTCGATAATGAACCGCGCGTCAGCATCGCCGCGCTTGATGATGTCGCCAGCGAAAGTGGCAACACCGCCACCTTCCGCATCGCGCGCACTGGTCCGACGACCGCCGCGCTCGCGGTGCCATTCGCTGTCAGCGGCAGTGCGACCAGCGGGACCGATTTCACGGCGCTCGGCACCTCGGCAACGATTGCCACAGGGCAGTCGTTTGTCGATGCCACGCTCACAGCGAGCACTGATGCGGCGACCGAAGGCACCGAGACGGTCACTGTTAGTCTCACCGCCGCTTCGACCTCTACGCTCAGCGCGACTCGCTCGGCCACCGCTTCACTGGTCGATGCGCAGACCGACACCGCGCCGCTGATTCGCTTGCTCAGTCCGCGCACCAGCACAGTCGGCATTCCGACTGGTATGGGCTTGGTGCTCGACGCGACGGTGTTTCACGATGATCTGCCAAGCAGCGCGCTCACGTCCACCTGGAGCAAGCAGAGCGGCGCGGGCACCGTCACCTTTGCCAATGCCTCGCAGCCTGCCACCACGGCGACCTTCAGCGCCGCAGGGCTCTACGTTCTGCGGCTTACGGCCAGCGATGGCGTGCAGACCAGCTCGGTGGACGTGACGATCAATGTCGGTGCGACCTCGCAAGCCTGGAGCGCCACGGACATTGGCGGTGCCAGCGGCATCCCTGGGCAAACCGTGCTTACCCAAGACAGCATCGTTCTATCCTCCGCAGGCACCAGTCTCAGTGGCACCAGCGACGTCGTTCGCTTTCTCGGGCTGCCCATCACGGGCGATGTGGAAATCACCGCGCGCGTCCGCTCACTGTCGAACATCTCGGCCAATGCGCGTGCGGGTGTGATGTTGCGCGAGAGCACGGCGGCGAATGCTCGCTCAGCTTTCATCGGCGGTGGCCCTTCGTCGTCGTTCGGCAGCTTTGGCACGCGCGCCACAGCGGGTGCTTCGTGGAGCTTCAGCACTGGCAGCGCCCGCCCGCCCATGTGGATGCGGCTCACGCGTGTAGGATCGAATGTCAGCGGCTACGAATCGCTGGATGGCATCACCTGGACGCAACGCGGCACCACGACCTCCGTCACGCTGGGCAGCACGCCGCTGGTCGGCTTAGCCACCATGAGCGCGACCTCAACGAAGCCTGCAGTAGCTGAGTTTGACAACGTCACCGTCAGCGCTGTCGTCAATCTGGGCCCGGTGATCAGCGCGGGCGCGGATCAATCGCTGGCCGCGAATCAGGTCACCTTGCAAGCCACGACCAGCGATGATGCCCGCCCCGATCCCTCGACTCCGCTGTCGGTGACGTGGAGCCAATTGAGCGGTCCTGCTACGGCGGTGATCACCCAGGGCAGCGCGGGTGCGGCCACCGCGCAGATGAGCAGCGCTGGCACGTATATTTTTCGGGCGATTGCCGATGATGGAGAGGTGCGCACCTTTGACGACATGAGCGTGGTTTACACCCTGCCCACCGTCACCCTCATCGCCAGCGATGCGAGCGCCGCTGAGGCCGGTCTTGATCCCGCCAGCTTCTTGGTCACACGCAACACCAGCGCTGCTGTGCCACTGACGGTCACCTATAGCATCAGTGGCACGGCCACGAATAGCAGCGACTACGCGGCGCTCACGGGCACCGTCATCATCCCTGCGAATGCCAGCAGTGCTCCAGTGGCAATCACGCCGCTCGCCGACTCAGTTTCGGAAGGAGACGAAACCGTGCAGCTCACGCTGGCCGCCTCATCCGACTACAGCCTTGGCTCGCCTGCCGCGGACTCCATCACCCTTGCCGACCTACCTCTGGATGCTTGGCGCTACCAGCAGTTCGGCGCGCAGGCGAACAACCCCGCGGTCGCCGCCGACACCTCCGATAATGACCATGACGGCATCCCGACACTCCTGGAGTATGCCCTCGGATTGGAGCCTGATGACGCTACGCCCAACGGCCTGCCCGATGCCGAAGTCAGCGCTGGCGAATGCCACCTCGTTTACACCAAACCGGTCGGTATCACCGATGTCACCTACGTCGTCGAGTGGAGCCTCAATCTGCAAGGCTGGAGCAGCACCGGTGTGACCGAGCAAGTCATCGGCACCAACGGTGGTCTGCAAACCATCCGCGCCAGTGTTACCCTCCCGGTCGGCGAAACGAAGTGCTTCATGCACCTGCGGGTGGTGCGGTGAGACGAGTGTTACTCAGTGCCCAGCTTTTCGACTTTCTCAAAAAATGCCTCCAGGTCGTAGCCGCAGTCCTTGAGCAACTTCTCAAACTTCGGCACCTGATCGTAATACGTGGCCACGGTGTTGATGCGGGCGTTGTTCATCGGCACGGCGAAGAAGCGATCGTAGCGAGAGTCGCCGGTCCAGCGCTGCTTGATCGCGGCGTAGTCGGTTTGCATGGCGGCGAAGCAACGGGTCTTGGCGGCGCGCTTGTCGGGTTCGGTGGCATAGGCGGCCTTCAGCTCGGCGCGGGTGCGCAGCAGGAGGTCAATGATTTCGCGGTCCTTGGCCAAGTGCTGATCATACTCGCGCAAGGCCTTGGCATCGCCCTTGTAGCGCAGCCAGGCACGGACACCGTGTTCGCCAACGGCGGTAGCGAGGGCTTCGTTAAAGTCGGTGTCGCTGCCGACAAAGACACGAACGTGCGTCAGTTCGTGGAAGATGAGTTCGGCCAGTTCGGCATCGCTGCGGCGGAGGAAGGTGTTCAAGATCGGGTCGGCGAAGAAGCCGAGCGTCGAGTAGGCATCGACCCCGCCGACGAAGACATCGAGACCTTGCGCCTTCAAGCGCTCGCCCTCGGCCTTGGCATCGGCTTCCTTGAAGAAGCCGCGATACTTCAGGCTGCCGACCAGGGGATACCACCATTCCTTGGCCTCCACACTGAACTCCGGCGCGGCATAGACGACCCAGACGACGTGCTGTCGGCCGAGGTCGGTGTAGTCCTGGAAGGGCTTGTCGGTGGGCAGGTGCAGGTGCTCCTTGGCAAAGGCGCGCAGCTCCTGCACGAGACGCAGCTTACGCTTCAGCTCGGCACTGGATTTCGGGTCGGCGATGACTTCGTCGATGGGGCGCGCCTTGTGCAGCATCTCCCACTGGCCGAGCGCGGCTTGCGAGTAGAACTGCACCGTGCGGCAGGAACCGAGCAGCACCAGCGCGCTGAAAAGCATCAGCACGCGACCGGCTTTTGTTTTGCAAAGGAAGGCCATCCGTTCATCATCGCACACATGTCCTTCATTCACGACGACTTCATTCTTTCCACCGCCGCCGCCCGTAAGCTGTATCACGAATTTGCGAAGGACGAGCCGATCCTGGACTATCACAACCACCTGCCGCCGAAGGACATCGCGCAGGACCGGCAGTTCAAGAACCTGTTCGA
>Ga0164295_10004501_pt1 | contig 11096 bp, 10 predicted proteins | sample GEODES006metaG_FD_111798 | JGI IMG/M metagenome (GOLD analysis project Ga0164295, IMG submission 111798) | Oligotrophic lake water microbial communities from Sparkling Lake, Wisconsin, USA - GEODES006 metaG | ecosystem: Environmental > Aquatic > Freshwater > Lake | place: USA: Sparkling Lake...
ATTGGTACATCGCACCGCTTCTCTGTGGTGCCGGTTTGATAAGCCTTGGCGGTCTGCCAATGGCTGAATCCGTATCCTTGGATCATGTGAAAATCATGCCGATTGGAGACAATGTGTGCATCTCTGGTCATACCGTTTACGCCAAAACGCTCGTTCAATCATGAGTCGGCCAGCCGTGATCTTTGATCGAGATGGCGTGGTGAATGTCTCACCTGGCGCTGGTTATGTGCTGCGCTGGGAAGATTTTCATTTTTCAGCGGGCATCATCGAGGCACTGCGTCTTTGTCGTAATCGTGGCTATGCGACTATTTTAGCGACGAGTCAACAGGGCGTGGGTAAAGGTCTCATGTCGCAGCAGGCCCTCGATACAATTCATGCTAACATGCAGGCCGAATTGCAAAAGCACGGCGCTCAGTTTGATGGCATTTATGCCTGTACCTGTTTAAAGACAGATCCAGACTGTCTTTGCCGGAAACCAAGCGCAGACATGATTTTGCGCGCGGCTGCCGACCACCTTTTGGATCTTAGCTGCAGTCTTTTAGTGGGAGATGCCGACCGTGATATCGAGATGGGAATCAATGCCGGTGTGCCAGTAACGATCCGGATAGAAAGTGAGAATCCTCAAAAGGTCACGTCAACATGGACACTTCCAGATACCTCAAAGCTTGAAGCTTTGCTGGAAAGTTTCCTAGCTTAGTTGTTGTTGGATAGCGTTCTAAAGAATCTAGAGCGTGGTTGAAATATCTAGACAAAGAAACAAAAACTTTGACAAAAGAACTACTTTTCAAAATAAGTGAGACAAAAACTTTGACAAATCTCTGTGTCTCGCGATTGTTTTGTCATTCACTGATAAGTTTGTTGAACTTGTAACTAAACCTAACGTCATGACTCAGAGCCCAGATGAAATTTTAATAGATGTCCAAGTGCAGGAAGATATGCGCTTGATTCAGCTAATTGCTGAGAGAGACACAGCAGCCTATCAGACTTTCTACAAAAGGTATTCAGGCCTGATTTTTGCCTCCATCTCCAACGTTCTCAATGATCATCACGATACTGAGGATGTGATGCAGGAAGTTCTCGTTCAGCTTTGGAACAAAGCTCATCTTTACGAACCGCGGAAGGGTAAACCGTTGACTTGGTTAACCACGATGGCTCGTAACCGTGCCATTGATAAGATCCGATCTAAACAACGTCGTTCCCGTCTCAACGATGATTTTGAGACAGAAAGCAAAGGCGTACAACCTGAGTTTGACGAATCGGGTCTGGAAGCATTGGAAGTCAAAGAAAGAGACGGCCTTGTCATGCGTGCTGTGGCCAAACTCAATCCAGACCAGCGTGAAGCCATCAAACTGGCCTATTTCAGTGGACTCACTCAAGCCGAAGTCGCCGAACATCTCAACGAGCCTCTGGGCACAGTCAAAGCGCGGATTCGTCGCGGCGTGAACCGCTTAGAGACTTTGATCAAACCGCGCATGGTTTAAGATATTCGTGACTGGATAGAGCGCTCAGACGTTTTATTCACATGAACATAGGAATCACCGGTGCCAGCGGCATGATTGGTCAGGGATTAGGTTCCCTTGCCTTGGATTCAGGTCATGAGGTCATTGGCTACTCACGCAGCGCCTCATCACGAAAGTCAAGTTCAGTGACGCGTTCACTGACCTCATCAGCCATTCAAATGCTGCCAGAGACTAAGTTAGACGCCTTGGTGCATTTAGCCGGTGAATCTCTTTTGGGACTGTGGACTGCGGCGAAGCGAGATCGGATTTGGAAAAGCCGTGTCGAACTGACGAAAAAACTTGTCGCAGAACTCCGTACTTGGCAGCCAGCCAATCGTCCAAGCGTGCTACTGTGTGCTTCAGGCATTGGTTTTTACGGGGATCGCGGCGATGAAATCCTGGAGGAAAACAGTGCTGCAGGTCATGGTTTTCTGGCGGATCTTTGTCGTGAATGGGAAGCCGCAGCGCGCGAAGCAATGGATCTCGGTATCCGCGTGGTTTTGCTGCGCACAGGGGTAGTTTTAGGCAAGCATGGCGGTGCTTTTCCACTCATGAAAACAGCATTCAGTTTTGGTCTTGGAGGCAACTTAGGCTCAGGAAAGCAATGGATGTCTTGGATTCATGAACAGGATCAGGTCTCTTTGATCTTATGGGCTATCGAAAACGCCAGCGTAGCCGGCCCCATGAATCTTTGCGCTCCCCATCCGGTAAGGAACGCCGACTTGACGCGGCAACTAGCGGCCCAGTTAAAGCGCCCCGCTTTCCTGCATGTTCCTGCCTTTGCACTCAGATGGGCGGCTCGCGGTCTGGCCCAAGAGATGCTGCTGGGTAGCCAGAGGGCCTATCCTCGACTTGCTACCGGTTTAGGCTATCACTTCGCCCAGTCAGATCTCAAGCAGGCTCTCGCAGATCTTACGAAAGGTTAAAAACGCTCGCCTTTTCATTCTGTTATTCTCAAAAAGCTGCGCTAATTGGTGGATTAGATTTGTAAACCGCCAGCTTTTCAACCATGTCCGCCGCCCAGACCACCATCGCCGTCATTTATGACTATGATCAGACCCTGAGTCCGACGTACATGCAGGATGAGACGCTCTTCCCACACTTTGGTATCAATCCGACTCAGTTTTGGAAAAAGAGCCGCGAGCTGGTCGATAAGGAAGGGTATGATGGCGAGCTAGCCTATCTCAAATGCATGCTGGATTACCTGAGCATGGATCGCCCCACGAATGACGAACTGCGCAAGCTGGGAGCTCAATTGAGGTATTTTAAAGGCGTGCCAGAGGTATTTGAAGAACTCAATCATACGCTGAGTCATCAGCATCGCACTCTCGGTATCAAGATCGAACACTACATTGTTTCTTCGGGCCTAAAGATCCTGCTGGATGGTAGTTCCTTAGCACCTTACGTGAAACGCATCTTTGGCTGTGAGTTCGGCCAGGATGAGGATGGTCGGATCAGCTTCCCCAAGCGGGTGATCAGTCATACGACGAAGACACAGTACCTCTTCCGCATCCATAAAGGCCTATTAGAGCCTCATGAAGATGTGAATGATCACATGGAGCCCGACGTAAGGCCGATTCCCTTTCAAAACATGATTTATGTGGGTGATGGCCCCACGGATGTGCCTTGTTTCACCTTGATGAAACGTTACGGTGGTCATGCCATTGCCGTCTATAATCCTGAAGAAACGAATCGCTCGAGCTTCCGCAAATGTTACCAGTTGAATGCCCTAGCCGATCGCGTTAAACACATCGCCCCAGCGGATTATCGCGCTGGCAGTCATTTGAGATTACTGCTTGAGGAGATGATTCTCGACATGGCAGATGGCATCGTCCGGCGGAAGAAGCTGGAGATCGAAGAAGGAACCATCTCAGCACCGCATTTTTGATTTGGATGGCTGCTTACTTTGATTATAACGCGACAAGTCCGGTTCACACTGCCGCACGTGAAGCCTGGTTAAAGGCTAGTGATGAGCATTGGGAGAATCCATCAAGCCTTTATCGAGAGGCGGGTCTGACGTCTCAGGCTTTGGAAGCAGCCAGAGAGAGATTGGGTGATCTACTGGGGGTAGAGTCCGAACGTATGGTTTTCACGTCTGGCGCCACGGAGTCGAATAACACTTTATTTTCTGGTCTAGCCAAATGCTTGGCACCTGATGCTTATGTAGCGATTTCGGCCATTGAGCATCCCTGTGTTCGCGAAGCGGCCCGTGCTTGGCTGGGTCGGCATCGCGTTCTTGAAATCCCAGTCAATCAAAACGGGGTGGTTGAAGTTGAGTCGCTCCAACAATTATTGGCATGCCATCAGCCAGCGCTGGTTTCCATCATGGCCGCTAATAACGAAAGCGGCGTTTTGCAACCCTGGCAGGAACTTCTCAAAGTCTGTCGCCAAGCGGAGGTTCGTTTTCACACAGATGCAGCGCAGTGGATTGGGAAATTGGAGAGCACCGCTCTCGGGGCTTGTGATTACATCACCGGAAGTGCGCACAAATTTGGTGGCTCCAAAGGTGTAGGCTTTCTGGTCGTCGCCCATGCGGATGAAGCTTTTCCGCTGTTTCATGGTGGACCGCAGGAACAGAGCCGCCGCGCTGGAACGGAAAATTACCCAGGCATTGAAGCGATGGTGACAGCCTTGGAATCCGTGATGCCAAAAATCGCCGAGGTTGCTGCGAAACAGATGGTCATGCGTGATGCATTCATCAAGCAAATGCAGACTCAATTTGTGGGTTTAAGAGTGATCAGTCAAGCTGCGCCGAGATTATGGAACACCGTTCTCATGGTGATGCCACGGCACGACAACTTAAAATGGTTAACACGGCTCTCTCGTCTGGGCTTTGCCGTCTCGACCGGGTCTGCCTGCAGCAGTGGCAAAGAAGGATCATCGGTGGTCGTTCAGGCCTTGGGCGCGAGTTGGGAGGAGCTTGGCCGAGTTGTCCGTGTTAGCGGCGGTTGGGAAACGACGGCTGCTCAATGGCAGGCTTTAGTGGCCGCCTTTGCGGAGGTTAGTCATAGCTTAGACGCTGGCGGCCGTCCAGGCATCTGAGCTTGGGGTAAGGGACGGAATGGCCCCGTCTTTCCTCAAGAGATAGCGGCTTTCGTGGTCACAAAACCATCGAAAAAATGTAAAATGGACAGTCTTTGTCCATTTTGGTCATCAGTTCAAAAACTTAGGCAGCTTAAAAGTAAATCGATCGAGTTGGTTAGACCATCAGACGTGGTCTCTACTGCAAAGGAGTCGGACGGGAAGTCTGGAAGCCATAAGCAGGAATATTACCTTTGGGGCTTTTGCAGGAAACGATCACAAAAGTAGAGGCTGCAATGAGAGCGAGAGTGATGAGGCTTTTCATGGTGAGAAGTTACCGTGGGCGAGACAGCAGGAAACGCAAGTGCCAGCCATTAGGACCATGCTTTTAAAAGACCTGAGGCTTTGTGCAGAGTTTCCTCCCATTCACGCTCGGGAATGCTGTCCGCGACAATGCCAGAGCCGACGTGAAAGCTAATGAGATCGTGATGTTTGATGGCAGTTCGGATGGCAATGTTCCACTGGCTGGTTCCATCGAAACCGAAGTAACCTATGGCGCCTGTGTAGAGTCCACGCGGATGTGTTTCAAGTTCGGTGATGATTTCCAGTGCCCGTTTTTTCGGTGCACCACTGATGCTGCCACCGGGGAAACAGGCCCGAAAGGCGGCCGCGTGATTGATCTGAGGTCGCAATGTGCCTGTTACGGTTGAGACGAGATGATAGACCTGTGCAAAGCATTCGACACGCCAGAGGTCGGGTGTCTGCACGCTACCGAACTCACAAACTTGGCCTAGATCATTCCGCTCAAGATCGGTAATCATGAGTAGTTCAGCGCGTTCTTTGTCGCAGGCAAGAAGATCACGAGCAGATTGGGCATCTCGATGAAAATCATCGGCAAATCTTGGTCGAGTTCCTTTGATCGGTCGGGTGGTAATGTGGCGGCCAGACATTTTGAGAAACAATTCAGGCGATGCTGAAAAGATCGTCGTCGCTGCCAGATTCAAACATGCAGCATAGGGCGCGGGAGAAATTTCCCTGAGGCGCTGGTAAAGAGGAAGAATGGAGGCATCTTTTGGCCAATGAGCTAACCAAGGATACGATAGGTTAACCTGATAAATATCCCCCGCAGAAATGTAGCGTTGGGCGGCTTTCACACGGTTCACAAACTCTTCCCGAGACACAAGTGGCTCAAAGGGAAGCGATGTCTCGCATGGCGTAGGAAAAATGGAATGTAAATCGGGTAGATCAAAATGGCCATTTTCGAACCAAGTGTTGGATGCATGATCAAACTTTAGAATCGCTGAATAGTGACCAAGCTGGAAGAGTCCGTCAAAATTGACCCAACCGAACAATCCGCCTGTTGTCCCCTTAGATTGGCCATTTTCTAGGGCATCTACTACTTTAGGCCAATCCTGATCCATGTGGCCAGAGAGCAAAAAATTTGGTTGAGCCGTGAGAAAGGAACAAGAGCCCAGCTCTGGAATGGCGCTATCGAGCCAAATAAACCCTTCAAGATCAGCCAATTGAGCGGCCATTTGAGAAGGTGAAAGAGTTAAAGAAAGGGGAATCCAGGCGTTTCTACTCATTGGATCTTCCTTTGACGCAGCGGAAAGCTGAGCAAGAGATTGGGTGGAAGAGTTTTGGAGCATTGACAGTAGGGAGTGTGGACCGTACCATACGATTTTCCTGCGGCAATCGGCATGGCTTTCCCATTTTCCATTTTTAGCGCTGATCGGGGCCGTGCGAGTCAAACGGCCCTTGGAATCCTATGTGCGCTCATGCTGCTGCAAATGGGTTTAATGGCTCGGTTGCTATTTCAAGAGGATCCAGTGGTCCAAAAAGATCAGGCACCAGCCGCATCGCCTGGCTGGACTGCTCCGCCAATAACGATCAGTCCACCTCCAGTGGGTCAGTTGGCTGCGGCACCAGCTACAGCAACGGCGGATCCGCTGCCTACGGCAGGATTTGGTCCACCACCGATTGGTAGTTTTCAGGCTCCGACGGCTCCAACACCTGCGGCTAGTTTTACCGCACCGTCAGCCTATACAAAACCCTCACCGGCTAGGTCTGAGCCAGCAGTGGCGAAGCCTGCTCCCGCCATAAGCAAAACGGGCGATTCAGCTTCGAGCATGCCCCTAGCGGAAATGGTGGATCTAGCTAAACAAGTGCGCGGGCTGGGAGATATGCAGGGTGCATTAGAGGTTCTAAAACGTGCTGATTTGCAATATCCGGCCTCCCCTGAAGTCATGTCCGAAACGGCTCAGTGCTATGAGCAAATGGGACTTGCAGAAAAAGCCTCGGCATTGTGGAAACAGCTCGCCAGCATGGATGTCGCCCGCTCTGCTGGCTTTGGCGATTTAGCCAAACGAAAAATGCAATCCATGACGGGCTCGGAGACAACCGTTGCTTCAGCAAGTGACTTTGCGCCAAAGCTATTGTCCTTGGGGGCATGTCAGGCCAATCGCGATCCGTCAGTAAGTAATGGAGAAAAAGTCGTTTTGAGAGTTCCCATTTTACGTCAGGGCAATGCGGTGATCGATCCCTCTCAGGTTGATATTGATGTGTATTTTTTTGACCGAGTGAATGGCGAAAAAATCGCTCAAACCATCGCCGATGAACCGGTTTCCACATGGGGAGCTTTGCCTGTGGATTGGAGTGGTGTGGGTGAAGAGCCGCTCGACGTCACTTATTTTCTGCCGGCACTGACGCCGGGTGAGATCGCAGCTCACGGACGCCGTTCCTATCACGGCTATGTGGTCCGCCTCTACTACCAGCATAAGCTTCAAGATGTTTCCGCCGAGCCGCGTGACCTTTTGGACTTTGGTTCACGCTCTGCCCCGACCGTGCCGGGCGGCATGAATCCGCTGCTCCCACCCGTAACGAATTGACGGCCTGCCCAGCATGCCAAGATGACCATACTTTTTCTCGATTCACAATCAACCACTCGTGCAGAACGCGCCAGTGCTCTTAGTCGTCAGCTCGATTGGGATGTCAATGCCGTGGCAACCCTCGCCGAGGCTCGTGCATGGTTGGCACAGACGACGACTCTCGATCTACTAATCACGGAGGCTATCATCGATGCGCAAAATAGCGGTTTTGCATTACGTGATGCTGCATTAGCCCGCTTCCCAGAAGCGCGTGTGCTTTTCACCACACGTTATGATCTCAAAGGTTATGAGTTCAGCATCGCAGGCTGGCCAGTGCTTCAAGATGCACCTTTTTCAGTCGGAAAGCTCATGATTAAAGCCCAGGCTGCTTTGCAAAGTGCTGCCCCGACACAGGCTTTAAAAGCTGAGCCACCAGCCTATTTGGCACCCGGCACCTTCCTTGGAAATTATCAGGTACTGGAAAGGCTAACTTTAGAGAATGAATCTGAAACTTACCGTGCCATCCAAGTGACGGTGCAGCGCCCGGTGGCCCTAGTCTTGATGAGGCCTGAATTACTCAGTCAGCCTGATTTGGTCGAGAATTTTAAAGCACGCGAGCGCCTAAAAGCTTCCATTTCGCATCCACGCATTGCACCTCTCTATGAGGCAGGCTCTGTGAACGGGTATCTCTTTTACACGCGTGAATTGCCGCGTGGACGCTGTTTGGATGAAATCTCAGAGCTGGGCGAGACTCTTTCAGAACGGCAAATCACGGAGCTGATTTATGGCGTTGCTGAGGCGATGGATTACGCGGTCGAACGCGGCTGCAATCATCGTCGTTTGAATGAAGGTGATATTTTTATCGATACTGAAAATCAGGCGAGCATCGTGAATGTGTTCCGCCCTGGAGACAGCCGCACGCGTGATCCGAAAGAAGAAGTGGCAGCCTTGATGCGCATGCTTGCGCCATTGGCTGCAGAAGGAAAAGCGCGTGGTCTAGTAGCCTCACTGATTTCAGAATCTCGGGATTGGCCAGGCATCTTAGAAGCTCTGGATGAAGTGCGTGATGATATGCGTGATCGTTCAATCATGCGCCGGATTGAGAAAGAAGACATTTCTCCGCAGGGAACAAGTGGTGCTCCATGGTGGCTTTGGGCGATCGCTGTAGCGGCACTTTTTGTGGTTTTCGGACTGGGTAATTTCATTGGTAAAGTCACTCCGAAAACGACCGCTAAATCGCCGATAACAAGTCAGGAGATGCTGGTCATTCCCGCTGGGCCATTTCAATATCAGAAGAAGGAACGCCGGAACTTACCAACCTTCTGGATCAGTCGTGATGAGGTCACCATCAGTCAATATGCAGAGTTTTTGGCGGCATTAAAAAAGCAGCCAAACGTTAACGTTAACCATCCAGATCAACCCAAACCCAAAATAAGTCATCAGCCGCCGAAATGGGCTGAAACGTATGCCGCCGCCAAGGCTGGTAGTACCTTTAATGGACAAGTCATGAGCCTGAACACGCCTGTGACGCAGGTAGATTGGTGGGACGCTTATGCCTTTGCCAAGTGGAAAGACCAACGCCTTCCAACGGAAGAGGAATGGGAAAAAGCGGCTCGCGGTGATAAGGGCTTACTCTTCCCATGGGGTGACCAACCATCAAAAGACAAAGCCAATCTTGGCGATGACTATGATGCGAATGGAGCCAAAGGTGGAAGCAAAGATCGTTATAATTTATGGGCACCCATAGATCGTCAATCAGCCGATATAAGTTCTTATGGAATCAGAGACATGGCAGGGAACGTTTCTGAGTGGACGGCCAGTGAATTTAAAGGCGAAGCATGGCCAGCTCATCCAGACTACCCTGACTTGAGAGTTCCGGTCGTTCGCGGTGGCCACTTCGCTCTAAAAAGTAATCACGATTTACTGACTGCACGTTTCTTTGCTGAATCAGCTAATGAAACAACCCTTGCGCGCGGTTTTAGAACCGTGAGCGATACGGCACCTGCAGAACGTAAGTAATTGCATGGCCACCAAACCAACCACGATCATGCTTGCAGACGACCATGCGGTGGTTCGGCAAGGGTTCCGCATGATATTGGCCGCTCAATGGGACATGGAAGTCGTCGCCGAGGTCTCGAATGGCCGTGAAGCCGTGGAGAAAGCCGAGGAACTTCAGCCTGATGTCTGCGTGATGGATGTGACAATGCCAGAGCTCAATGGCATTGAGGCGACTCGCCGCCTCATCAAAGTATCACCGAAGACACGCGTCTTAGCGCTCTCGATGCATAAGGACAGCGTCTACGTGCGGGAAATCCTGCGGGCTGGGGCCAAGGGTTATCTGCTCAAAGATAGCAGTGAGACAGACTTCCTGAAGGCCGTGCGCGCGATAGCGCAGGGCAAAGGCTACCTCAGCCCAGAAGTGAGTGATGCCGTATTGGATGATTACCGCAAACATGTCACGAATCCAATTGACCTGCTCTCCACGCGTGAGCGTGAAGTCTTGCAAATGATCGCGGAGAGTAAGACGAATAAGGACATTGCCAACACTCTGAACTTGAGCGTTTACACTGTCGAAGCTCACCGCGGGCGCATCATGGAAAAGTTGAATTTGCACAGCATTGGTGAACTCGTCCGGTTCTCTGTTCGCAATGGCTTGATCGATTGAGGCTTTAAATCCTCCCAGTATGGCCAACATCTGATGACCTTTACGTTTTTCCGTATTACTCAAACCAACGTGTTACGCGGTTTAGCACTAGGCTTTGTGCTGGTGATGACCTTACTGGGTGCAGCGGGTCTCATTGCGGTAAGACAGAGTCAGCGCATTCGGCAGAGTGTGGCGCAACTAGCAAGGGATCAGCTGTTGATTGCCCGCCTGATACATGATGTACAGATGGAAGAAAATGCCATGACAGAGGTCCTGCACCAGCTTGCGCAAGTTCAGGCTCAACTGCCAGACCAGGCCGCGCTATTGGAAGACTTGGATAAGAGTGATCGGCAGCTAGCACGGCTGTCTCAAGAGGCCCAGGAGGCGGCAGGCCCAAAACTCTGGCAGGATCTAGAGACTAGTTTCAGGTCATTCACGGCAGAGGCTCACCGCGTGCTGGAAATGAAGACGGTTGTGCCAAGAGAAAATTTAGAATCTTTGTTCAAGCATCATGACCATGTCGTCGATCTGGTGAACCAGCTCATCAAAGCAAGTTCTGAGCGCCTAGCCGCAGCGGAGCGTGAGATCGAGCAGCAATCCAAGGATTTGGGCGATGATGCGGCGCTGCTTTTAGGGTCAAGTTTTATCCTGGCTGGTTTCTGCGCTTGGCTCACGGTTGGTTTCGCAAGATTGAGCATGAAGCGTATCCACTGGCAATCGGAAGAACTCAATCGCGTGTCCTGGCACATGCTTCAGACACAAGAAGAAACGGCGCGGCGCTTTTCTCATGAGCTTCATGACGAATTGGGTCAGTCTCTCGCAGCACTGCGCTCCAATTTGACCAAGGGCGCCACACGAGACTTTGACGCATTACGGGCAGACTGCCTGCATCTTGTGGATGAATCCATCACCAATGTGCGGGAACTGTCACAGCTTTTGCGGCCTGTGATTCTAGATGATTTTGGTCTGGATGCAGGCCTGCGCTGGTTGACTGAGAAATTTGCTCAGAGAGCGCGTGTCAGTGTTGCCTACACCTCCAATCTGACGGAGCGACTGCACAGCGAG
>Ga0164295_10004503_pt1 | contig 11095 bp, 10 predicted proteins | sample GEODES006metaG_FD_111798 | JGI IMG/M metagenome (GOLD analysis project Ga0164295, IMG submission 111798) | Oligotrophic lake water microbial communities from Sparkling Lake, Wisconsin, USA - GEODES006 metaG | ecosystem: Environmental > Aquatic > Freshwater > Lake | place: USA: Sparkling Lake...
ACGCTGCGGCGCGACGCCGCGAGCTGCGGCTCAAGGGGGCCCGCACCGAAGAGGCGATCGAAGAAGCGCGCGGGCGCGTACTCGCTGGGGTTGGGCGCGTTCGGGCCGTTGTGGCTCAGGTGTTGGAAGGTCGTACCCTCGTCCGTACCCCGGAAGTCGGCGATGCCCACCTCGAGCGAGCGGTACGGCGTGCGGACGCCCTGCGCGGCGAACAAATCGGCCGCGACCTGGTCGACGCTCTGGCGCGCAAAGGTCGTGACGATGGTGTCGCGTGTGGTGCCGACCTGCGCGTAGCGGGCGCCGGTCATGATGCCGGTCATGCCGGAGTGGTGGGGGTGCGAGGCGGTCTTGATCTCGAGCCCAGTGACCGGGCTCACGTAGTCCCGCACGCGCTGCAAGGGCGCCATCTCGGATGCGGGCTGCCATCCGAAGCCCTCGCCGCTCGGCATCCACTGCGAGCGTCGAATGCCGTTGCCCCAGAACCACACCCCCATGCGCGTCGGGATGGGGGTGCCGTCGGCATGGGCGGTGCCGTTGGTGTTGAACATGGCCTCGAGCGGCGGGAGCGCGATGCTCGCGACCGCTCCGCCGAGCGCGCCGCGCAGGAACGTGCGTCGCTTCATTGTGCGGCCTCCGCGGTGAGTCTAAAGCCGGGGCTGAGGACGATCTCCAGCGCCGTCGAGCGGACGCGGAACTCGTCGTCCGAGAGCGCCGCGACCAGCGAGAAGATCGCGGGCTGCTCGCCCGGCTCCTCAAGGTGCCCGGTCGCGAAGCGGTACATGCGGCGTACGAGGCAGGCGCCCACGTCGGGGTGGGCCCGAAGCACGCCGGCAAGGCCGCTCAGGCCACGGTACTCCGCGCCGGCGAGCTCACCCGAGGCGTCGATGGGCACGCCGAACTCGGTGGTGCGGTACGCGCCGATGGCGTCGAAGTGTTCAAGCGCGAGGCCGATCGGGTCCATGAACTGGTGGCAGCCGTTGCACGTGGGGTCCGTCGCGTGTCGCGAGATCTTCTCGCGCGTCGTCGAGGGCGAAGCACCTGGCGGGTCCTCCTCGAGCGAAGTGCTCACGCCCGGCGGCGGCGGCGGCACGTCGAAGCACAGCAGCGCGTTTTGTACAAACTTGCCGCGGAGCGTGGGGCTCGTGACCGTGCGATGCGCGTAGGCGGCCAAGATGCCCGCAGTGCCCAGCAGACCGCCGCGCGGGCTGTTTCCCGGCAGGTCCACGGGCACGAAGGCCTCGGGCGCGGAGTCCAGCGGAAACGGCAAGCCATAGAGCGCCGCGAGCTCGCCGTTGACGAAGACGCGGCGGCTGGTGATGAGCTCGGCGAACGGCGCGTCTCGCGTGAACGCCACGTCTGTGAACAGCGCCTCGAGTTCGGTCCGCATCGACGCAGCGAGCGTGGGCGACATCTGAGGGAAGTCGCTGCGGTCGCGCTGCACGCCGGAGACGCGGTCGAGGTTGATGTACTCCCCGAAGAACGCGAGCAACGCGGACTCGGCGCGAGGGTCGGCGAGCAGTCGCTCCGCCTCGGCACGCAGTCCGTCCGACGTGACCAGAAGCCCGCGCTCAGCCGCGGTGAGCAGCGCGTCGTCCGGCGGCTCGTTCCACAAGAAGTACGACAGGCGCGAGGCCATCTCGTAGTCGGTGAAGCGCCAACCCCCAGGCCGCGCGGGATCGGGCTCACCGACCTCGACGCGATAGAGCACATCTGGGCTCTGCAGCGCCGCTGCGACTGCGTATCCGACGCCCTGCCAAGGGTCCCGCAGCGTGTCGCCCGTTTGTCGCGCGAGCGTCGCGAAGGCCTCGAGCTCCTCGGCGGAGACGGGCCGACGGAATGCGCGGCGCAAGAACCGCTCATAGAAGCCGCGTGCGCAGGCGTCGTCGCCCGCCGTGACCTCGCAGCCGATCACTGCAGCGCGGCGGCCGGCGTCGGTGACCACCTGCTGCGCGACGTTCAGCGCAGCGGCCTCGAACTGCTCGGCGGCGCGGGGCGAGATCGTGATCTCGGAGCCGCCCACGGTCGTGAAGCCATGGAGCGGCGTGTCGGGGTCCAAGTCTTGCGGGATCGCGAGGTCCGCGCCGAGCAGCACACGCAGCGTTGCTTGGTACTGCGACCGCGTCAGGCGAACGAGCCGCGCGGCCGCGGGTTGAAGCTCAGGGCCGGGCGGCGGAGGAGGCGCGGTCGAGCCCCCCGCGGCTTCACCACCGACCTGCGGTGAGGGGGGGACAATCGCGCCGCCCATCGCCTCACCCCCCGCAGAGGGCGGCGGCGCAACCATGCCGGTGTCCGGCAACCTCGGCGCGACCTGTGAGCTCAGGTCACCCTGAGCACACGCAGCGAGCGCGAGAGCCAGCGCAATGAGGGCTGCGCCTGAGCGCACTTGAGCGGTCATGGCGTCCCCTTCGGTGCCTTTGGATGCCCCACGTAGACCCACTGATACAGCTTGCGGAAGTCGGCCACGCTCAGCGGTGAGGGGTGAGAACTGCCCCACGGGTTGTGGAGCTCGACCACGCCCGCCTTCGCGTCCACACGCTTCACGACATAGGCATGCCACGGGTAGACCTGCCGCTCGTCGGCCAGGTCCCGCAGCGCGGCGTCCTTCTTCAGGTCTTCCTTGTCCAAGCTTGCCGCGGCGATGGGCTTGCCGGACTTCAACAAGCCCGTGAGCGTCGTCAAGAGGTCGTCGTCGCTCTTGCTCGCGAGCGCGAAGTCCGTCGACGGCGTGCCGAGCATGGCGGACATCGCCTCGGTGGTGCTGCCCCCCGTGTTCGCGCCCTGATAGTCACCGCCCTTGTAGAGCACGACGTACGCCTTCTCGATCAGCGACGGCCAGAGCTCACGCGTCGGGCTCTTGGCGTAGACCGGGTTCTTGCCATCTGTGCTGGGCATCTTGAGGCTCACGCGCACGGGCGTTGCCTTGCCCTCACCGGGGGGGGCGAGGGCTTGGTCGTGCGTGTAAAGCATCACGGTCGCCGTGCCGTCGCCGTTGTCCTTGATCATCGACTCGACCAGGTCGGGGCGCTGCATCGCGATCGCGCCCATCGCGGCGACCAGATAACAGTTCGCCAGATAGCCTTGGTTCACGTCACCGAGCGCAGCGCCGTCCTTGTAGACCTGCTTGCCGACGTCCGTGTACTTCGGCTCGACCACCTCGTTGCCATGCCGCGTCGAGGCCTTCGGGTCCTTCGACAGGGGCGTCTTCTTCGCCGAGTCGTCGCCGACGTTCGGCGCCTTCTTGTCGCCGCCGACAAGCCCCTTCAAGTAAGCGACCCACGACCCGGTGAGTGGCGCCTGAGTCGTCCCCACGGCGTGGTCGTTCGACTTGTTCTGGCCATCCTGCGACGGCCCTTGCTTGGACGCGCGCTCTGCTGCGACCGGCATACGCTGACCCTCAGGGGTGGGAGTGCTCGAGCACGACGTGCCCGAGGGCGGACTCTAGGACGACGACCTCGACGACCCGGAACTCGCGCCCCTCGACCACGAAGGCCTCCCCCGCGTGCAAGCGCTTTCGGAAGAGCGACGTGCCCGATTCATCGGCGACGGCGACCATGGCGGTCGGTCCATGTCCCGGTGTGCCGTCGGGGTTCGTCCAGTCGGCGTCCCACAGGCTGCCCACGCCGACACGCAGCCCCAGAATCGTGTCGATCGTCGTCTCGGTCAGGGGGGTGCGGGCGAGCGGGGCTGTCGGCATCGAGGCGGTCTCCGGCGACGCAGGGGGCGCGCGCTCTGCGGAGTCGCGGGCCGCGCACGCGACCACGGTCAAACCCACCCAGAGCGTCAGGCACCGGCGCACGCGGACACTGTCCCCGATTGACGCGTCCCGTGCAACCCGAACAGGTCGCGGGCGGCCTCAGTTCAAGCCGTCGATCGAGAGGCGGTAAGAAGCGCCGCAGTTGAACCCCACAAAGCGCTTTACCCGCACCACCTTGCGGCCCCCATCGTCCACGTTCAGGCCTTCGGTCCAGTCAATGGACTCGTCCGCGCTGCCCGCCGCGGTGCTGCTCCCCAGGGCGCGGCCCGCGCGGCAGTCCGCCTCGCTCGCGTACAAGAAAATGTCGAGGTCCATGCCGTTCGGGACGTCCTCGAGGCGCACGCGGATGTGCTCTTGGAAGCCGGGCACGCTGAAGTCATCGGTCGTTGAGAAGCAGAAGTAGTCGTCCGCATCGCTCACGCTGTCGTGCGTGGCTGTCACCACCGTATCCGGGTCTGTACCTGGGAGCGCCTCGCACGTCCCGCAGGTGTCGTTGGGCTCGTAGCGGTCGGCGCGGCGGTCGGCGGCGCCGTCGCAGTCTTGGTCGAGCGCGTCGCCACAGACCTCGGCCCGCGGGTCCACGTTGCCACGGCAAGCGTCCCAGGCGCTCCAGGCGCATACCCCCGAACACGTCCGGAGCTGTGTGCCGAGCGTGCACTCCCCGACGTCGCTCGCGCCGCACGCGCGCCGCTCCACCTCGCCGGGCGCGCAGACGCCCTCGCCGCCACACGCCCCGAAGGCGCCCCAGCGGCCATTCGGGCCACAGGTGCGCGACCGCGTCCCACACTGCCCGCACTCGTCCGTCTCGACAGCCCCCGCCGCGCACTCGGGCGCCTGCTCGCAGGGTCCGAACGCGCCGTAGCGGCACAGCGCGTCGCAGGTCCGCGTCTCCGTGCCGCCCGCGCCGCACGCGCGGCTGTCCACGTCGCCGAGCGCGCACTCGCCCTCGCCTTGACAGGCGCTCGGCGGGCCCCACTGACAGTCCGCGCCGCACGTCTCCGTGCGCTGCCCGCACCGACCACACGCCTGCGTCCGCACCTCACCGGGGGCGCAGCCCTCGACACCGCCGACCTGGCAGCTCGACCACGTACTCCACGCGCAGCCGCCGTCGCACACGCGCTCGCGCTGCCCGCAACCGCCCGGGCACGGCTCGGTCTGCTTCTCGCCGGGGCGACAGGCGCCCTCGCCGCTGCAGGCTTGGTACTCGCCCCAGGTGCACTCTGCGGTGCATGTCCGGCGCTGGACCCCGCACAGGTCGCACCGCGCCTCTTCGACCTCACCCGGCATGCACGCTCGACCGCTCTCGTTACATGCGGTCCAAGCGCCCCAGGTCTCGCCGGCGCAGGTCCGCGACCGCACGCCGCAGGTGCCGCAGGCCTGTTCGTCCACCCGCCCATCGATACACGGGCACATCTCCGGCGCCGTACACCGTGCCCACACGCCCACTTCGCACGTCTCGACGCCTGCCCCGCAGGCGTTCTGGCAGTCGCGCACGATCTCGTCGTCCGCGACACCATCACAGTCGTCGTCCTCACCGTTGCAGAGCTCCGCGGTCGGGGCGCGCGCGGTGCACGCTGTCCAGCGTCCCTGAGCGCAGCGCTCGATGCCGCTGCCGCAGGCCGTTCGGCAGTCTCGAACGTCGCCGTCCGTGCAGCCGGCGCAGTCGTCGTCGACCTCGCCGTTGCAGTCGTCGTCGACGCCGTTCCCGCAGGTCTCGGGCCGGACGCGCTCCGCCGTGCAGCCGCGCCACTGGTTGCCCGAGCAGAGCTCGACGCCGGCGCCGCACTCCGTCTCGCAAGCGCGTGAACGGCCGTCTTCGCACCCGAAGCAGCCGTCATCGATCTGTCCGTTGCAGTCGTCGTCGACGGCGTTGCCGCAGACTTCGATCGACTCGGTGCGGACGCTGCACCGAAAAACGCCGCCTCGGCAGCGCGCCACGCCCGCGCCGCAGGCCGTCGTGCAGGGCTGCTCAGCGCCTTCGACGCAGGTGTCCGCGTAGCAGGCGCCGTCCACGCATCGTCCGCCGTCGCAGTCGGCGTCGACGCGGCAGCGACCCGTCGGCGGCGGCGTCGGGCCCGCGTCCGTCCCGCTCGGCTGGCAAGTGCCGTCCGTGCAGGCGGTCCCGGCGGGGCACGCCCCCCCCGCGCCGCAACGGGGGGCGACGCAGATCCGCTCGAAGCACACTTGCGTTGAGGGGCAGTCCTCGCGGCTCGAGCAGGCGGGGCCGCTCCGGGGCGCGTCGGAGCAGCCCGCGCTGAGCGCTGCGAACGCGAACACCCAAAGCAGCGCGCACGCTGCAGCGCGCAGATGTTCCAAGACGAGGGAGCGCATCCTCGAAGGGTACAGCGACGCGGGGTATCAGGTCGAGGATGCGTCCTCGGGCAGCGGATGAATCGCAACCGCGCGGACCTGAGCCTGCGCCTTGCGCCTGACAGCGGACCATCGCGCGGCGCGGCGCTCACGCCGAGCGCGCGCGAGCATGTCGGTCAGCGCGGCGCTCGCGAGCGCGTCTGTCGCGGCTGCGCTGCTGCCCATGCGCTCCGCCTCGTCCAAGAGCGTCTCAGCGAGCGCGAGGATCGTCGTGTGAATCCGCATCGGATAACTCCCGATTGTTTTGGGTTCTTGTTGTTATTCGTATGGGTGGTTTTGCTGATAGTCAAGCGGCATCGCGTCGGGCCGCTTGCGCCCTGCGCCTCTCCGGGCCACGCTCATGCCGATGCTGGTGACCGCAGGATCGCGACCGCGTCTCGGGCGACTCGTCCCGCAGTGCCTCGTGCGCGCCGCGGCGCTTTTGCTGGCGCTGTCGGGCGCGGTTCACGCGGAGGTCGATTGGTCTGTGACCGCATCGATCGCTGGGTTGCCTCCGAAGTTGGGCTCAGGCGCCACACTCTCTGCCTCGCCCATCTCGGACGAAGTCGTCTGGATGACGCTGCCCGACGGCCGCGTGTTCGTCTCCACAGACGCGGGCCTGACTTGGACGGGCCAGCGCTTGACACCGGACCGCGTGGCGCCGCTACCGAAGCCGCCGCCCAGGCAGCCACCGCAACGGAGCTTCACAGCGTCCCCTCGCATCGCCGAAGGCATGCCTTCCCCATCACAAGTGCTGGGGTTCAGCGCGCTTGAGGCGTCCTTCGATGACCCGGTCGGGCGGCCGAGCACCCTGAGCCTGCGCGCCTTCTCCGAAGACTTCTTCGAGGGGCGCGGCGTCCTGCTTGGGGCGAGGACGGATCCCGCGCCAGGCCGGCTCTTCGCCGCGACGGCCCGCGCTTCGCGGAGCGGCCCGCCGCAGCGGGTTCGCCTCGTCGCCCTGCGACAAGGGGCGCGGGCCGCAATCGCGCGCTCAGGCGACGGTACCTTCTGGCGCACGGACGACGCCGGCGCCACGTGGCGACCCGTCGACGCGGCCTCACCCGACGTCGCCGCTGTGATGGCCGACGAGGATGAAGACGCCACGCTCTGTGGTCGTCGCGTGGGTCTGAGGGGACGCGCGGTCTTGTTCGACGGGGCGCCGACGTCGCTCGATGCTGAAGTGATTCGTTCAGCATCAAGCTGTGCTGCGGGTGCGCGCACGATTTGGTGGACCCAGGCGGACCGTGTTTTCCGCGCGTTGCCGGCGCCTCCGGCCCGCCGCATTGCCCATGGTTCGCGGCCCGAGGTCCAGCAGGTCCTCGAGCGGGCCCTGCGACGGGCAGGCGCGATTCCGCAGGACACATCACCGTGGCTCCTGCGACTCGCACCATCGCTCCATGTCGGCGTTCGTGCGCAGCGCGTCGACCTCGAGAGCACGCGGCGGTCCGCTTTCAGCGACGAGCCCGGCGCGGGTCCGGGGGCGTTCAATCGCGGGCCACTCGAGCCCTTCGATGCGACCGTGCTCTTGCGGTGGGACTTGACCCGAGCGTTCGAGCCCCCGGCGGTGAGCGCGGTGCGAGCGGCCCAACGCCGCGCAAAGGACGTTGAACGCCGAGCGTCGTCGGCGCTCGACGCGTGGGTCTCAGCGGTCGACCGGCTGAGTGACGCGGGCACGCTGACGCCGCTCGCGCGGGGGCAGGTCGAGGCGGCCGCCGAGGTCGCTGCAGCGACCCTCTATGTGCTCGCCGGCGACCTCCCTCAAGAACATTTGGAGAACACACAGGAGTGACGATGCGCACCTTTGCACGATGGATCCTTGGCTCAAGCCTGCTCTTGAGCGCGCACGCCGCGTCCGCGCAGCCGGCCAGCGCGGGTCGGGATACGGACGAGCGCGGCGCTCGCATCGAGCCGTCTGCGCTCGAGACGGTCAAGGCGGCGCTCGCTTTTGCTGCACTGCAGCCAGAGCGCATCGCGTCGCTGCGGACGCGCGCCGAATGGAAGAATGCCGTGCCCGTGCTCGCGGTCAAGGCGGGCATCAGCAACTCGACCATCGGGCTGACGAAGTTCAACCAGAACTTCAGCGCGACCGAGGCGGCGGAATCCGAGGACGCGCGTGGCGACGCCCTCGACGTCGAGGTGTCGGGGCAGTGGAACCTGCCGGGCCTCGTCTACAACGCGGAGTCGCTTGACGTGAACGCGCTCGTTGACCAACAGCGGGAGCTGGCGGCCGTCGTCCTAGAGACGTGGGCCGCGCGCAAGCGACTGGTTCTTGAGGTCCAGTTCGGCGGCGCGATGGATGCAGCGACTTGGGCGCGGCGCGACATGGAGATCGAGCGCCACACAGCGTTCTTGGATGCGCTCACCGGCGAGGCCTTCTCGCGGAGAGCGCGGCGCGCGCCAGGACGCGCGGAGTGAACCGCTCACTCAGTGCTTGGCGGCGCCCGCTGCAGGTGCTGCACAGTCGACCTTTTCGCCCGCAGCCTTCGCGGCCTTGACGTACTCAGCGCCGCGACCGCAGGCGGTGATCTTCGAGAAGACGCCCGGCGCGCCCCGGTCGACGGGCTCCCAGCAGGCGCTGACCGACATCACCAGACCAACGAGCGTAACCATACGAAGCAGCAACATGGCAGAGGCCTTTCGCTCAGGGCTCAAGGTTCAGGAAGACGCAGGGTGTAACGAAGAGCGGCGATACGGTCAAGGTCCATACGCCCGCTGATACTGCGCCAAGTCCAGCTTGCGCCGCGCGCTGTCGCTCGACATCGGACGCATCGTGCCAATCACGGCCTTGTCGGGCGGCCACGGGTGGTCGTAGCGGCCGAGGACCCAACCTATGCCTGCATAGGAGTTCGGATCACGGCCGTCGAGCGCCCAGCGGTCGTTGAGCACGAGCATGTGCCGAAGCGCCTCCTCGGGGCTCGCGCTCCATTCGAGGATTTTCTTGCCCCAGAGCATTCGCAGGTAGTTGTGAATGATGCCCTCGCGCACCAGTTGTCGCTGCGCCGCGTTCCACAGCGGGTCGTGCGTGCGTGAGGCCTCGAGCGTCGCTAGGTCGTAGGTATAGGCCCGCGTGTCGCCCGCGTGACGCGCCAGCGTGTCCTGCGCCCACGAGGGGAGGCCCTCGATGCGGGCAGCGTCGTCGGGTCGATGCACGCAGAAGTTCGCCCCGAGCTCTCGCCACGTGATGAGCTGGTCCAGGAACGCCTCGGCGGCAGCGCTCGCGTTCCAGAAGCCTTCGCGCTTGCCTGTGGCGGCGGTGCTCATCCGCGCGGGCGTCCACCCTTCGGCGCCCAGGAGCTCCCAGAAGATCTGATGCGGGCTGATGTGGCCCCAGTGCAGCGCCGGCGACAGCCCGCTCTGGCCCCCTCGGTCGGGGTGGTTCCGGTCGTCTGGGTAGCGCGCGAGCTTGTCACTCAGGAACCCCTGCCAGCGCAACTGCGCCGCAGCCTCACCGCCGGCAGCGGCCACCGGGGCGACTCGCTGGTCGATGGGGAGCGCGCTCACCGCGGGCAGGTCGAACGCCCAGCGCGCGCTCAGGTCTTCGAGAGCCCCCGCGGGGAGCGGTGGCAGCGACGCCGTCAACGAGAGCTGATCGGCGACTGGGCAGACCTCGAGGTGTGGCGCAACGTTCTTCTGCATGAAGCGCCGGAAGTGAACGGCCGCAGGGTAGTCTCTGGGCGCAGCGCGCAGCGGCAGGATGCCGTACCCATCCACGGCCTCAACGCGGGCCGCGAGCCGAGGCGCGACCGCCGCGAGCATTCGGGGCAAAAAGAACATCGGCGTGTCGTCTGCGATGACCCCGCAAGCGCGCGCCGCCAAAGCCTCGACGAGCCCGCGCCCTTCGCCCGGTGCGCGCTCGATGTAGTGCAGATAGGTCACCGGTGAAGCGGCGAAGCGCGCGGCGTTGTCGCGCATGCCTTGCATCACCCAGCTGTGGTGACGCGCAGAAGCGTGCGGGTAGTCGACCCGGAGCGCCTCGAGCACGACGAGGGGGCGGTTCAGCGCCGTCGCCCACTCGATCGCGCGCTCGAGCGCCAGATTCCAGCGCGTGCGGCGCGCGCCCGTCATCCAGTAGAGGACAAAGTCACCGTGGGCGCGGAGCGGGCGGTCGTTCAAGCATCGGTTTCGCACCCCGCCATGATGCCAGAGCACCTCATTCGGTCGCGGGCTGCGGTCTGTGGCAGACCGTGATAACGTCCCGGCCGAAATCAACCGGAGAGGCGCATTATGGCCAGTTCTTCCCCCGAGGCCGTCCGCGACGGCCTCGTCGTCGACATCGCCTATGTTCTGCGGGACGAGAAGGGCACCGAGCTCGACCGCTCTGATGCCGACGACCCGCTCGCTTACCTGCACGGCGCCGAGAACATCGTGCCGGGCCTGGAGAAGGCCCTGACGGGTCATCAGGTCGGCGACGCCTTCGAGGTGCGTGTCTCGCCCGAGGACGGCTACGGCGCACACGATGGCAAGCAGCCGCGCCCCGTGCCTCGGTCGGTTTTTCCGCCGAAAATGCGCCTTGAGCCGGAGATGCAGTTCGAGCTCGAGGTGGACGAGAATGAGGTCATCCCGGTCTGGGTCAAGCGCCTGGACTCGGAGAACGTCTGGTGCGACACGAACCATCCGCTCGCCGGCGTGACGCTGGTCTTCGACGTCAAGATCGTCGGGCTCCGAGCCGCGAGTGCCGATGAGCTCGAGCATGGGCACCCGCACGGTCCGCACGGTCACCACCACTGAGCGGCGCGCGGGCGCTCTCGACTAGGGCGCGGGACGCCACGGCAGGTCGAGCGTGAACGTCGCGCCCTGACCGACGACGCTCTCGACGCGCACTTCGCCGCCATGGGCGCGTGCCACCTGCTGCACGATGCGCGTCCCGAGACCCGTGCCGCCCACTTTCGTGCTCACGGTCTCGTCGGTAAACAGCGTTCGGAGCACGGCGGGGGGAATCCCCGAACCGTCGTCCGCGACGACCAGGCGGAGGCGGTCGCCCCCGCCCCCGTG
>Ga0164295_10004504_pt1 | contig 11095 bp, 11 predicted proteins | sample GEODES006metaG_FD_111798 | JGI IMG/M metagenome (GOLD analysis project Ga0164295, IMG submission 111798) | Oligotrophic lake water microbial communities from Sparkling Lake, Wisconsin, USA - GEODES006 metaG | ecosystem: Environmental > Aquatic > Freshwater > Lake | place: USA: Sparkling Lake...
AATTAACTATATAACACCAGCTTGACGAAGCTCCTCTATTTCCTCAGGCTTGAATGCCAAAATACTTGAAAGCAGAGAATCAACATCTGCTCCCAATTTTGGCCCTAAAGAATGAATCTTTCCAGGGGTTGCAGAAAGTCTTGGAACGACATTGGGCACTGCAATTACTTGCTTATCTGAAATTCTAGGTTCTTTAATATAGGCTATGTTTTCACGTGCAGCAAATTGTTCATTTGTGAAAATTTCCTCAATTGAATTAATGGGGCCACAAGGCACCTCGCCATCTGAACATCGTTTTAATAATTCTTGACGAGAATATTGCATGGTCCAGTCTGTAACAAATTGATCTATAACAAGGCGGTCTTTTTCGCGATCAACAATTTTTCCCCACTTACCATTTCCAGCAAGTTCAGGGCGCCCCATAATTATAGCCAACCTTAAAAAAATCTTATCATTTGTACAAGCAATTGCAATCCACTTACCATCTTTAGTTTGATAATGACTATGTGGAACAACATTCACTGTTCCAGCTCCCATACGCTCTCTTATATAGCCATTGAAATGATAGGCAGGTGCTAGCTCGTCTAATATTCGGAAAACGGACTCATATAGGCCGACATCAACCACCTGACCTTCTTGAGTTTTATCTCTGGCCTGCAGAGCGACCAAAGCCCCTAGAGCACCATACATTCCAGATAAATAATCTGCCAAGGTCGCTGAACCTGGAGATACAGGAGGTCGGTCAGGGTATCCCGATAAATAAGAAATGCCGCCAAAGCCATTAGCAACTCTACCAAAACCAGGTAGTGGACTTAGTGGTCCAGTTTGTCCATAGGCTGAGATTCTGACCAAAATCAACTTAGGATTGTGTTTTTTTAATTCCTCCCAACTGAGCCCCCACGATTCAAATGTACCTGGTTGAAAATTTTCAACCAGAACATCACTCTTCTCAACCAATTTTTTTAATAAATCGGCGCCCTCTTTTTTACGTAAATCAATCGTAATAGATTTCTTATTACGACTCTCAGAGAGCCAAATTAAAGAATCGCCACAGGATGTGGGCGTTCCGAATTTACGTGTAGGATCACCAACTTTAGGTAGCTCAACTTTAATAACCTCAGCCCCGAATTCGGCAAAAAAAGTTGCGCAATAAGGACCGGCAATAAAAGTTGCGCAATCCAAAACACGCAATCCCGACAGCGCTTCGGGCTGTAAATTATTCATTTATTTTTAACCTATTCAAACTGGTACTGCATATTTTGGCTCGGGAAGTATAGTTGTTCTCTTCATTAGACGTTCTTGCTTGGGGTCAAATGGCTCACGTTTGTGCATAGTACAGGCGTTATCCCATAAAAGCCCATCACCCAACTGCCAAACATGCGAATAAACAAACTCTGGCTTAGTAGACCAATCAAAGAGCTCTTGCAATAAATTATCACTAGTCGACTTATCCAAACCAACAATTTGCGTAGTCATTCCAGGGCAAATATATAGGGCCTTTTTTCCGGAATAGGGGTGGACTCTTACTAATGGGTGTTCGATATCAGGGGTTTTCTTTTTTTGCTCAGTGCTTGTGGGTACGCTGTAAAGAGCATTAAAAGCCTCATAAGATTGAACTGCTTTTTTTCCGTCGATAGCATTTTTCATTGATTGGGGCAAGGCTGCATAGGCAGCTGACATATCAGAAAATGATGTCTCACCACCAGAGCTTGGTAGCTTTACAGAAAACAGAAAGGATCCTACCGCTGGCCGTGGCAAATAAATTTGATCGTAATGCCAACCCACTTCAGAATCAGCCAAAATTCCAACTGGTTTTCCTTCTTTAGTCATATTTGAAACATACAGGATCTCCGGAGACTTCTGAGATAAAAACTCTTTCCTAATATGAATTTCTAGATCTCCAAGCTGCTTAGAAAATGAAACTATTTCAGCCTCATCCATAGTTTGATTTCTAAACAATAAAAGCTCGTACTTATGCCAGAGTGATTTCAATTCAGCGATAGTTTGCGAATCGAGTGGTTGAGATAAATCTAATCCACTCACTTCAGCACCAAAAGTCTTTTGCAATGGTCGTATCTGTAAACTCATCATCGTCTCCTAATAAACTTTCAATTGATTCATGGTATTAATGAAAGACTTTTGATGTTCTAAATTTAAAAAGTCTTCGGTAAAATTTTTAGCTGCTGTACTACTCATGACACGCTCTACATTTGAGTAAAACTTTTCTAAAATCTCTTGCTTAGATAGAGGATTAGCACTAGATCCTCTATTCATTTGCTCGCGATGGATCAAAGATTTTCCTGATTTCAATTGAATTTCTACCTCTCCAGAGTAAAACTCTGGAAATGCAGATTTAGGATCAATCTCATATTCAATTTTTTGACATAGTGCAAGAATTTGTGGATCAAAAATAGTATCGTTCTCGAGCTCATTGAGTGTAAATTTGCCCTTTATCAAGCTTGTGGCAATCACAAAGTGAATAGAAAACTGTGCCTCATAAGAATTTTTCGGGATTCGTTTGCTAGCCTGAGGCTCACAAACCACTGGCACTTGTTTTTCGCTAATACGTGCTTTGATACTCTTGATATCTTCAATCTCAAATGCATTCTCTTGGCGAAGAGCAACTGCAGCATCTACAAATGCATGGTTGTAATGACATGCAGGATAGGGTTTCAATGAAATGTTTTGCATCTCCCAAATCTGACCAAGACCATTTGTGCATTTTTCTAGACTTGCAAGATTGCTTGAATCAATGTGGGTATTAAACAGCCCATAGCGGCCTTCAAAAGTGCTTCTTGGCCCAATGAAACCATTTTGAGCCATGGCGCAAGCTGTTACCGCTGAGGATGCAGCCCATCCAGGATGCATTCGCTTGGTCCAAGCTCCGCCCTCTAAAAATTCCATGACCCCAGAAGCCATAGATAAAGAAATCCCTAATGCATTTGTTAGTTCACCTGCAGTAAGCTTCATGATCCGACCAACTATCACCGTCGCACCGAAAATACCAACCAAACCAGTTGGATGAAAGCCTTTTTCATGAAATCCACCATTTGCAGCTGATGCAATCCTACTGGCTACCTCAATTGCAACAAGATAAGCAACAAGTCCATCTTGCCCATTGATGTTATATCGCTGCCCTACGCTCAAAAGCGCAGCCATGGCACTTGATGAGGCATGAATAACACCGGCTGCATGTGTATCGTCAAAATCCAGTCCATGAATATATGTTCCATTGACTAGGATTGCATCACGCATAGATAGCTTATTTGGAACCCCTAGAACTTGATAATGCTGATCATTGCTCTCTTGCAAAGACATTAATGCGTGCAAGATATTTTTAGCAAAATCATAGTGGCTAGAAGCGATCCCAATACCAATGGCATCCAACATATGCAGCTTCGCTTGGGCACAAACCGATATAGGAATTTGTTCGAGTTTGAGATCAAGCGCAAACAAAGACAATTGCTCAGAAATCGTCTCTAGACGATTTTCTTGTGAGGATTTATTCATCATTAGGCCCGACTTGAGCTGAGGGATTGATCGTAGTTCAGACTAACTTGATAGGTATACTGGTCTGCTCTGTAAATACTGTTAGTGACTAGCAAAAGTTTATTTTGCATACCGTAATAGTGTCTAACAATATTTAGTCCTGCTGAGCCAGTCTTCACCCCCAAATATTTTGACTGACTTTTAGATATCAAGCAGCCTGAAATGCGTTGGTCGACCTTGGTAATCTTAAAGCCAGTAATTTTTTCAAGTAGGGCATAAATTGGCACCTTCAGACTGCCTAAGTAAGCCTCGATCCTACTATATACAACCGGAACATAAATTTCACTTGCTACCAGGGGCAGTGCAGGTCTAATTTTCTGCCTTATAACCTTAACCTTCTTCCATGTAGCGCCAATTGGTAGAGCTAAGTCGTCAAATTGATTTTCAGAAATACAAATTTCGCTAGACTCTAAAACAATCAGCTTAGAATTTTTGATATAGGTAAAAAGATCATTGATAGATCCATGACTTTGTACAAAACTACGCTCTTCATGCGAAGAAACGACGACAGACCCTGTTTTTGGCTTTCTTGAAATTAAGCCCATAGCAACTAATTCACGCAAAGATTCACGAACCGCATAACGAGATGCGTTAAATTTTTGCTGTAATTCCTGTTCCGTTGGTAATACAGACCCAACAGGGTAGTGTTTTGTACGAATCTGATCGATCAAACAATTGGTGATTGGCTCATTAACTTTCACAAAATTCCTAATTAATACTATTGTTCGAACAATATAGCCCTATGAATTTGAAATACCCACTAGGGATTACCCGATATTTGAATACTTTTAAAAAAATCCACTCTAGAATGAAAAAATGCAGAATAAGGAGATTCGTTTATGAAGCGCACTAATAAAACGCATGATGTTAGATTTGTAATTGGGGTTGCCCTAGCTCTATTGGGTTCCTCATCTATTTCAGCGCAAACAGATAATTACCCAAATCGACCAATTAAACTAGTGATCCCATATGCTACTGGTGGTGGCTCTGATACGGTTGCAAGAGTCATGTCACCACACCTAAAAAATATTTTGAATCAACCTATTGTTATAGACAACAAAGGTGGGGTAGGCAGCACAATAGGTACGGAAAGCGTCGCTAAAAGCGAGCCAGATGGGTATACGCTACTCTTAAATACTGATGTGATTGCAATCATGCCATTACTATTCAAAAAATTAAATTTTGATCCCCAAAAAGACTTTATTCCAATCTCTTTTATTACTACCGCTCCAATGGTTTTAGTAGCCAATCCAAGCTTTCCAGTGAATTCAGTTAAAGAATTAATTGCCTTAGCAAAGAAAAGTCCAGGCGAAATATCGCTCGCAACACCCGGTGCTGGCAGCCCTCAAGACTTAGCTTCCATTCTCCTTGCCAACAAGGCACAAATTAAATTTAATGCAATCAACTATAAAGGCAATGGTCCGGCATTAGTAGATGTTTTGGCGGGCCATGTAAATATTGCCATATTTACATTCTCTAGCGTTAAGGAGCACGCGAAAAGTGGAAAATTAAAAGTCTTAGCTGTCATTGGCGCTAAAAGAACGCCACTAGCCCCCGAAATTATTTCCTTGACTGAAGCAGGCCTTCCAGATGTAGAGGTGAGCTCAAGATATTTGATCTTGGCTCCGGCTAAAACACCAAAAGATATTGTTTTGAAACTTGAAAAAGATTTTGCAAAGTTAGCTGAAAATAAAAACTATCAGTCCGAGCTTTTAAATCTTGGCTTTGAGGCTATTTCAACGAGCTCTGCAGAAACGACTGAAATCCTCAATAAAGATAACAGTAAATGGACGCCCATACTAAAAAATCTAGATATTTCAATTCAATAATTTTCTTTTATACCAACTGAATTAAAACCATTGGAGCATTTTATGAAACCCATTAAATCAAAGATTCACTGCCTTATCGCCAGTGGATTGATTTTTTTCTCTTCCCTTGCCTTCTCTCAATACCCAAATAAGACAATTAAATTTGTAGTGCCTTTTCCAGCTGGACAGGCAACAGACATCTTTTCCAGAATTATTGCTGATGAGCTCTCGCAAATGCTCCCACAAAAAGTGATGGTGGACAACAAAGGTGGTGCAAACGGTATTCCTGGAACTGTCTTTGGGAAAGAGGCTCCTCCTGATGGTTACACCCTAACTATGGCATCGAGTAGCACGATTGCTGTAAATCCCGCACTCTACCCTAACTTACCGTATAGCCCAAAAGATTTTGAGCCAGTGAATGGAGTTTTTATTGTTCCTCTTTTACTAGTAGCAAATCAAAATGCTCCTTTTACGACGTTAAAACAGATAGTTGACTTCGCACAAAGTAATCCCGGAAAGCTCGAGTGGGCATACTCTGCTCCTAACCAACAACTTGCAGAAGAATTGCTGAAATCACGAGCCAAAATTGACATTCTCTCTGTTCCTTATAAAGGTAGCGCACAAGCAATTACTGATTTAATTGGCGGACAGATTAACTTAGCTGTTGAAACATTGCCTACTATTGCCCCACATATTGCTTCAGGTAAGATAAAACCCATTGCTGTTATGACGGCAAAAAGAATTCCACAGCTACCCAATGTCCCTACAGTTGCGGAACTTGGCTATCCAGGCTTTGAAGGGCCGGGCTGGGGTGGCGTTCTCGCTCCTAAGGGTACTCCAAAAGAAATCATTGATAGGCTAAGTAAAGATATCGGCACTATCTTGGCTAATCCAGAAGTACAAAAGAAAATTAATGATCGTGGAGCAATTGTTGATAATCGTGATGCTAAACAATGGGGTGATTTTATAAATTCAGAGGTTGCAAAATGGGCTGAAATTGTAAAAATAGCTGGCATACAAGGGCAATAACGATAGCCGAAGCTATTGGCTTGGATTAAGAATGACTGGAGGAGTATCGGAGCAACTCCTTATCTCCTCCAGCAACCATGTACGAAAATCTTTAGCTTGCTGACTCTCATTTTTACCTAGGGGTGTTAATAAGTAATAAGTAAAACTCTCGCGATTCAGAAATTTAGGTAAAGGACAAATCAACTTTCCGCTTGTCAATTCTGATTCCACCAGAAAATATTGGGCCATTGCAATTCCATGGCCTTCAATTGCAGCCAAGTAACATAAGGCTGAACTTTCATAGCTTAGACGTGAAAAATCCTCAAGTTTTACAGACAAACCAATTGAATCAAACCAAAGATTCCAATCATCAGGACGTCCAATAGCATCTAATAACTTATATCGGCTAAAGTTATGCGGGATCTCAATTGGACCACTTTCCAGTAAAGACGGGCTACATACAGGAAGAATAATATTGGAGACCAATCTTGTAACATTTGCATCACTCCAAGCTCCATCCCCCAGACGTATTGCACAGTCCAAATCTTCTTGATCGAAATTTACTGGATCCATTGAGGTGGTTAATACCACTTCCATTTTGGGATGTAAGGCCAAAAAACTAGAAAGTCGAGGTATAAGCCAGCGAATTGAGAATGTTGTGTAGCAACGCACCTTCAATTGATTTTGATTGTGTCCGGAAAATAAACGCTTGGTTGATGATTGGATTTCTGAAAGAGACTTACTAATATCTTCATAGTACTCACGCCCTTTCTCTGTGAGAATTAAAGCTCGGTGCTTGCGAGAAAATAACTGAACCCCGACAAAGGACTCTAAGGCTGTCAACTGCCTGCTCACTGCACCAGGAGTAACATTAAGCTCATTAGCTGCCCTTGAAATACTCAAGTGGCGAGCAACTACCTCAAAAACTCGCAAGTTATTTAAGGGGGGAAGATGTTCTCGTTTATTGGGCTCCATATCTACTTAAGTTTATGACAAAAAATGTCCTATTTGAAATTAAATGATTTGTCGGTAAAAATACTTTCTTACATAATTTCTTTAAATGAATGAGCTATTGCAAAACATGGTGGCTAACATAAAAATATTATTTCTGGATTTTGATGGTGTTCTTCACCCTCTTAATAGCGAGAAAGAAAACCTATTTTGTAAAGTTCATTATCTTGAAAAAGCCTTAGAGGGTACTTCCTGCAAAATTGTTATCACGTCAAATTGGCGTCTGACTTATAACACTGAAAAGATGAGCGAACTTTTGCCAAGGTCAATTAGAAAATTAGTCATTGGGGCCACGGAGGTTTTAAATGAAATCAATCATAAAAGATTTATAGAAATTGAGAGCTACATAAGTACACATATAAATTCGAGCTCAATAGACTGGCGTGCCATCGATGATTCACCCCAAGACTTTCCAACTGATTGCAAGAATTTGATTTGCTGTAACCCCATTTCAGGTATGGGCAGCACAGAACAAATCCAGATTGCCAAATGGTTAAAAAACTAATCGGGCCTCTTGATGAAGGCTAGAAAGTTGCTCATCCATCCAGAGATGAACGTCATAATTCTTAACGGATCGCCTTAAAGAAATCATGCGCTTCTTTCTTTCATAACTTCCCATTGATAGTATTTGATTGAATGCCTGGATGGCATCTTTCTCATTCAGGGGATCGTAGATGACCGCAGAGGGTAGATCTTTTGCTGCTCCAGTATGCATAGAGAGCATTAAGGCTCCATCCTCATCATCTCTAGCGGCAATAAATTCTTTACAAATTAAATTTTGGCCATCCGCCAAACTAGATACCCACAGACAGTTTGCTGAGCGATACAAAAATGTAAGTTGTTTTTTAGTTAGAGCACTCTGCTCAGAAATAATTGGCTGCCAATCTTTTGAGCCATACTCATTATTTATTTTAGCTATTAACTCAGTGATCTGCGCTTCATATTGCTTGTATTTCAAGATGGATGGTCTCGTTTGAATATAAATCTGTATGAATTTGATTTTTTTCACCAGAGATGGATTTGAATTCAATATTTTTTTGATTACATTTAGTCGCTCAATAATTCCTTTTGCATGATCCACTCTATCTACGCTTAAAAAAATGTAATCAGTTTTTTTCAATTGATATTTTTGAGTAATTGCAGATTGATTCCTAGTTACAGATAGTTGCTGTAAATTTTTCAACACCGGCCACTCAATTGAAGCTGGGTACACCCCAAGATTCGCCACACTGCCTGACCGAAGGTCTTCAGGTATAGAGCTTATAAAATTAGATCTGTCTTGATTTGTCTGAAAACCAATATTATCTGCACCCAATATGCCACTGATTAGTTCACGGTTCCAGGGGCATACTTTTAGCCTACTATACAGAGGCCACGGAATATGCCAATAAAATAAAATTTTTGCGCGTGGTAATGCAGACCTGATTAGCTTTGGTAACAACGCTAATTGATAGTCATTAATAAAAATAATGGGCTCAGCAAGATCACTCGCACAGCGAACTACTTCCTCTGCAAATAAATGGTTTGCAACAACATATGAATTGAAGTCCTTACTATTGAATAGTGGCTCCGCACTCTGATGATGGCACAGGGTCCATAGACCCTCATTACAAAATCCATCGTAATAAGATCGGTAAACCTCTGAGGGTAGGGCTACTTTTTTTACTGTTACCTCTTCATCCCCATATTCATCCTGATTGACTCCACCATTACTTGCTGAAATCCATGTTGCCTTAAATCGCTTTGCGAGGGGCTTTATCAAAGAAACGACACCTCCCACCAATCGATCTGGGCCCCCATTGGATACAAAAATCACTCTTTGCTTATTCACAATTCTGTTAATTGTGTGGGTTTTTTATTAATTACATCAATATTTGAAATATTCATATTCCCAATCATTATGTTTGATTATTTCTCAATGGATTATGATTTTTACTCGCTTGACTAATTTGCAAATCTACTCAAGAATGGGGGCTACTTTTATAAAAATCTATTAAAAACATGGACATAACCCCACGCTACTGGAATCAAAGCATACCCCCCATGCCATTGGGCAGTATGCATAAAAAGTCAAAGGAAATCATTTTTCCTCCAGTTGCTAAAGACTCTCCGTTAGATATAGATTACGTTGATCAAGAATTAAATCCCAATGGCACTTTATACAGCTTCACTGTTATTCACCCAAGTAAGAAATTAGGTATTCAACCTTATGCAATTGGCTTTGTAAATCTACCAGATTTTCCAGTCAGGATATTCGGACGGCTCGTCCAAAGCGGAAGCCCTGCTATTGGAGATAAATATTTAATGAAGCCAGATACTGAATTTGGCCATATTTTTGAAAAAATAAGTCAATAGCCCATGAATAAAAATATGATCTACATTGAAGGTGTTGCTATGACACGCTTCGACAAGCAGCCAAATACACTAGCACCTGAACTTGCTCAAAGTGCCATTCTTAATGCAGTTAAAGATGCCAACTTAACATTGAATGATATCGAAGCAATTTATTGCGCAAACGTATTTGGGGGGATGATTCTTGGTCAACTGATTGTGCGTGATCTTCAATTGCAAGGAATCCCCATATACAACATTGAAAATGCATGTGCTAGTGGAGCTACAGCCGTTCATCTAGCGAAGCATGCCTTATTAGCCGAGCAATATAAAACAATTTTAGTGGTTGGCATTGAACAACTTACCCAACTTGGTGGTGGCACAATTCCATTGCAATTAAATGACCATAAGACCAGAATTTACGCAAACTCTGGATTAGTATTACCGTCAATTTATGCCATGAGAGCAACGCGCTATCTTTACGAGAGAGATGAAGATCCTAGTCTATTAGCGCAAGTGGCTGTCAAAAATAGATTTAATGGCTCACTAAATCCATATGCACAACAAAGAACGCCTACTACGATTGAAGAAGTATTATCTTCTCGCATGATTGCTGAGCCTTTAACGCTCATGCAGTGCTGCCCCTCTCAGGTTGATGGTGCAGCAGCCCTCATCCTTAGCACCGAACATAACAATGGACGAAAGCCAGTTAAATTGCTAGCGTCAATTGTTCAATCTGGTATGCAAGAAAAATATTCTGACGATATTTTAGATGCGGAAATTACTGCCAGGGCTGCAAGACTAGCTTATGAACAAGCCGGTATTGGGCCAAATGATATTGATGTCATCGAATTACATGATGCATTTACCATTGCTGAATTAATTTATTACGAGGCTCTGGGTATTGCAAAGCCGGGAGAAGGCCCAGAATTATTACGCTCTGGCAAGACTGGACTTAGCGGGAAAATTCCTGTAAATCCAAGTGGTGGCCTACTGGCAAAAGGTCATCCTCTCGGCGCTACAGGAGTAGCCCAAATGGTAGAGCTTACATGGCAACTTGAAGGTAGAGCTATGGAACGCCAGGTAAATAAGCCCAAAATTGCGCTTGCACAATGCACAGGTGGTGGTATTGCTGGGGTTGATCACGCCGCCTCCTCTGTTCATATCTTAGGAATTTAATATGTCTCAACTACCAAGAAGAGTTGCCATCGTTACTGGAGCAGCGCAAGGCATTGGCTTTGGAATTGCTAAGAAATTGGTAGTTAATGGCATTGATGTTGCATTAATTGATTATGACCAAGCGAAACTTAGCGCCGCTGTTGACCAACTCAAGGGATTTGGTGGCAAAGTAATTGGAGTTTCTGGAAATGTCTGCAAAATTGATGAGG
>Ga0164295_10004505_pt1 | contig 11094 bp, 8 predicted proteins | sample GEODES006metaG_FD_111798 | JGI IMG/M metagenome (GOLD analysis project Ga0164295, IMG submission 111798) | Oligotrophic lake water microbial communities from Sparkling Lake, Wisconsin, USA - GEODES006 metaG | ecosystem: Environmental > Aquatic > Freshwater > Lake | place: USA: Sparkling Lake...
GAACTCGTTGGCATCTGCCGCGAAGGCAATGCCTTTGTCATCGGCGCCATGACACGCCACCTCGACGTTGCCAACCACGCCGAGCTCAAAGCCGCCATCCCCGCGCTGGCTGACCTGGCCGCCAACATCGGCGATCGTCAAGTGCGCGCCATGGGCACGCTGGGCGGCTCGGTTGCCAACAACGACCCTTCGGCCTGCTACCCCAGCGCCGTGCTGGGCCTGGGTGCGACCATTCACACCACCAGCCGCAAGATCGCTGCCGATGATTTTTTTCAGGGCATGTTTGCCACCGCCCTCAATGAAGGCGAGCTGATCAGTGCCATCAGCTTCCCGATTCCTAAACGCGCCGCTTACATGAAGTTCAAGCAGTCGGCTTCGCGTTTTGCGATGGTCGGTGTGTTTGTAGCCCAGTTTGACGCCGGCGTTCGCGTGGCCGTGACCGGCGCTTCCAGCGGCGTGTTCCGGCACAGTGGGCTGGAAGCCGCGCTCTCCAAGAGCTTCACGCCTGAGGCGGCTGCGGCCGTGAAGATTGACGCGAGCGATCTCAACAGCGACATTCACGCGACAGCGGCCTACCGGGCCAACCTGATCAGCGTGCAAACCCGGCGCGGCGTGAGCCGGGCGCTGGGCTGAAGGCAGCAGCCCCCGGGCTCCATTGGCGGAGCCTGTCGTGGCGGCCGGCTTCTGGCGCCACGTCGGGCACTGCCATGCCCCCGCCCAATTGAACGCAAAATGGCAGCATGTTGAAAACCCTTTTTCCCAGCATCGATGCCTTGACCGAGGCCCTGCAACAGGCCGGCTACTTTGCCGACCGGCGCCTGGCCACGGCCGTATTTCTGGCCCTGCGCCTGCAACGTCCGCTTTTGCTTGAAGGCGAGCCGGGTGTCGGCAAGACCGAGCTGGCCAAGGCGCTGTCATTGGCGTTGCAGCGAGAACTGATCCGCCTGCAATGCTATGACGGCCTGGAGCAACGCGAAGCGCTGTACGAATGGAACTACGCCGCGCAGCTGCTGCACATGCGCGCCTCCGAGGGGCGCGCTGAAGTTACCGACGTTGAGCGCGAGGTCTACCAGGGCCGTTACCTGATTCGCCGCCCTTTGCTGCAGGCGCTGCAAACGCCGGCCCCCGGCGCGGTGCTGCTGATCGATGAGGTGGACCGCGCCGACGAACCCTTCGAGGCTTTTTTACTGGAGTACCTGGGCGAGTACCAGGTCAGCATTCCGGAGCTAGGTACCATCCGCGCTGAAATCACCCCGGTGACTATTCTCACCAGCAACCGCACCCGCGAGCTCAATGACGCGGTTAAGCGCCGCTGCCTTTACCACTGGCTGGACTATCCCGACCGCGACCGCGAGCTGGCGATTGTGCGGGCGCAAGTGCCTGGGGCCAGCGAGCAACTGACAGCGCAGGTGGCGCAGTTTGTAGACCGGTTGCGCCATTCGCCCTTCGGCAACGCTTTCCAGCGTGCGCCCGGCATTGCCGAAAGCGTCGAGTGGGCCAAGGCGCTGGTGGCGCTGGACACGCTGGTGATCGACCCCGAGGTGGTGGCTGATACGGCCGGCATTTTGTTCAAGCAGCGCGAGGACGTGGCGGCCCTGACGCACCAGCTGGCCGTCGAGCTGCTGCGGCCTGACGAAGCCAGCGAGACCGACAACGCACCATGAGCCTGGGCGATGCGCGCAGCGGCAAGCTGGCCGATAACGTCGCCGGCTTTGGTCGGGCCTTGCGCCGTGCCGGCGTCAAGGTGGACAGCAGCCGCATTGCCCTGGCCAAAGAAGCCGCGCTGGCCGTTGGCCTGAGCGAAAAGGCTGACCTGAGCGCCGCCTTTGAGTCTGTGATGGTCAGCCGCGAGCAAGACCGGCTGGTCTTTCGCGAGCTTTTTGACGTTTACTTTCAAGACCCGAAACTTGCCAACAAGCTGTTGGCCCAATTGCTGCCCAGCGCCGAGGGCAAGGCCGAACCGAGTAAGCGCCGCCCGCGCGTGCGCGAAGCGTTGACGGCGCAACAGACCTACGGCCAGCAAGCCAAGCCCAGCACCGAAGACCAGAAGATCGAGTTCGACGCGGTTATGACGGCCAGCGACATCCAGCGCCTGCAGCACGCTGATTTCAATTCGCTGTCGGCGACTGAATACCGGCTGGTTGAAAAGCTGGCGCGAGACATCAAGCTGCCGCTGCCAGAGTTCAAGTCACGCCGCAGCCGGCCGGCCGACAGCGGTGCACGCATCCATTGGCCCGGCGTCATGCACCACGCCGCACGCACCGGCGGCGAGCTGATGCACCTGCCGCGCTTGCAACGCCGGCAGCAGCCGCTGCCGCTGCTGGTGCTGGTGGATGTGTCGGGCTCGATGGAGCGCTATGCCCGGCTGCTGCTGGCGTTTTTGCATGCCGCTACCCGGCGCCATCCGCAGCGCGATGTGTTTGCTTTTGGCATGGGGCTGACAGACCTGAGCCAGGCCTTTGAAGCGGCCGACACCGACGAGATGCTGGCGCGTGCCAGCGCCGCCATCGAGGACTTTGCCGGCGGCACCCAGCTGGGCGTGTCGCTGACCAGCCTGCGCACGCAGCACGCCCGCCGGCTGGTCGGGCGGCGCACGGTGGTGCTGGTCATTACCGACGGCCTGGACACCGGCGAGCCTGATGACCTGGACCGCGAGCTCGCCTGGCTGCGCCGCCGCAGCCGCCGCTTGCTGTGGCTCAACCCCTTGCTGCGTTTTGAAGGCTACGCGCCGCTGGCCCGCGGCGCCAGCGTGCTGCACCGCCACGCCGACGGCATGCTGGCCGTGCACAATTTAAACCGCCTGGAAGAACTTGCCGCCAGTTTGGCGGCGCTGATGAAGTCATGAAGCCGCACCCTCCAAGCCCAAAGAGGGATCCCCGCATTCGCGAGGATGCCGAAAAGGGGCGAATCAGCACAAAATCACCCCTTCGTCATTCCTGCGAAAGCAGGAATCCATCTTTTTTCTGCCTACGCACCCTCTTGCCCGCCATTTGCGCGTTCGCATGATCAAATCGAAATAAAAGGAATCCATCATGGAAATGCAAGCCAGCCGGCAACTCGCCGTCACCCAACAACAAGCCTGGGACGCGCTCAACGACCCTGAGGTGCTCAAGGTCTGCATCCCCGGTTGCGACAAGGTTGAGGCTTCGGGTGAGAACCAGTACGCCATCGGCATGGCGCTGAAGATCGGCCCCGTCTCTGCCAAGTTCAAAGGCAATATCGAGCTCAGAGACATTCAAGCGCCGGCCAGTTACAAGCTGTCCTTTGAGGGCCAAGGCGGACCGGCCGGGCATGGCAAGGGCAGTGCGGCGGTGGTGCTCACGCCGAACGCCGCCGGTTGCGAGCTGGGCTACACGGTGCAGGCTTCGGTGGGCGGCAAGATCGCCCAACTCGGCCAGCGTTTGATTGACGGTGCAGCCAAGGCCATGGCTGAAGATTTTTTCAAGCGCTTTGACATGGAAATGCAAAAGCAGCATCCTGCTTCTTATGCCGCGCGGGATGCGGCCACTGCGGCGTCTGGCGCTGCTGCCCCGGCTGAGGCCAGCGGTGGCGGTGTGCCGATCTGGGTCTGGGGCGTGGGCGCTGTGGTCCTGGCTGCCGTCATCTGGCTGAGCCGCTGAGCTGGTGCGAATCAAAGCCTGACGCACACGAAAGAACAAGCGGCATGGAAAACCTAGACGTGATGGTTTTGCGCACCCTGCGCGACTGGCGACTGGCGCGCCAGCGCGCCCTGCTGGCCACGGTGGTGCGAACCTGGGGCTCGTCGCCCCGGCCGGTCGGCTCCATCATGGCGCTGCGTGAAGACGGCACGGTGGTCGGCTCGGTCTCGGGCGGCTGTATTGAAGACGACCTGATCTACCAATACACCCAGGCCTATGCGGCCAGCCACACTGAGGGCGCAGCGGTTCAAGGCAAGGCGATTCCTTCGGGGCCGCCCGCTTTCATCAAGTACGGCGTGAGCGCCGACGAAGCGCACCGCTTTGGCCTGCCCTGCGGCGGCACGCTGGAGTTGCTGCTGGAGTTTGACCCCAGCGCGGCAGATCTCGCCACCCTGGTGAGCGCACTCGAAGCCGGCCAGCTGATGCAGCGCCAGGTCAGCCTGAAAGACGGCTCGGTCAGCCAGAGCCTGAGTGCCGCACCGAGTGAGCTCAGCGTGACAGCCACTGAGCTGGTCAATACCTTTGGCCCTGAATACCGCATGCTGCTCATAGGCGCCGGCCAGCTGACCGAATACCTGGCCACCATGGCGCTCTTCAGCGGCTTTGCGGTCACGGTCTGCGACCCGCGCGAAGAGTACCGCAGCGCCTGGTCGGTGGCGGGCGCGGTGGTGCTGAGCGACATGCCCGACGACGTGGTCAACGCCTTCAAGCCCGACCGCCGCAGCTGTGTGATTGCGCTCACGCACGACCCCAAGCTGGACGACCTGGCCTTGCTGGAGGCACTCAACACCGATGCGTTTTACATCGGCGCCATCGGCTCACGGCGCAACAACGAAGCCAGGCATCAGCGCATGGCCGAGCACTTTGGATTGAGCGAATTGACACTGGCACGCCTGCGCGGGCCCATCGGCATTTACATCGGCAGCAAGACGCCTTCAGAGATTGCAGTCAGTGTGATGGCCGAAGTGCTGGCCGTGAAAAACGGTGTGGAATTGCCGCGTGACATGGCCGTGGCGCAAGCCAAAAACGAAAGAGCCGTTGTGCACAACGACCCGGGTGAGCTGGTCTGCAGCGTGCGGCGCTAACGAGCCAGCCACCAGGCCAGGCTTTTGAGGCCCAGCACCGTCATGGTCAGCGAGCCCAGCACATGCAGGCCGGCGGTCAGCAAGGCCAGCCCATAGTGCCCGGCCATCAAAAACTCGACCACTTCCGCCGAGAACGATGAAAAGGTGGTCAGCCCGCCCAGAAAACCGGTGATCAACAACAAGCGCCACACCGGGTCCAGTTGCGGCATGGCCTGAAATGCCGCAATGGCCACGCCAATCAGGTAGCCGCCGATCAGATTGGCCGCCAGCGTGCCCCAGGGCAACAAGCCGCCGGGTGTGAGCCATAGCCCCAAGCCCCAGCGCGCTAAAGCACCTAGCGAAGCGCCTATGCAAATGGCCAGCACAGTCAACACTGCGTCACTTGCTCATTTGCATGGGCAGCCAGGTGGCAATACCGGGAAAAGCATAAATGATGGCCACAGCCAAGCACATGAGGAAGAACATCGGCAGCGTGACCTTGGCGATCCAGGTCAGCTCTTTGCCGGTCATGCCTTGCAGCACAAAAAGGTTAAAGCCCACCGGCGGCGTGATCTGCGCCATCTCAACTACCAGCACGATAAAGATGCCAAACCAGATCGGGTCAATGCCGGCTTTTTGGATGGTTGGCATCAGCACGCCCATGGTCAGCACCACCATGGAAATACCGTCCAGAAAGCAGCCCAGCAGAATAAAAAACAATGTCAGCGCCAAAATGAGTTGGCCCTGGCTCAGGCCCAGGGTGGCCACCCATTCGGCCAGATGCCGCGGCAGGCCGATGTAGCCCATCGAGAGCGTCAAAAATGCAGCGCCAGCCAAAATGAGCGCGATCATGCAGTACAGGCGCGTAGCGCCCATCAGTGAGTCTCTGAATGTTGCCCAGCTCAGCGAGCCTTGCAACGCAGAGATGATCAGCGAGCCGACCACGCCCACTGCAGCAGCTTCGGTAGCGGTCGCAATGCCGGCGTAAATCGAGCCGAGCACGGCAGCAATCAGCGAGATCACGGGAATCAGCGCACGCGAGGCCTGTATTTTTTCAATGAATGTGGTCTTGGCGTCAGCCGGTGGAATTTGCGTTGGGTTGCGCAGCGCCCACAAAGCGATGTAGCCCGAAAAAAGCAAGGCCAGCATCAAGCCCGGAAAAACACCGGCAATGAAAAGTTTGGCAATCGACACCTCGGCGGTGACGCCGTAAACGATCATGATGATGGACGGCGGAATCAAGAGCCCCAAGGTGCTGGCCCCCGCCAGCGTGCCGATGACCATATGCTCCGGGTAGCCGCGCCGCGTTAATTCGGGCAGCGTCATCTTGCCGATGGTGGCGCAGGTGGCGGCACTCGAGCCAGATACCGCAGCAAAAATGGTGCAGCCCACCACGTTGGTGTGCAGCAAGCGCCCGGGCAGCGCCTGCATCCAGGGGGCCAGGCCCTTGAACATGTCTTGCGACAAGCGCGTGCGAAACAAAATCTCGCCCATCCAGACAAACAAGGGCAGGGCGGTCAGCGTCCAGCTCGACGCCGAGCCCCAGATGGTCACGGCCATCGCATCACCGGCCGGGCGCGCCGTGAAAAGCTGCATGCCGATCCAGGCCACGCCCGACAGCGACAGCCCTATCCAGACGCCGCTGCCCAGAATCAGGAACAGCGACAGCACCAGCAGGGCCATGATGGCGATATCGTTCATGCGATCAATTCTGTTTATTCGTTGCGCAGCGCTTCGCCGCTGAGGGGAGCGACGCGCCGGTTCTGTAGTTCAAGCACTGCTTCGTCAATGAAGGCCAATGCAAAAATCAGCGCGCCACAGGCCATGGCCAGCTGCGGTATCCACAGCGGCGTGGCGTCGTTGCCGGTGGAAATGTCGTTGAAGGCATGCGACTGCCAGGCCAGCTTGCAGCAGTAAAAAGCAAACAGCAGGGCCAGCAGCACGGCCAGGCCCAAGGCCAACAGCTCCATGCTTTTTTTCCAGCGGCCTTGCAACTTGTTGAGCAGCAGGGTCACGCGTATGTGCTCGCCGCGCTTGAGCGTGTGCGCCATGGCCAGAAAGCCGCTGGCGGCCATCAGGTAACCCGCATAAGCGTCTACGCCGGGCGCGTGAAAGTGCAGCTGCCGGCTAACGATGGACAGCAGCACCATCAGCAGCAGCCCGACCATGCACAGCGCCGCCAGGGCGGCGGCGCTGTTGTAAATGCCGTCCAGCAGTTTGCGCATGGATTCAGGTTTTACTTGAGGTAAGCGTCAACCATGGCCTTGCCTTCAGGGCCGGCTTTTTCAAGCCATTCCTTGAGCATGACATCGCCCACTTTTTTCATGTCTGCTTTGAGCTGGGCTGAGGGTGCGACGATGCTCATGCCGTTGGCTTTGAGCGTGTCCAGCGAGGCTGTGTTGACCTTCTTGGAAGCTGCCCAGCCGCGAACTTCTGCGTCGGCCGCGGCCTTTTGCACGGCAGCTTTGGTTGCTGCGTCGAGTGCGTTGTAGGCGGCCTTGTTGACGATGACTGCGTTTTTAGGCAACCAGGCCTGGGTGTCGTACCAGAATTTCAGGTGCTCGTAGGTCTTGCTGTCCACCCCGGTGGAGCCCGAGGACATGAAGGATTCAACAACACCGGTGGCCAGGGCCTGCGACAGCTCGGAGGCCTGGATGGTCACAGGTTGAGCGCCCACCAGTTCGGCAATGCGGGCTGTGGCCGGGCTGTAGGCGCGCCATTTCACACCCTTGAGATCGGCCGCAGAGTTGATGGGTTTCTTGACATAAATGCCTTGCGGTGGCCAAGCCACGGCATACAGCAGGGCCATGCCTTGCTCATCGAGCTTTTTCTGCAGCAGGGGTTTTTGCGCCTGGTAGAGCTTCATCGCGGTGTCGTAGCTGTCAGCCAGGAATGGCAAGCCGTCAGCACCAAAAAGCTGCGCTTCGTTCTGGAAGTTGACCAGCAGGATTTCACCGGCTTGCGCCTGGCCACCCTGCACCGCGCGTTTGATCTCTGGAGCTTTGAACAGCGAGGCGTTGGCATGCACGGTGATCTTGAGCTTGCCGCCGCTGGCCTTGTCCACCTCGTTGGCGAACTGCACCAGATTTTCACTGTGAAAGTTGCTGGCCGGGTAGGCGGCGGGCAGGTCCCATTTGGTCTGGGCCATGACGCTGGCGCCCAGGCTCAGGGCAACGGCGGCGATCAATGCGAACTTGAATTTCATGAAGGACTCCTAGTGAAAGAGGTGGATCTAACAATTTTTTACTGAATCCGACAGCATAAAGGCATATTCCGGGCCGGCTTACTCGGGCATACCCCAAAGGGTGGCCGGCCGCCGGCTTTGGCTTATCCTCGCAGAATTCGCTGGAAAAACATGAACGCAACATCTCCCCCAAAATCAGCCACACCACCAGCCGGCACAGACCGCTGGCAGTTCTGGATAGACCGCGGCGGCACTTTCACCGACGTGGTGGGCAAGCGCCCTGACGGCTCGCTGGTGACGCACAAGCTGCTGTCCGACAACCCAGAGCAGTACCGTGACGCGGCGGTGGCCGGCATCCGGCACCTGCTTGGTTTGAAGCCCGGCGAGCCGGTGAGCGCCAAGCAGGTGGCCTGCGTGAAGATGGGCACGACGGTAGCAACCAATGCGCTGCTCGAGCGCAAAGGGGAGCCCACACTGCTGGTGACCACGCGCGGCTTTCGGGATGCGCTGCGTATCGCTTACCAGAACCGGCCGCGTCTGTTTGACCGGCACATCTTATTGCCCGAGCTGCTTTACAGCGCCGTACTTGAGGCCAACGAGCGTATGGGCGCACACGGCGAAGTGATTCAAGCGTTGGGCGAGACAGCGCTTAAAGTGCAACTTGAAGCGCACTACGGTCAGGGCCTGCGCAGCGTGGCGATTGTGTTCATGCATGGTTACCGCTTCACGACGCATGAGAAAGCGGCGCGCCGGCTGGCAGAAGCTGCGGGTTTCACGCAGATCAGCACCTCGCACGAAACCAGCCCGATGATGAAGTTTGTCAGCCGGGGCGACACCACCGTGGTCGATGCCTACCTGTCGCCTATTCTGCGGCGCTACGTCGATCAAGTGGCTGCTGAGATGCCGGGCGTGCAGCTGTATTTCATGCAGTCCTCGGGCGGGCTGACCGACGCGCATGCTTTTCAGGGCAAAGACGCCATCCTGAGCGGGCCGGCCGGCGGCATTGTCGGCATGGCGCGCACAGCCGCCATTGCGGGCATGGACAAGGTCATTGGCTTTGACATGGGCGGCACCTCCACCGATGTGTCGCATTACGCGGGTGAGTTCGAGCGCGAGTTTGAGACGCAGGTCGCCGGCGTGCGCATGCGCGCGCCCATGATGAGCATTCATACGGTGGCCGCCGGCGGCGGCTCGCTTTTGAAGTTTGACGGCGAGCGCTTTCGCGTCGGCCCGCAAAGCGCAGGCGCCAACCCCGGGCCGGCCAGCTACCGGCGTGGCGGCCCACTGGCCGTGACCGATGCCAACCTCATGGTCGGCAAGGTGCAGCCGCTTTATTTTCCCAAGGTGTTCGGCCCCAACGCCGATGAGCCGCTGAGCAAGGCGGCGGTCGAAGAAAAGTTTGCATTGCTGGCAGCGCAAACCGGCCGCAGCGCCGAGGTGGTGGCCGAAGGCTTTATTCACATCGCCGTGCAGCAGATGGCCAATGCCATCAAAAAAATATCGGTGGCGCGAGGCTATGACGTCACGCGCTACACCCTGCAATGCTTTGGCGGCGCGGGCGGTCAGCATGCCTGCCTGGTGGCTGATGCGCTGGGCATGACGCGCGTGCTGGTGCATCCGCTGGCCGGCGTACTGAGCGCCTACGGTATGGGTCTGGCCGACCAGAACGTGATTCGCCAGCAGGCCGTGGAGGCCACGCTGACCGAGGCCGCTATGCCGGGCATTGCGCAGCAGTTGCAAGCGCTGGCCGCCAGTGCCCGTGAGGAGTTGCAGCGCCAGGCGGTGAATGCCGGTGCGCTGCACGTGCACCAGCGTGTGCATGTGCGCTACCTGGGCAGCGACGCGGCGCTGATCGTCCCCTTTGGCAGCTTAGTGCAAATCGAAGCTGCTTTTGAGGCGGCCTACCGTCAGCGCTTTGCCTTTCTCATGCACGGCAAGTCGCTGGTTGTTGAGGCGGTATCGGTGGAGGCCGTGGTGGCTGGCGATGCGCCCATCGAGCAGCGGCATACATTGAATCCGCAGCGCCAGGTGCCGCGCCGCGACACCGTGCGCATGTACTCGCAAGCCCAATGGCACGATGCCGCGCTGTTGGTGCGCGAAGACCTGCGGCCCGGTGATGTGATTGACGGGCCGGCCATCATTGCCGAGAAAAACGCCACCACGGTGATCGAACCCGGCTGGCAGGCCAGCCTGAGCGCGCTGGACCACCTGGTGCTGGAGCGGCGCACAGCGCGACCCACGCAGTTTGCCGCCGGTACCTCCGTAGACCCGGTGCTGCTGGAGGTCTTCAACAACCTGTTCATGAACATCGCCGAGCAGATGGGCCTGCAACTGCAAAACACCGCGCATTCGGTGAATATTAAAGAGCGGCTGGACTTCAGCTGTGCACTTTTTGACCCTGCCGGCAACCTGATCGCCAATGCGCCGCACATGCCAGTGCACCTGGGTTCGATGGGCGAAAGCATCAAAACGGTGATCCGCGAAAATGCCGGCAACATGCACCCGGGCGATGTGTTTGTGCTCAACGACCCCTACCACGGCGGCACGCACTTGCCGGACATCACGGTCATCACGCCGGTGTACCTGAACGAAGGCGATGCAGAGCCGGCTTTTTACGTCGGCTCGCGCGGCCACCATGCCGATATCGGCGGTATCACGCCCGGCTCGATGCCGCCTTTTTCGACCACTATTGAAGAAGAAGGCGTGCAGATCAACAATGTCAAGCTGGTCGATCGCGGCGTGCTGCGTGAGGCCGAAATGCTGGCCTTGCTGCAAAGCGGGTCGTACCCGAGCCGCAACCCGGCGCAGAACATGGCTGACCTCAAGGCGCAGATTGCCGCCAACGAAAAAGGCGTTCAAGAGCTGCGCAAGATGGTGGCGCAGTTTGGCCTGGACGTGGTGCTGGCCTACATGAACCATGTGCAGGACAACGCCGAGGAATCTGTGCGCCGGGTCATCACGCGGCTGAAAGATGGCGCCTTCACCTTGCCGCTGGACAACGGCGCGCAGATTCAGGTGGCGATTCGCGTCAACAGCGCAGAGCGCAGCGCGGAGATTGATTTTTCCGGCACCTCGGCGCAGCAGGCCAACAACTTCAACGCGCCCACGGCCGTTTGCATGGCAGCGGTGCTCTATGTGTTTCGCACGCTGGTGGACGACGACATTCCGCTCAATGCGGGTTGCCTCA
>Ga0164295_10004506_pt1 | contig 11093 bp, 11 predicted proteins | sample GEODES006metaG_FD_111798 | JGI IMG/M metagenome (GOLD analysis project Ga0164295, IMG submission 111798) | Oligotrophic lake water microbial communities from Sparkling Lake, Wisconsin, USA - GEODES006 metaG | ecosystem: Environmental > Aquatic > Freshwater > Lake | place: USA: Sparkling Lake...
TAGGGACAACTTTGACTATTATTCAGTGATTGCGAGGCCGGCGGACACCATCCAGTACGACTGGTATCTCATTCCGAAGACGATGCTGGATGCAGCGGCGTTTACATGGGAACCCATGATGGGCGTAAGGGGCGCCAATGCGGGAGAGCAGGTGGGATGGCGTACGGATGTGCGCAACGGCATTCGCATGAAGATTACCTTTAGTATGTCCTCACAGCTTTGGATTGATGTAGCGATTACACCGGAAATTGCCGCTTGCAAAGTGGCGCATGCGGAAGTGGTGGCGGCCAGGAAACAGTATTCCTACATTGAATTGGCGGACTTGCTCAAGTGAACAAAAATTGAGTCTCTTGGTCACCGATGACTTGTAAGCATCATGGACGCAGTCAGTCAACGCACTCGTAGCAAGAAGGTTCAGGAGACACAGGACACACTAGAAACGAAGGAAACGCAGGAAACACTAGAAACGCAGGAAACACAAGAAACACAATACAAGATGCTGCAGGAATCAGACACGACAGAAAACACAGAAGACACAAGCTGGGATCATGCTGTACGAGATTCGCTAGATGACCGTATGGACAACTATGTAAGTGCTATGCTTTATACAGCAATCCATTATCCACGATTCTTTGTAGCCATGTGGGTTCTTGTTCTTGTTGCGCTCTCTGTCTTGGCAGTATCTACGCAGAAACTTCCTGCGTAAATCTTGTGTATTATTTTATTTTTACACAGAAACCTGTGCCGCATCTATTTCTGGTATTTCTATAGTAGGTCTTGGTGTATTAATCACTGCGTACAACCGAGTTCTTACAGAGCGCAGGATATCGGCGCTCAACAGGAGCAGTAGAATGGGAGGCATGAGTGCGGATAACAACGACGCCGTGCTTCCAATATGCGTATAATACATGATGTAGCAAAGGAAGACAAACAAGGAGATGAGACACCAGTGACCAATAGAGGTGTACAAGAAGATGCTGAAGGTGAGTAGATTCGGCATTATTTTCCAAATGGATATGCAGGCAATAAGCCAGCCTAGGATGAGGATCGTCATGAAGCCCCAGTTGGCGGAGAGCAGGAGAGGCTGTCCTCCAGCGACTCGTGAATAGTAAATACCGTATCCTAACATGTAGTAAAAGGGTGAGCCCGCTACAATCATGGCCACAATGTTATGGGAAGCTACGGCCTTCAGGACGGAGTTGTAGGTGGTGCGAAGCCCTTTGAAACAGTCTTTGGGTAATCGGGAGGTCATTGCGAACAAGATGTCGGAACAAAGGGGATTCAATTTTGCAGTGGATGCCACAGTATTATTTTGCAAGTTATAATCAAAGGTCATGCATCTGATTATAATATTTCAATGTGGATCTAAATCCACCCTTGGGGAATAAAATTCCATTCATAGATCATCACTTTGGGAACATTGCTATAGTTCTTTTGAACAGTCGCCAAGAAATCATCAAACTTTGATTCATCCCAGATACCAAATGCATCTAAAACTCCACAAATAGCAGATTTCGTAACTTGACCCGTGCCAGCGATCGGGGCCGTTGCAATAAATTCTGTTCCAGGTGCATTGGAGGGTGCTCCGCACAACATGAAGTTTGTAGTTCCCGTAGACACGATCGTGTATTTTACCGTTGTGATCATATCAGACGCAGCTACAAGGTCTGTATTATAACTTGCTACGCATTCTCCACTAAATGTAGGACCCTTTGTCCATTTTTCAACAGAAAACATGGCCCATCCCTGCTGATTCGTGTTTGATTCGGATAAACTTTGCAAGGCAGTCCCTATAGGTCCAGCTAGTAACTTATCTACATCATTGAGGGAGGTACAGTAATTGGTTCCATTCTTAGCAAGGGAACAGGCGTCACCGCCCTTTGTAACATTGCACGCTGATGATGTTTCCCCAACCCAATATATTTCTGGGTATCTTGCGCCTCCAATATCAAGAGTTGCATCACCTGCCATTCTTCCGGAAGCCCATCCCCAATCAAGAGGAATCCCTGGTAAATATGTTTGAAACATTGTCGTGATCCATGTTGAGCCATCTTTGGTAGAGTAACCAGTATTTTTCACTTTACCCAAAACTAAATTTTCAGAGTCAAATCCAATGCAGGTAACTTTTTTAGACTTTGCAAGCAAATTAAGCCTTGCGACTTCTTGAAATGCAAGCTCCATCATATCGTTTTTTCCTCCAATGCTTGTCCAAGGAGTAGGAGAATTAACCCAAGGATAATCAGGTTCCGTATCCAGTAAAAATCCTGCTTCGCATGTGGACGGCAATTTGTCTAACCAATGCGTCACGACCCAATTTAGTTTGATATAGGGACAAAAAGAGGGATCTTGGATTAAAAAGAACGCCCGTGTTATATTTTTTTTGGTAATATATTTGATATAATCATTACAGTAGCTTGCAAACTCCAATTCATTTTTTCTACATTGGGTTGGAAGGCTCTCGTGCCAGATACCAATTTGCTGATTAGTTGATGAAGAATTGTTTCTGATATCCGTCATCTCCTTATGTTGGATGGGTTATATTTTTACTTTCACCAGTTGAATCACTTGTCCATTTGTAAAAGGTCCATTAATTTGTGCACCCGAATTCCATCCATAGTTGTAATACCATGTATTTAAATACGTAATGGATGAATCAATTGTATATTTTAAAGCAGTGTCAGTTTTATCAACCGCAATGCCAGGTGCTGCATGAACATCAGACCCTCCAACCCATTGATTAGATCCAGGTGGATTATTTTCAGGACTGTTCAGTGAGTTGTCCAAAATGATGGTGACGGTTGCCATTTGTTCTATGATACAGGAAGATATTAGACTGACGGACGCTGTATATCTCTATTTTTTGAAAATATGAGATGCTACAGTATTTAGACACATTAGCATTTCAAATGCTCACGGGTCTAAAATTCTTATTGGTTGCGCTAAGCAGACTTAGAGTCACTAAGTGCTTGTTTTATAAGTTCAACGGTCTATATTTAAGAACGATAGACGACGACGACTGGGCCAGTTGCCACACGCACTAAAAACCGTGCGCTGGTGGACCCAGCTACTGTAGCGGCTCCAATAATTGTTGTGTCCGTGTTAACCGTAAAGGTTGCGACGTGTGTAGCAGCAAGATTGATATATGTAAATTCTATGGTCGTACCAACAGCAGTACCAAGGAGAGCAATAATATCTCCACCAGTTGGCAGTTGGATACTGCGAGCTGCGGCGAGGTTCGCAGTCACAATGCCACCTGCTATTTGAGCGGCGGTTACGGCCGTAGCGACACCAATGTCACCAACAGTGCGTATGTCGGAAATATTTCCGTAAATGAGCGCATTTCCACTCAAATCCAGGCGGCCGCCGGCCAAGATGTCGCCACGGGTGTAGAGAGCATTCGCACGTGCCGGGGCGGAAAGACCTGTTCCTGTTCCGTTAGGACCATCCAGGAAGAAGTTTGCACGATCCGTATTCATGAGCGAGAAGACAGTGTCGTTGGGATTGATGAAGCCCGTGAGCATGCTGATGGGATCGTACACACTTACTAAGTAGTCATTGATGTTGGGATTGGCGCCAGGAAACAATTTCTTACCCGTTTCATGAAGAATGCGTCCTTGGGGGCAGTTGGCTGCTGTCGCAGCAGCTAGGACAGCCAAGGTTCCAGTATATGTGCCGTTCACAAGCGCAGTGGAATAAGAGAAAATATCCGTGTTGAAGGCTGCAGTGGAAATATAGGAGCGTCGGGGCACGGAGGCGTAGTTGCCATGGGATACGGTGGTGATGTGGGCCATTGTATATACTGAGTAAAGAATATTTTTTGAGACCTGTAAAAACAATCCAGATAAATATCTATGAGGAATTCATAATCATCCAATTGACTCGTCCTTCGTCCGTGCTACTATTTGATACAATTCGGAAGGTGGATGTCGGGACAATTAGGTCTGCACTCAGAATTCCAGCGTTGGATTGCTGTGTGTAGGTCAAAAAGATGATGCTACTTGCTCTCACATAGGGTGTTGACACGAAAAACTGTTTGTAAGTGCTACTTATGTTACCATTTGACAGATTTGCATTTCCAATCGTGCTATTATTTTGGAGATAGAGATTGCCGCCAAAGAAGACGTTTCCGCCACTGTAAGTATTGCCGATAGTTGACAGATTTCCACCAAGATATGTATTACCAATGGTTGACACGTTGCCGTAAAGCATGGCATTCCCGCTGAGATCCAGGCGTCCACCTGTCAAGACGTCGCCACGGGTGTACAAGGCATTCGCACGAGCCGTAACAGTAGATAGACCTGCATTTGGACCTGTGACGTTGTCAAGCAGAAACGCAGCACGGTCTGTGTTCATCAAGGAAAAGTTGGAATTGTTAGGGTTGATGAACCCCGTCAACATGCTGATGGGATCAAACACACTCACCATATAGTCTGTGATACCAGGATTGGCTCCAGGAAACAGTTTCTTGCCAGTTTCGTGTAAAATACGACCTGAAGGACACATTGTGACACTACTGCTTGGAACACTACCCAAGACGCCATTAAAGACCAAGCCGTTGAAAGCGGTCGTGTAAGTGTAAAAACTGCTGTTAAAGACCTCCGTGGAAATATAGGAACGTCTAGGCACAGAGGGCAAGGACCCGTTGTTATTGTTGGTGATGTGCGCCATTCTACTTTTTGAAGAATCTTTTCATCTTAGACCAAGGAACATTTAGACCGGCGAATATAATCTTCACGGGTCTAAGAAAGAAGGTATGCCCTTTGTTTCGTCTGTAGAAGGAACGTGCTCCTTTGGAAGAGCCAATAAAGCAGGGACAGTCGCATTTAATTATCCCAATTTTTCATCCACAACAGATTTAACACAAGTGTCTACAGCAGGTGTTATAGACAATGTATTATATTTGACAACTGCAGTTAATGGCGATACAGGGAATGTATATCGTTCCACCGCAATTCCTTATAACAGAAATTTCAAATTTGAGTGGAATTTTGAATGTGTGGGTGGATCAACTCCACCTGCAGATGGATTTTGTTTACAGTGGACAACTACGAATGATACAAATGGTGGTGGTGGTGGAGGTGTAGGATATCTTTCTACAGCAGCGCAAGCATTTACCTTTTTAACATATTCAAATCAACTGTTTCGGTGGTACGCAAACAATGTTGCTCAATTTACACAAACAGGGCAGAATTTTCAAAGAAATCTCTATTATTGGGCAATCTATAATCATTCCGCTTCAACAATGAACATCTTTTTTTCAACATCCGCTACACAGCCAGCATCCCCTAATTTTTCTTTATCAGGATTTTCATTTGGTGCAACAAGTTATTTTATAGGGTTTGGAGCAGCTACTGGTGGTGCAAACGCCAATCATATATTGCGGTCTATGAAACTTACATTTACATAATGGTCTTTAGGATGCCCTGAATCTATTCAACCAAGCCATTCGTCAGTGCTTCATTGAAAAAAAAAATCAGCGATATAACTAGAAAATGAACGCCCCCGTCTTGTCCGATGCCCAGATTGCCGCCATCCTAGAGAATCCCCAGGTGTCTGACCACAGGTCTCAGCTTGGAACTTCCCCCCAGGTCTATTTCACGGCTGAGATCCCGGAATCCGTTCAACAGGCGCTCCAGGCGGAATGGGGTATTCCGGTGGGATCCGATGTTCCCATGCGCTGGATCCAAGGTGATACTCCGGCGCACGTAGATTCCGGTCGCAGCGCCTTTGAACAAACCCATCTTGTCTATCTGACGGATAGCGAGGGTGAATTTGTAGTGGGCGATGCCTCGTATCCGATTACGAAGGGTTCCGCCTTTACCTTCCAGCACGGTGTCCAACACGAAACACGGGGCACTGGCCTGGAGCCCCGATTGCTCATTGGCCCTATGAGCGAGCAGGGATTTGCTGTAGGAGCTGCTCCTCCCTGTTTCCCCGCCGGTACTCGCATTCTGACAGCCGAGGGCTACAAGGTCGTGGAATCGGTTACAACGGACGACAGGGTTCAAACGTCCGATGGACGCTTCGTGAGGCCGACGCTGTTCAAGTTTTCTATTGCGAAGGCGACGAAGGAAACCGCTCCCTACAAAATTGCAGTGGGTGCTTTAGGCCCCAGCTACCCTCCCCATGACCTCTGCCTCAGCCCTCTGCACGCCATTTACGACACAAAAGGCGTCTGGCATATTCCGCAAGTAGCGGCGAAGGACAACGACAAGGTGACGCAATATGGTGTTGGAGAGCCGGTTACGTATTATCACATTGAATGCCCCGATTTTTACAGCGACAACTTGATTGTGGAGGGCGCCGTTGTTGAGTCGTTCAAGGGACGACAGGGCACACGGGATGTTGTGTATGAATGGGTCGCCGAGTTGAAGGGATTCCGACGTCTGCCAAAGGAGGAGCGACGCAGTGTGTCGGAGCGAGGGAACACGCTTGTAGTCTATTAGAGCTGTTGGTGCAAAGTAAAAATAGTCCCCTAAAGCAAAGAATGGGCTATCGTTTTGCCAAGGATGCGTCTGCACCTCTCAAGAAGATTGCACGAGATATACGAGATTATCATGCCGACGAGGTCAAGTACCGAGTCCTGCTCAAGATTCGTCCGACCGAAGTGACGGTGGAGACCGTGGGATATCCTCCGGTGAATCAGCTCTTAGAGTATTCCGTGAACAAGAGCACGGGCAAGGTGTCCGCCCGACACTTTGAAGAGGACGAGGAAACGGGCGAGATGGTGGAAATTCCCTGGAAGGAGGTGCGGTTTCTGGGCGTCTTTGACGAGGCGATTACGGAGGTGTTGGAGGCGCATGTCGTCAAGAGGGGCAAGACGACGAAGAAGACAAGGTCAAGGCGTGGAATGACCCGACGCAACTAATACGGCAGTATGAGTATTGACTTATTCGTATAGAATACGAACGAGTGAAATTGTTGGAAAAATTGAACTGTGGCAGCGCAGAAATTCTGTGGTCGGAACAAGATGAACCGTTCCTTTCCTACTTCCAAAATGATTGAAAGAGCAGATAATGCCCGTACATGTAGAGAGTGTGGAGACCAAATAAGATATCGCATGTGCGATTGTGTTGCATCGTTGCTAGAACGACCCGACCAGAGACCCCGTAGGCCGAAGCCTGCTGTAATGCCGAAGGCTACCGAGACGAAGGCTACTGCGGCGAAGCCTACTGAGACACCAGCAGAGTCTAAACAGTGAGACTGCGATTAGCGGTCTAAATCAAGGACGACCCCTCTAATATAATGTCCTATGGGAACGTTATTGCCTCCAGTATTCCTAAGGAATTAGATCCGTTTAAAAAGGAATGGGGGCATGTATTTACGTCTCCCTACAAAGATTGCAATTCTCACCCTACGAGACCCACACAGGATCTCGTTTTTTCATTAAATCGCCGATGTTATCCCATGAATTACGGCGGAAATCACGCCACCTTGTTGCTCTTCGTCATAAGCTGCATAGGAGGTCATAGGACAAGACGGTGGGGACCTTTCTTGTCGCCCGCAGACGCCTACGAATTAGTTCGCACCTTGTTGGAGTTTCCAACGATCCGAGTCAACAGGGCAGATTCGTATGGGGTCACGCCCTTGATGTATGCGTGTGCACACGGTCTTACAGATGTTGTCACCTTGCTCCTACGTCATCCAGATATAGATGTAAACAAGGCGACTAAGCGAAGGCCGATGCAATACAGAACATACACCATGTTTCCTCTCATGGGTGCGGCGGTATCTGGAGATTTGGACATTTTGCGGTTATTGCTTGCTCATCCAGGGATCAATGTGAATCAACGAGATGCATGGAGACAGACTGCGTTGAGCTATGTTACGGAATTGTCTAAAGGAACTGTACAACTCTACGGACCGAAACGAGAGTATTATGACGATTTGTGGCGTGTTAGAAAGCCGTTGCATTCGACGCAAGTCTATGCAGAGATTGCACAATTACTCCAATCCGCACAGGGAATCGCCACACACGTGACCTATATAACCACTGGCGAATATGCTCATAGGTCAAATGATTACCATTCAACTGGACACGAAGAGCATTTGCCGATCATGACATATGATTCTGACGATACACAGTATGTCTGCGGGTTTGAACTCTTGGAGGCCATTACGCAGGGAGATGAGGAACGGGTGCGAATTTACCTGAACCATCCAACCATTGACGTGAATTTCACTGTGACAGTGCAGGCCTTGTGGGAGCACGTTTGCAAGAGCATGAATCTTCCGAAAAAAGATTTGCAGTACGGGTTTGGACTTTTACAGAACTTTAAATGGGTGTCCAAAGATTCGTTATTTTCTCAGTTTGTGCGCAAGTGGGATGCGACGTGTGCAGTGGCTTTTCACGGAACTGCTGCCGACATGATGCAACGCATGAAACAGATGACAATTAAGCAGTGTATAGCAGCAGCGCAAGAACATGGTGGACGATGGTTGGGCGATACACCGTTGATTCGTGCGCACGAGTTGGGACACACCTGGATCGTCCACGCACTGTTAGACCATCCTCGCATTCACCCAAATCAGGGATGGATGGTGCCACAAGATCCGTTTGTAGAAGTTGATCCTTACAGAGGAGCGCTTCCGTCCTTGATGACACTTCTTACAAAGGCGATCTTGGATGGTGACGAAGATCTAGTGCGACGACTTCTTGCACATCCTCGTATAGACCTGCATGTGCCTTTTTACAGAATAGATGGCGATGGGGATACGGGTCCGATGCGGATACTTGAGCGGCGGACTCTGTTGGATGTAGCGGAACGGAGCGGCAATGAGATGATCCTAGGTCTCGTACGATCGGTGTTTCCTGCGCCAAATGAACCTGCTCCTTCCCCTAAACCATCCATCCGTAAGGAAAACAGACGCCTCTTTCGCAGGATGATGAAGGCTGTGGAGTCGGGTGACATCCCCGCAATAGCAGAGGCCGTTGCAATCTTGCCCTGGAAGTATCTGACAGCAAAAGGTGGGTATAAGGAATCGCATGTGCAGCGCATGATCTGGAAGTTGGTGACCCTGCCACACAGTGAACTACTGCGTACGCTGTTGACACAGTTTCCGCAGTGCTTGAACGAACGGGACGAGGACGATTACTCGCCGTTGGAACTGGCGGCGAAGATCGACCAACCGGATAATGTTGCCTATTTGTTGAGCTTTCCCGCAATTCAACACAAGACGGAAATTAAAATAGAGCATTGCAGTAATCTACGAAAAGATCGGTACACTTGGTTCGAATGGCCACCGAAAAAGAAGAAAAACCCTCTAGACAAGAAGAGCACGTACATCATAAAGAAACCGCATTCCTTTGATGTAACGCCTTATTGCGGATACCTGATGGAGAAACATCTCGTCAAGCGCAACGAGTTGAAGACGCTAACGGAGTTGTGCATGTTTTCTCGGACGAAGGCGGGTGTGATGCTCCCGCAACTGCCGTCGGATGTAGAGCGGTTTGTGATTGCAAGGTTCTTGATTCCAGAGATACCAGAACGCACGGAGGAACGAGTGGAACGGGAACGCAAGGATACCGCCGAACTCTTTCTGCTAAGCGGGTATGGGACCCCAGAGGAATTTTTCAGAGTTATGAACTATGAGCATCATTATACAGCGAATGGAATAAGATGGGCTCGTGCTGTAAGAAGGCGTGTACCAGAAGTGGTTATGGACGATGAAGAAGAGGCGAACGAAGAGGAAGCAGAACCCCTGCTGGTCGTGGAAGAAGAGCATAATGTGCCGCAAGCGCCTGTTACACCACCTGAGAACGAGTGGTTCACCATTGTCCGTTGGAGACGGGAGGACGATGTCGTGGAAACACCGCCGTTACACGATACTCTACGGCGAACCGTGGAAAAAGGAATGTATGAACGTGAGGATGGAACGGATCAAAGGGTGGATCTGATTATACAACATGGAATAGAGTATTGCCATGTGCTAGATACTAATATCGTGCATCGGATGTTATATGTGCGTGAAAAACGGGTCATTGCGGACCGTGTGGGGACCTTTGCACACGGCGCCATCCAATTTGATGCTGCGTATGCGGTGGACTGGTCCACGGTGGAAGAAAACTACGTAGTTCAGCCCCCGCCGCTTCCTGGGCGGAATGTGGTGCGGTTGATGCCGTGATCAAAATTGAGACCAACTATCAAGTATATCTCTTTAGGCCGACATTGCGCATTTTTAATTCATTCGTTGGCGCACCTCGGACACACCCAATCCCTGAAATCCGGCTCTACAAAGTCCGAGGAATCGGCACGTTTGACCCCTCCTATTTTTGGCGCATCGCATGTTTCGCAATACGCAGGGCACGTTTCCTTGCTGCCTGCACATCCTTCGTAGAAGTCAGATTCGCACCACTTCCCGCACCACTCGCAGGCGTTACGACAGTCTTTGACCTCTCCGCATCCGCCGCACCACCAACGGGTGGAATCGGCGCAGTCTATACAGATATAGGCATCTATGTCGGGATCGTAGGTGTCATTCTTGTAAACACCGGTTTGGCCGTAGTTGCTTTGACAAAAATCTTGGAGTTCCTCGCTTTCCAAGGACCGATCGCACACCCAACAGGTATAGGTGTGCGATAAGCACTCCCATTTGTTGCACCCGCAGTCGGTACAAAAAGCGGGACAGGCTATCCTGTTGCAGTTGGTGTGACAGTTGGGGCATTCATTATTGCTCATCCTTACACAGATGTGTGCTGCATCGTTTAGATAAATTTACACAGCCACAGCCCGTAAATCCGGCTCAGGCAGCGTAGCGGGTTTTACAGGCCACCGACACCGGTGCGAACTGCACATATCCTTGAGGATGTACACCAACACCAAAAGGAGCAGCATGCTCATCAAGATGATGAGAGTGGAATCTGTAGGGACCGTGATACTCGTGTAAATATTAATGATGGGCGTAGAATTTCCAGATACCGTAACCGACAAAGGAATGACGAAGGTTTGGTTGAATTGATTGTAGGCTGTCACATAGACTTCAATCGTTTCATTTTCTGTGGGGGTTATGAGCTGCGTTACAACAGTGGGTTGACAAAGGTCAGGATACAGTTGATTTGGCATACCGCATTGGGCGGCGACGGAACTTGTAAA
>Ga0164295_10004509_pt1 | contig 11091 bp, 4 predicted proteins | sample GEODES006metaG_FD_111798 | JGI IMG/M metagenome (GOLD analysis project Ga0164295, IMG submission 111798) | Oligotrophic lake water microbial communities from Sparkling Lake, Wisconsin, USA - GEODES006 metaG | ecosystem: Environmental > Aquatic > Freshwater > Lake | place: USA: Sparkling Lake...
AGACAAGGTTCAGAGTCGCCATGTCCCGGCGTCAACCCCGGGTCTGAACCCGCGTGTTACGTGCACTTGTTACGTCCCCACCCGAATTCATACCCGATTGTCTAACAAGAACGACGCTGAAAACACGCGCCATCTTAAGAATAATTTCGGGCATAAATTCATGTACCGGGGAACGAGCGCGCCCTTTTAACGTAGTGGTAACGTTGCATGATTTGGAAAGAGGTCGGCTTCTAGCTGCTCCATAGCCAAGCATTCGTCAGGCCCTGCCTTGACACACTAACCAGCCCCAGATCAGCCCCCAGGTCCCCCAGTTTGAATCAGATCAGCACAAGTCATGATTTAACATCAGCATATCCCAAGGCCATCATTTGGTACCACGGACAATATACATGTATGTTTTATGTGTGTCCGCCTCTCCGACACAGTCCAAAAGCCTTCAAGGCAAGCGGGGAAGATAGTCATCAGAGCTGACCTTTTCACACAGATCCATGCTCGAAGTGCTCCATTTTGCCAGCGCCACGATCGCTCGCACGCCATCGCTGTCGGTAGTGATTCCGGCGTTTAACGAGCGCGAGCGCCTGCCGAAGCCTCTCGCAGCGTCGCTCCTCTACTTGCGCACGCAAGCGCGAGACTGGGAGGTGATTGTGGTGGACGATGGCAGCACCGACGAGACGGCAGCAGCATTGAGCAGCCTGCGTGAAGACGAGCCGCATCGTCTACGCGTCGTGCGCTCGCCGAGGAATTGTGGTAAGGGAGCAGCACTCGCGGCGGGTGCGTGCTTCGCCGCGGGCGAGCGCATCCTCCTCATGGACGCGGACGGCAGCACTCCGCTTACAGCACTTCAGGATCTAGAGGACGTGATGGACCGTGTCGGCTGCAGCATTGTTGTGGGAGAGCGTTGCGCATCCCGGCCGTGGTACCGGGAGCTCATGGGCTACACCTTCCGTGCCCTCGCGTCCATGGCCGTGAGTGGCGTGACCGACACTCAGTGCGGCTTCAAGCTGCTGACGCGTGATGCTGCCGCTCTCACCCTGCCGCACCTGCACATTGAGCGATGGGCTTACGACGTCGAGATGCTGTACGTTGCGCAGCGTCTCGGGCTGGGCGTCGTCTCGGCGCAGGTCCCCTTTGAGGACGTGCCTGGCTCCAAGGTGACGTGGTGGACGCCGGTCGAGATGCTGCTCGACGTGCTACGTGTCAGTACATTCTACCGCCTTGGGATGTGGGAACTGCCGCAGCGGGGAGCGCAAAGCAACGGAAAAGGAAGCGCGCGACCCCGTCGAGGCACATACACCTTGCTGATTTGATTCACGTGAGCCGTCCTTTGAGACGGAGGTGTGGTGGGCGCGGGTGTGGCCGCGACATCCAATTGTAACTGACTGACTGACCGTAGACCGAGGCGACCACACCATGAAGGCCTGAAGACTTTTTCTCCCGCCACCTTTTGGCTGTTTTGGCCCCTTATCCTACTCGGAAGAGCGCAGCCTTTTCTGTCGTCTCGACTCTCGATAGAGGATAGGCCGTCCGCCCCCTATGTTTCCCTTCGTACGAACCGCCCTTCATACATTTACACGAACCCATGTGTCTTTTACTTTTTCGCATAAAGATGCAAGTCACACACTTGGAATGTTATTGTAGTTTTCCGACCGGACTATGCCGAGGGCGGGATGGACGCGTGGCGCGGGGAGGTCGCGTGGCGACTTCTGCAACGACGTGCTCTCGTTCGGCAAGGAGCCAAGGACGTAGCGAAGCACGGCGTCCAGGCAATCGACCTGGCCGCCAAGTATGACCCCAAGAAGAAACATGCCTCCTTCAACGACGCGGCGCTCGCGGGCCTTATCCATGAGACTCATGGCAGCGGATAGAGCGCCCCCGTATAAAGGCTCTCCCGCAGGCGAGACTGACGCTGAGAGCATACTCTGCGGAGCTAGGTACTAGGAAAAGGGGCCTCGGGTGTCCTTGGGTCCCTTGTAGATGGCCGAAACCGCCTAGAAACCGCCGTCGCGTCGTGCACAACCACCCCATCGCGAGAACTTTTGTGCGCGGCGGCCCGTTACACTCATTGACGTGAACCCACCCTTGAAATAAAAAGACGTGCATGCAACACCCACGGATCTCGCGCTCTCGCGGCGCTTCAGACGTTTCGAAGCTCCATGAAAGTCGCCTCGAAGCCACTGCCCCACCTCGCCGAGCCGCTGCCCTGACATAGCCCGTCGGTCTGGGCCGCATGAGAAAAAGCAAGAGCCCCAATGCTGGGCGCAAGAGCCCCACGCCAGTAAACGTGCCGTGTGACAGCGCGCTAGCAAGCCTAGAGCTCTTCGCATCCGATGGGGGCAAGGAGCCAATCGTACCACGTCAGGTGCACGGATCCTTTCCTATCTCGCCATCCTCGTCGATCAAAACTGCCCTGCCACCAGGCATGCTATGGGTGAGCGTGCGCGCGACCGCTCGCAACGCCAGGGCTCGAGTGCGCATCTACCGATGGGATCCTTCAACGTCCAACGAGGGCCGCCAGGAGCGAGATGCATGCGAGCGGCTCCACATGACCCTGTGTGAGAAGCCGCTCGAGCACCACTCAAGGACAGAGCAACAGGCAGCTGTTGTCATCCAAGCAATCTCGCGAGGGCTTGCGGTGCGTAAGGCACCAGAAGCGGATTTAGCAGCCAATCCACCTCCGAAAAACGTCACAATGACGGCCGCCGAGTGGACAGTGAAGCATAGTGCTGAGCTGCTGCAACGAGTGAGACACGCCGCGGAGCTTCGATGGAAGGCAGTGGACGGGCTGCATCAGCAGCAGCAGGCGCAGAGGGAGGAGGAGGCTCGGGTGATGCTCGCTGCTCACAAGAAACGAAAGGAGAAGGCAGCTGCGAAGGCCGCCAAGCGCGCCAAGGGCAATGCAGGCGGCAAAGGCGTCAGTGATGAGACGGCGCCGCTACCCGAGCCGAAGGCAGTGCTCTTGCCAAGCGATGATCAGTTCGCCACGTTGCGGCCGCTCGCGGCGTTGCCGCCCTTGCTGCTCAACTTCCTGCGTGCCAACTTGCTCACGGTTCACATGCATTTGAGTGGTGCGCGAGGCGGAACAGGAGGAGGCGCGGACGGCACTGGGGGAGGAGATGCGGCGGCGGGTGTGAACGCGGACGGCACGCTGTCGGTGGAGGCCTTCAAGGCATGCTTGCGGGACCTTGGCTTCCAATCGGCACTTCATGACCCGACCGACGACTTGGACGCCATGATCATCTCCCTGTGCCGCGCCCTCGGCGGGGGCCGTCATCTTCCGATGGCGTCGCTCCACCAGTACCTGCTTGCAGCCTCGCCCGAGCTCCATCGGACGGACTTGCAGCGGATCAGCATGTACGAGCCGGCCCTCTTCGCGGAGCAACTACCCTCCTCTCCCAAGGCAGGCGGCAAGGGAGCTTCCAAGGGTGGCACCAACGGCTCGTCCAAGGGAGGGGCTGTCGCGGCAAGCGCACCGGATGCCGCGGCCGCTAACGCCGCTAAGGAGCAACTCGCTCTGAAGCAAGCCCATCCCGAGAGGATCTTGCTGGTCCGTGTGGTGGTGATTGCCGAGGACCTGAGCACGACCACGTACACGCTCGAGGTACGCGTCGCTCCTCCGCTCTGTATCCCGCCGCTGCCCGACTCTCTCCGGCCGCTCATGGCACACATCGTGCGCTACCATGGCGTCACTGTGCAAGTGAAGCGCGCCTTCGGCCAGAGCGCCGTCCCGGGCAAGTCCATCGAGCCCACAGAGGCGCCGTCCCGGGCAAGCCCCTCGAGGAGGGCACCGAATGTTCTCTCGCAATCTCGCACCTACGGCCAGCAAGCACGCACCCTCCTGCACAAGGCTAGCGATCAAGACGAGCGCGCGCACCGCGCGGCCGTCGCGAGTGGCACCGCGCTCAACGGTGAGCTGGCGCTCAGCTGCGAGCGCTTCGTAGCGTGCTGCGTGACGTTGCGGATCGCAGTCGGCGAGGTAGCCAGGCTCGCCTTCGCGCAAGTGAGTCGTGAACGTCCCAACGCGCTGCTCGGTGCCTCGGGAGTGTGGTGCGCCTTCTTCTTTAGCTGTGTGCGCTCGCTCTCGTCGGACCCCCTCGACGTTAGCCGCCCCTTGCACCGCTGGTTCTTCGACATGGACGCCGTGCTCGCGCTCGCCACGGTCAAGCTCGAGCCACTCCAGTACAACCTACGCGCGGCGGCCACTGTCAATGCCGGGCTGCTCCACGGCGAGAGCGCCCTCCTCACCCAGCTTGGATCGGCGCTGTCGAGGACGGGACATGGAGGCAATGCTTCGGCGGGTGCGACTCACTATCTTGTCAGCGGCAGGCTGCTCGCGCGCGGGGACGATGCACTCCTCAACGAGGTCCACAGCGCCGGATCGAGGTCCGAATCGAGGTCCGGATCGACCGTAGGGCACGCGGAGCTGCTCGGCACGGCGCTGCACCGCACGCAGGCGTCGAGCACTCGAGGCTGGTCAAGGCTCCAGATGGAGATTTTCGGCCGATCCATCGTTCGGATTCGTGCCATCACGGAAGCGTGGTCCAAGAGCGGGCGCACGAACAAGGCGGATCAGCTCGTCCCGAAGATTGAGTGGAGAGCCCTTGCACGCAAATGGCGCTCCGAAGTCGACGCCTCTGCGGACATGGACGGCGGATTTTCCGCGTCGGAGAAGGACGAGCGCCAGATACTGAGGCAGGGCAAGTTTGTGTTCATGCAAGCCGCGATGGAGGAGCAGCAGTGGCCCTCTGCGTCCGCACCAGTGATGCAGAGGCCCACGTCGTCACGATGTGCGGTGGGCAACCTCAGATCACATCTCGGGAGCACACATGGGGTCGGTACCAACATGGAAGATGGAGCTACTCAACCAGCCCCAGCCGCACCATCAGACTGGGGTCGCAACATGAGCGCCCCACGTGTGGCGGCTCAACTACCGGCAACTCCTGTGGACTCGAGCACCGAGCGCCGTCTAGAGCGCCTCGCGCGCTCAGAGCCCATGCACTCGATGATCGCACGCCACTCGAGCGCCGTCTCGGGCGCCCACTCGGCCTCCCCCCCGTCCGGCCCTCCCGATGTGGATCAGCTCATCGAAGCCACTCGGCGGTTTCGCATCCAGAGTTCACTCGACCAGCCGCGGGCGCAGCTCGTGCCCGTGGACGATGCCCAGGCCCCCCTGCGTTACTCGCAGGAGCGGCTCATCAAGGAGCAAGCGGCTGGATTGGTCCGTACGGCTCCGATGCGAGCGCAGCACATTACCCACGGAGCGAGCTCTAGTGGGCCGTCCTCGCCTCACGACCCTCCTCGCTCCGCCTACACGACGACCCCACAGTCGCCGCATTACAGGATGCGCTATCTGGAGCATGTGAGGGCGAATCCGCACGAGCTCGACCCGATGGCGTATCTGCTCGGGAGCACCTTTGAGTACAAGCAGCTCTATGAGGAGCATGCCGAGCTGGCCGACATGAAGCTCGAGTTTGGGCCGGAGGTGAGGGACATCGAGGCGCACTTGTACGATGGCAGGTTGCTCGATGGGCGGCTGCTCCTTCGAAGCAGAGCGACGGCGGCAAGCAGTGCACCAGACCTCGATGGCGCTCACGATGGTGCTCGTATAAGTGCAGCCGACCTCGACGGCGAGCCAACGAGGATAGCGAACGCGACCGCGTACAGTCGGCACCAACGTAGTCCTCCTCCTCATGCCACTGCATATGAGCCATCCGAGCTCGACACACAGCATCTCCATGAGCCCAGGAGCCCAGAGCTAGCAGCCGCGGCGGACGAGGCTCTCGAGCGGGTGCACGAGACAGTGTCCAAGGCTCGTGAGACGGGGCCCGCGCCGCGTCCAGGTAGCCATTACGATCGACGCACGTGGCGGCCTGTGGTTGCTGTGGCAACGGCTGCGGCGGCATTGCCATGTGTGCCGACTGTCGGGCATGAGCTTGAGGGCGAGTACGTTCGCCATTACCTCTACCACGCTGCTTCCATCTGGACCGCTGAGCGGTCGAAGGCTTCTCTGCCGTGGAGGCCGCCTCCCCGTCGGCCGGCGCCACCCCCGCCACAACCACTGCCTGGACGACTGCGTGTTTCGCCCAGCAGCCCCTCAATTCATGCGGCCTCGTCCGAGGCAGGCTTGGGCACGGTGCAGGAAGCAGGTGTTGCCCACAGCCACCCTGTCCCCAGGGCTGCAGTCATTGCCAGCGCAAGCACGGCGATGAAGGCGTTCCAAGAGCAGAGACGCACCTTCATTCGTCCGTGGTACGTAATCGCCGGCAAGCTCAATGCGCCAGTGGTGACCAAGGTGGAGGGGCCTTTTGATCTGACAAAGACCATTTGGGCCCCTCGGAAGGAGTGGAGTGATGCCAAGGACTTTGTCGATCACGAGGACATTCTATTCAAGCGGTTCAGTGCAGACTGGAGGCGTGCACTGCCACTCGGCCTCGTGAAGATGATCATGTGCCAGGATGGCGATGATGGCGTTCATCAGGATGGCGATGGCGTGCCCGACGAGGTCGATGAGGTAGGCGCGGTGCTGCTGATGAATCATGAATGGTGCACGATGACGTTCAACTTCTTCTGCTCGGCGACAAGGCTGGGCGACGAGAATCTGGATGAGATGGGATTTAAAGGATGGAACCAGTTTGCTGAGGACGCCAAGCTCGTCAACCGCCAGTCGAAGCACTGCCAACCCAAACACGTGGGCATGATCTTCAAGGAGATCGACGCGATGGGTCGTATGATGGCTCGTAGAGCTGATGCCGAAACGAACCGAGCTCAAGAGGAAGCACAGCAGCAAGCTGAGGCACAGCGCAGGAGAGGTCATTCCGGTGTGGTGGCGCCGCGTTCCTCGCCCCGGGCGGGCGTCCAAACGGTCGAGGACATCAAGGGCAACCACGGACACTTGGCACACAACGCGCGGCCGGCACTTTCGCGAGTTCAGTTCATGGTGGGCTTGGTGCGTTTGGCCATTGCCAAATACATCATGCCAGGGGATTGCGACGACCTGTCGGAGGCGGTCCAGTTGCTCTTTCAGAGTTGCATCAGGCCCTCGCTGCGGCATGTCCTCGTCCCACCTGATGAGTTCCGGAGGGAGGTTGCGTATACGCCCGAGCTGACGGCAGTGTTGTGCAAGCACGAGAGCTCCCTCCGCCTCCTCTTTGCCCAATTGTGCCTCCTGAGCGGCCATAAGCTCTTGTGCGGACTTCTCACATGGCGGCGCTTCTTGGCCGCTGCCGGGCTCAGCGGCACCGATCTGAGCCTAGCCGACGGCACTCTCTGCTTCCAATGGTCGATCATGTGCGTAGTCGACGGCCAGACAAGGGGAGGTCGACTCAAGGAGACTTGCTTGCCCTTTGAGGGATGGATCGAGGCTCTCTGCAGAGTGGCCATGCTCAAGGCGACGCCGACGGACGCGGAGATTGCGGACGCGGGAATGCTCGATGGAGGCCAATACATGACGCTGATCACGGCCGATCCACGACACGGCGCCAAGCTCAATAGCCTGCTACGTGAGCGGAGCGGCGTCTTCGGCAAGCTGCCTCAGGGGCAGCCCCTCGACCGGTGCGTGGAGCACGTGCTCACCATGATCATTCGGCGCATCCAGAATAGCCACCCGTCAATACCCCGGGAAGGCATAGTCGAGCAGACAAAGAAAGGCCCTAGTACGGCCGCTAGGTCCCCCCCGGGCGCTATGGGTATGGCTGACGTGCAACTGTCCGCAGACGAGGTAAATTTATGGACCATACGTACGGGTTTAGTAGATCGCACAGAATTTTCAACCGGCGGTTGAAGACGTTAAAGTAGCCGAGCGACTACAGTAGATAGTGTAGATAGTACTCGCGTCTTGCCACGTACTCGTACACACCTAACCGTCGAACCTGACCGTACCCCTACCCGACCCTGTCGCTACTGAGCGTATGGTCATGGCTTATGGAACCGGTACCATGACCGGTACTGAACGATCTTTGACACTGAGTATTTACGTTCAGCTGCGATAGCTGTCGCGAGCTCCTGAGCTCTGTATTTTTGTCCGGTCCGATCTCGTCTGGGCGGTAGGGTTGGGTTGTTACTTTGGGGTTTTTTGCGGTATGGGTTACTAGTTACGTCCAGACGGGGGTACTTTACATATTCGACGGTGTGGCGTGTGCTGCCTCTCATGACTATGTCACTCATCTTCTCTCTCCTTTTCAAACTTCGCCCACAGCGGCGGGACGCGCGGACGGCGGGGAGGGGCAGGGCTGCAGCGGCAGGGCAGCGCGGAAGGGCCGCAGAAGGACAGTGGAAGGGCAGCGGAGAGGTGCCTTGCCATTCCGCTCTCCGCGATTCTCACATGGTATGTTCACACAGCATGTTCTCACGCAGCATGTTCTCACAGAGAGCGTCACCTCGGTTGTCTAGATCACAGATGCGTAGGGATCGGCTTCGAGGTGTCGAGTGGTCGGCAATCGAGTCAGTTGACCCGATGTCAGTATACCCGAGGTCAGTAATCGAGGTCAGTACCGGTAGGCTTCGCCGAGGCGAGCACCCAATCCATCTGCCATCTCTCGTCTGCATGGACGGCGACGCGACTCGAAAGGTCGTTACGCCTGCTATCAGTCTGGCCGTGCCAGGCCGATAAGCCCCATGACGCCGGCTGGGCACCCGCTTCGTGGTGCGTCGTGAGGATGCGAACGGTGCCTTCTTGCTTGCCCGGCACGATGTGCCAGTCCATCGGCCAATGGTCTCCCGCATGCACCGCCACCCAAGACGACTTGTCGTCTCGCGTGGAGCCGTCTTGGAGAGGCCTGTTCCACGCGGAGAGGCCCCAGCCAGGGGCTTGGCCGCCCAGCTCGTGACCCAAGGTGATGATCCGATATGTGCCGGGCACGCTGCCTGGCTTGATCTCCCACTTGCACGGCCATCGGTCCTGCCCCTCATGAACGTGCACCCATGAGGAGGCTTCATTTCGCCTGCCCCCCCCGTAAGTTGGGAAGCAGGCAAGTCCCCAGCCAGCGGGTTGTTTACCTGGGCCGTGCTCTGTCGTGCGGATGTAGTAGACGCCGCTGTAGTCGTCCGTAGACGATGTAGCAGACGCAGCTGTAGTAGACGCTGTGGTAGAGGCTGTAGTAGACGCCTTGTGGGTGAAGTTGACGCCGCTGTAGTCGGGCGGGCCAGTCAACGTCGCTGCCTCCGCTCCCGACGCCTCCTCCTCCGCGACTTTGGCAGCCATCGTGGCAGCATCCTCTCGAGCCTCGGCCTCGGCCGCCACCCTACCTGCCTCGGCTAGAGACGCAGCCTCCGCCGCCACCCTCTCTGCCTCGGCCCGCGCCTCCTCCGCGAGGGCCAGCTGCGCCGCCTCGCGCTTGATCTCGCTCCAGAACGCCTCACGCTCGGCTAGCTCCGCTGCCTCGCGCCGCGCACGCTCTTTGGCAAGCTCGTCCGCTATGCGCTGATGGCTGTCGAGCTGGGACAGTTCGTGGTTCCGAAGAGCACCGAGCGGCACTTCGAGACTGGCCAAATTGCGCACGATCACTGCGTCGTGTTCGTCATCGTGCTCATCGCCGTGCTCGTCGTGGCCGGGCAGTTGCACCCGCCCGTCGACATCACCAGAATCGGAGGAGCACGCCTCAATCTCTTTCTGAAGGCTCTCGAGCTGACTGGAGTACGCGTCGCGCTCCTTCTGGGTCGCGTCGAGCTCTCTCCGCATGGCATCGAGCTCTCTCGCCTTTTTAATTTGGATGTCGAGCTCCCTCCGAGTCGCCTCGAGCTCGTTCGCGAGATCCTCCGCACGCCGCCGCTCGGCCTCCAGTTGGATCGCCTCGGGCTTGGCCGCGCCCGCCTCGAGTTTCGACTGCTGCAGTGCCCACGCCATCTGTTCCAGCTCGGGGTCCATGTCGTCCGGCGGCGGGGCTGGGGTGTGTGCTGGGGTGGGGGCGTTTCGTGCAGACGTCTGCTCACCCTGGAAGACCTGACGCTTACAAATATGGAAGACCTGAGCCTGCTCGACGCGCCACGTGATGCCAAATCTCGAATTCCAGATCCAGATGCTCGGAGAGACGACCAAACTGGCCTCCACATGTTTCGGGAACACCTCGGCGATGTTGTCGGTAGTCATGTGGACGGGATGGCCCTGGGAGTCGAGGACACGGATCTTAAACTGACCGTCGTACCGTATCTTGACAGCGAGGCTCGGTGGGATCTTGCCGTTCGCCTCAAATGATACCTTCTCGCACGAGAGGATTGGGTTGAGGCTCGCCCTGACACTAGCCTCCGTACGCGCCTCGCTGAACCACTGGGGGCTGTTGACGACCGCCTTCTCGATCATCTTCACTTCGAGGTCGCGCATGAAGTTGTACAGCTTGCCGAGGTCACCGGCCTCCTCGCCTGCACGCTCCTGCAGATAAGGATCGCATCCAGCCAGTGATCCGTACAGATTATAGTCGATCTTACCAGTCTTGTCGTCCTTGCGAACGACGGCGCCGGAAGGGTAGATCATCTTCGGAAGGCGAACTTTAAAGTTCTGACCATCATAACGCATCGAAACTGACTTGCCCCCCGTAGCATTCTGCTTCACGCCCTTCGAGTATTGTTGATATGCCTCCGAGAACGAGATCTTGGAAGGGTCCAGCATGTGCACATGCACGAATGGGCCCGTGGTCGTCGCCATCTCCTTCGAGTTGTACACGACCGCCGCTTCGGCTGGCGACGGCGCGCACACCTCGACGGGCGCACGCACAACCACTGGAGCAATGTTGGGCAGGAAAAAGGTTAGCTTGACGCCGGCGCGCAGCGCTTCGTCTCTGTTGAGGCTACGAAGGGGAAGGTTCTCGTGAGCGGCCATCGCCAGCTGCGCCGTCTGCCCGATCATCTGGCCCATTGCACCCTTCGCCGGGATCCCCATCGCGCTTGGATGGTGGCTTGGCGTCTGGCTCGGCTGGTGCTCCTCCGCGATGAGAAGACCCGCGCGAAGCGAGATGTGCGCATGCCACGCGAGTACCGTCAGACGCACAAGGCGGGCCCTCGCCTCTGTCGGAAGGCGCAGGTGTGCTTGGCGCGTCGAGTCGTTTGGGTTCAGGCCCGTGGCGAGGCCTGCGCTCACTTCCTGCCACGCCACGCCGTTGTCCG
>Ga0164295_10004510_pt1 | contig 11089 bp, 9 predicted proteins | sample GEODES006metaG_FD_111798 | JGI IMG/M metagenome (GOLD analysis project Ga0164295, IMG submission 111798) | Oligotrophic lake water microbial communities from Sparkling Lake, Wisconsin, USA - GEODES006 metaG | ecosystem: Environmental > Aquatic > Freshwater > Lake | place: USA: Sparkling Lake...
CGTGCTGGCGCCATACATGGGATTGATCCAGACCACGCTCGAAACCTGCCGCTGCAAGGCTTTCATCTCCTCGGCAATGCGCTCGATGCTGCCGTTGTCGTAGCCGTCGCTGATGATGATGGCGACGGTTGAACTCGCCGCGCCCTCACGAATGACGCCGCGATTCAGCGCGCCTAGCGCGGCCCCGATATCGGTTCCGCCCGACCAATGGCGGACGATTTGGGTGATTTCGCGCAAGGTCTCGGCCACCGAACGCCGCCGTAGTGCGGCGGTGATTTCAGTGACGTGGGTGCTGAATACCAGTGTCCGTGAAGACTTCAGGGCCTGCTGTAACCCGAACATCAACTGCAGCAGGAAAGGATTGAAGGCATCCATCGAGCCGGAGACATCGCAGAGCATCACCAGGCGGGTCCGGCGCTGTTTGCGCCGGGCGCGAGCCAAGTCGAGCAGGTCGAAACCATGACGGGCGTTGCGCCGGACGGAGCGCCGCAAATCGACTTTTTCGCCGCGGCGGCCGGTTTGAAAGCGACGGCTCGGGCGGGTCGCCAAACGGCGCGCAAGTTCCCGAATGATTTGTTCGAGCGGCGGGGCATCCGGATCCCAGCGCGCCCGCAGGTCAACCGCATGTCCGCTGGCTTCCGGGGCCCATGCTTCGGGCGGTGCGTCCACGGCCTGATCCAAATCTTTATAGTGATGCCCGAGTTGGCCACGCATGGTCTCGCCGCGAATGCCGCTCGGCAGCCGGCGTTCGTCGGCCGTGTCATAGAAGTAGTGCGTGAACACCCGGTCGAAGGTCGCTTCCTGCGTCTGGCTGCTCGCCAGATTAAGCCGCAGAGCGAGGCGGAAATCGTCAACCTGACTGCTGTCGATGAACGTTAGCGCGCGGAGCGCGTCCATCACCCGGGCCGGTGTAATCGGCAAACCTTCCGCCCGCAGCAGGCGACAGAAGGCCAGCGTGCGACCGCTTATCGGGTCTGGTGGCAGCGTATCCACAGCGTCGGCCAATGACACTAGGGCTGGCGGAGCAGGCTGGCGGCATCGAGTGTCTGGAGGCGCTCGATGTCTTCCTTGTACTTCAACACCACGCCCGCTGTGTCGCGCAAAACGGCGGCGTCCGGCGTCTCAATGCCGAGCCCGAGCAGCGCGCGGCTCCAGTCGAGCGACTCGGCGATCCCTGGTCGCTTGTAAAAATCGATCGCCCGGAGCGCTTGCATGGTGTGGGTTACGGCTTCCGCCAGTTTGGCGCTGACCCCCGGAATCCGTTGCTGAATAATCTCGCGCTCTTTGTCAGGGCTGGGATAGTCCACCCATAGGTAAAGGCAGCGGCGCTTCAGCGCATCGTTCAGTTCGCGCGTGCGGTTGGACGTCAGGATGACGTGCGGAGGATGCGCCGCCTTGAAGGTGCCGATTTCCGGCACCGTAATTTGATAGTCCGAAAGCACTTCCAGCAGAAAGGCTTCGAACTCCTCGTCCGCGCGGTCCACTTCGTCGATCAACAGCACTGCCGGGCGCGGGCCGGGATGTCGAATGGCCGCCAGCAACGGGCGATTGAGCAGAAAGCGGTCGTCAAAAATGGTGCTCTCGAGTTCGGCGCGGGCGGCGGCGTCCTGTTCGGCCATCCTGATATGCAGAATTTGACGGGCGTAGTTCCATTCGTACAGGGCAGTGCTGGCATCCAGTCCTTCATAGCACTGCAATCGAATCAGCGGCGTGTCCAGCGTGCGTGCCAGCACTTTGGCAACTTCTGTTTTGCCGACGCCGGCTTCGCCTTCCAGCAGGATGGGTTTTTGGAGGTCGGCGGCGAGTTTGACGGTGAGCGCCAGCGCGCGGTCGGCAATGTAATGGTCGCTGGCGAACAGCGACTGCACGGCCTCGGTAGAGGAAAAAGCGGTATGGGTGGCGGACATCATCATCCCTTTGAGAGCAATCGCGCGCGAACCGCGCAGCAGCGATTTTACGGTCTGTCGGGGGATAGCGGCGAGCCTGAATCGTAATGCGCGCTAGCAGCCTGTGATGTGCAGAGTGAGGCGGGGCTGACGTCGGCGTTTAAAGGCCGCACACTTCAGAGCTATCGAAAAAATGAACGAAGGAGGATCGATGGACCTGCTAACCCTCATGCGCACCACCAACACCTGTCGCTACTACAAGCCCGATCCCATAGCGCCCGACCTGCTGGCCAAGGTGCTCGACGCCGCGCGCTGGGCACCTACAGGCGGTAACCGTCAACCGCTGCGGTTCATCGTCGTCAGCGATCACGAACAGAAGCAGGCGCTTAAATCTCTCTACCTGCCGATTTGGGACAATTACGTGCAGGGTATCCGTCAGGGCAGCGTGAAAGTCGGGGGCAAATCGGGACTCCTCGAATCCGCCGACCACTTCGCTCAGCACATGGAGGAAATTCCGGTGTTGCTGCTGGTATGTGCCCGTCTCGACGACGTGCATCCGACGGACACTCATCTGGGACGATTGAGCATCGTTGGCGGGGCGTCGGTGTATCCGGCGGTGCAGAACATCATCATGGCCGCTCGCGAAGCGGGTTTGGGCACCGCGCTCACGACGCTGCATTGCGCGGTCGAGCCGGAGATCAAACCGATGTTTAATATTCCGGCGGATATTTCATTGGCCGCCGTGCTCATGATGGGCTGGCCGGCGCGCGAGTTCCCGAAGAAACTCACCCGACGTCCACTCGATGAAATGGTGTTCCACGGGGAATATGGCGTGCCGCTGGCGGCGGCGAAAGCGGTGCCCTAAGCCGCTCGCTTAACGCCCGGGTTCACGCCCGGCGTGTTGCGGCAGATCGTCCTGAATGCAATCCCACGCGGCTTTGTCGGCCACAAAAATGTGGCCGACCGGGGTGAGGGTGACCGGTTCGTCGAGCGAACCCGCGCGCAGCCGCAAGACCGGGGCCGCGTCCACTTCACTGTAGATCGGTGAGCCGCACTCGCCGCAAAACCAGCGACGCTTGTGCGGTGAAGCCCGATAGGCGCGCAAGGTTTCGGCGCCGCGGGTAAGTTCAAATTGCTCACGCGGGGTAGGGACGCTGGCCGCGAAGGCGCTGCCTTGCGCCTTGCGGCATTGGCGGCAGTGACAGAGCCACACGTCACGAATCTCCCCGCTGATGCGATAGCGCACCGCGCCGCAGAGGCAACCGCCGGTGTGCATCAGGCAGGCTTCTCTGCCACAAAGCGGAGCCTCACATAGTCGAGTTGCCATACGCCTTGGGCATCAAGGAGCTGGGGGCGCAAGGTCTCCCGTACCTCATCGACGACCTCTTGTCTGCTTCGGTCGTCCGGGAGTGCTGCCAGAAACGGCACCGCCATCAGCGTCAGCCAATCGCCGACATCCCGCGCAAACGGCGTGGGGCGCTCGAAAAACTGTAGATAACGCACGGTAAAGCCGGCGGCTTCGAGGCGTGCGGCGTGCTGGGCCGGCGTTGGGAAATACCAGGGATTGAGCGGAGCCAAGTCAATCTGGCGAGCGCGAAGTGCTTGTCTGAGGGCGTCGGCGATGCGGGCGATATTGCCGGTACCGCCCATTTCCGCGACAACGCGCCCGCCGGGCCGCAGGCTGCGAAAGAGACTGGCCACCACGCGATCGGGCTCAAGCATCCAATGCAAGGCTGCGTTGCTGAAAATGGCGTCAAAGGCGTTGTCGAAGGGCAGGGCGTGGGCGTCCATGACCCGCGCATCGAGACCCCGCGAGCGCGCCACTTCAATCTGCTGGGCGCTGCTATCGATGCCCGTCACCGCCGCGCCGCTGGCGGCGATTTGTTGCGTCAGCAGGCCATCGCCACAGCCCACATCGAGAATCTGCTCATGCGCTTGCGGTGCCAGCAACTCGACCAGCGACGCGGCCATGCGCGGCACAAAGCTGGCTTCGTTCGCGTAGCGCTGTGCGTCCCAAATCATGCTAGAGCTCATGGCTCGATTATAAGCAGCGGCGCGTGACTTCTGCCCGTAGAATGCCGCCATCCCAAACCCTCTAACGGAGAGCAGCATGAGCAATGAATTCCGCGCCATCGTGGCCGAAGCGCAGGACGGCAAAACTACCGGCATCCTGAAAACCCTAACCGCAGCCGATTTGCCGGATGAAGATGTGCTCATCGACGTTGCCTATTCCACCGTGAACTACAAGGACGGTCTGGCCGTCACGGGGGCAAGCCCCATCTGCCGCCGCACGCCGCTGGTGTGCGGGATCGATCTCTCGGGCGTGGTGCGTGAGTCGCGCGATCCGGCCTGGAAGGCGGGCGACCGCGTGCTGGTCAACGGCTATGGCTTGTCGGAGAACTATCACGGCGGCTACAGCCAGCAGCAGCGCGTGAAAGGCAGTTTTCTGGTCCGCGTGCCGGAGGCTTTCTCGCTGCAGCAGGCGATGGCGCTGGGCACGGCGGGCTATACCGCGATGCTGTGCGTGAACGCGATCCGCGACCACGGCATTACCCCGGCCGATGGGTCGGTGGTGGTGTCGGGCGCCGGCGGCGGCGTGGGCTCGGTGGCGATCATGCTGCTAGCCAAATTGGGTTACACGGTCGCGGCCGTCACCGGACGGCCGGAACTCGGCGACTACCTGAAGAGCATCGGCGCGAGCGAAATCGTGCCGCGCGAAGACCTGGCCCGCGACGGCAAACCGATTGAAAAAGAGCGTTGGGCGGCCGGCGTCGACAATGTGGGCGCCAACACCCTGGCCACCATGCTGGCGCAGACCCAATACGAAGGCCTGGTAGCGGCCTGCGGACTCGCCGGCGGCGTGGGGCTTCCCACCACGGTCATGCCCTTCATCCTGCGCGGTGTGACCCTGCGCGGGATTGATTCGGTGCAGGCGGCGATGCCGCGACGGCTCCGGGCCTGGGCCGATTTGGCCGAACTGATTGACGCCTCGGCGCTGGCCGCCGCCACCCAGGTGAAGCCGCTGGCGGAAGTGCCGGCTCTGGCCAAGGCCATTCTGGCCGGTCAGGTGCAGGGCCGCGTGGTGATCGACGTTAACGCCTAAGCCGGCGGAGGGCTTTCGCCTCAGGAGGCGCGGCAGCGTTTGGCGAGTTCGACCAGCGCGCCGCGCACTTCGCGGGCCGTGGTGACGGGGGCAGGAAAGGGCACGCGATAAACGCGTAAGCCCGCTTTGATATGAATGCCTTCACCGTCGACCCCAGCGAGCGTGGGTTCGAGGCTGCCAACGGCGTCGCCCAGCAGGGGGCGGAGATAGTCCCGCATGGCATCCGTATGGTCTTCGTTCATGTGCGCGACCATGCCGGCTTCTTCAGTCACCGAAAACGGATTGGGCGCGAGCAGCTCCGCGGGTTCCAGCCAATGAATGGCGCCGAATCCGCCAATGAAACGGATGCGCTTCAGCGCTAATTGCCAGAACTCAAAGCCGTGTGTGCGGTGATATCCCCGCGCCTCCGGGAAATGCCGGTAATAGCGCTCAGCGGCGTCTTCCACTTCGGTTTCAATGCGTTTGGCGTCGGCCAGCAGCGTCAGTCGACCGTTGGCCTGCAGATCGTCCGCACTGCGGTCAAACACCATCAGCGAGGCGCGGAAGTCGGCGTCGAGGTTTTTATAATGCTGGGCGATGTTGGCGATGAGAATCACCGGGTGCCCTTCGCGATCAAGGCAAAACGGCACCACCGAACCAAACGGATAGCCGGGCATCGCGACCGATAGCGTCGACAGCACACCGTCGTAGCAGGCCATCAGCAGAGCGCGTGCCTCGAGAATCACGTCGGCTTTGCTCATAGGGCGCGACTCAGCCTGCTAATGAGAGATTTCACTAGTCTTCACTCGCCGCTTCGAGCGCTTCAAGGCGCACGAGTTCAGCGCCTTCCTGCGTCACCTGCTGGCCTTTGGCGAAGAAAATCTCGCTCACCCGGCCGTCAAAAGGCGCGGCGATGGTGTGCTCAATTTTCATCGCTTCCAGTACCAGCAAGGCCTGACCGCGGCTCACCACATCGCCTACGGCAACGAGCAGCGCGGTGATGACGCCGGGCATCGGCGCGAGCAGGCTGCCGGCGGCGACTTCTTCTTCGCCCGCCTGTTGCAGCGGATCGATCAGCGTCAGCACCACGCGCTGTCCCTGATAGAACACCTCGCGGCTTTCGCCGCGCACGCTGACCACGCCCTGAAAGCGTCGCTCACCGGTATCGATCGCCAGCAAGCCCTCGGCGCCATGCGTCGCCTTGAACGCATGAAGGCTGCCGTCAGCGAGCTGCAGGCCGTAGCCCGACGCGTCGTGGTGCAGGCTGAGCGCCAGCACTTCCTCGCCCCAGCGGAAATTCAGCGGATCGCTGCTTGCGAGATTCAGACGGAAGCTGTCGCCGCCGTGCCACGGCGAGGAACCGGGTTTGCCCGCGCGGCCCAGCACCACGCTGCCCGCGGCCAGTAGAAGAATATCGGTGTCGGGCGCGCCGCCGGGCGGCAACAGCTGCGCTCGCTCTTCTTCTGCGAAGTGCGTGGTGAAGCCGCCGGCCACGTAACCCGGGTGATCGCAGATCAGGCGCAAGTAGGCCAGGTTGCCGTTCACGCCCGCGAGTTCGGTTTCGGCCAGCGCTTGCGACATTACTCGCAGCGCGCTCGTGCGGTCTTCGGCATTCACGATGATCTTGGCGACCATCGCGTCGTACCAGGGCGAAACGCTGTCACCGCTTTCAATGCCGGTGTCGATGCGAACGCCCGCGCTTTCTGCCGGAAATTTCACGTGCGAGATGCGGCCAATGGAGGGGCGAAAATCCTGCGCCGGATCTTCGGCGTACACCCGCACTTCCACCGCGTGCCCGTGCTGCTGAATGTCGGATTGGGTCAGCGGCAGCGCTTCACCGGCCGCCACGCGCAGCTGCCACTCCACCAGATCCAGCCCCGTAATGGCTTCGGTCACCGGATGCTCCACCTGCAAGCGGGTGTTCATTTCGATGAAGTAAATCGCGCCGTCCGGTGCGACCACGAATTCCACGGTGCCGGCGCCGACATAGCGCACCGCGCGGCCTGCGGCGAGTGCCGCGTCAAACAGCACTTTGCGCTGTTCGTCGCTCAAGCCCACCGCGGGCGCTTCTTCGATTACCTTCTGATAGCGGCGCTGCAGCGAGCAGTCGCGCTCAAACAGATGCACCACGTTGCCGTGCAAGTCGCCAAAAATTTGCACTTCGATATGGCGGGGACGCTCGACATATTTTTCGAGCAATACGCGAAGGTCGCCAAAGGCCGACTGCGCTTCGCGCTGGGCCGAGGCGAGCGCGGCATGAAAATCTTCGGCGGCGCGCACGACGCGCATCCCGCGACCACCGCCACCGGCGGAGGCTTTAACCAACACCGGAAAGCCAATCCGCGAGGCCTCACTGGCCAGAAATTCAGCGTCTTGTTCATCGCCGTAGTAGCCCGGCACCAGCGGCACCTGATGGCTCGCCATCAACGCCTTGGCCGCGCTTTTTGAGCCCATTACGCGTATGGCCTCTGGCGATGGCCCAATAAAGACGATGCCGGCCGCCGCACAGGCCTCGGCCAGCGCCGCGTTTTCCGACAAAAAACCGTAGCCGGGATGGATGGCTTCGGCCCCGCTGGCGCGGGCGGCCTCAATAATCTTGTCGATGTCGAGATAGCTCGCCGCCGCCGGCCCCTCGCCCAGACGACGGGCTTCCCGCGCGCTCCGCACGTGCAGCGCGTTGGCATCGGCGTCGGAGTACACCATGACCGGCGCGACGCCCATGCGATGGGCGGTGCGCGCGATTCGGCAGGCAATTTCGCCGCGATTGGCGATCAGAATTTTGCGAAACATGAGCAGGTCCTTACATGCGGAACACGCCGAAAGGCGTGCGTTCGATGGGCGCGCTGAGCGAGGCTTCAAGGGCGAGGCCGAGCACCTGACGGGTGTCCGCCGGGTCGATGATGCCGTCGTCCCACAGGCGCGCGGTGGCGTAGTAGGGGTGTCCCTGCTGTTCGTATTGTTCGCGGATCGGCGCTTTGAAACGCTCCTCTTCGTCGCTCGGCCAGGACTTGCCCTGCGCGTCGAAGTTGTCGCGTCGCACTTGTGCCAGCACGGCGGCCGCCTGTTCGCCACCCATCACCGAAATTCGGGCGTTGGGCCAGGTCCACAGGAAGCGCGGGCTGTAGGCGCGTCCGCACATGCCGTAGTTGCCGGCCCCGAAACTGCCACCGATGATGACGGTGAATTTCGGCACTCGGGCGCTCGCCACCGCAGTCACAAGCTTCGCGCCATCTTTGGCTATGCCGCCCGCTTCGTACTTCGAACCCACCATGAAGCCTGTGATGTTCTGCAGGAAGACCAGCGGAATCCCGCGCTGGCAACAGAGTTCGATGAAGTGCGCGCCTTTGAGCGCGGACTCGGAAAACAGAATGCCGTTGTTGGCAATGATGCCGACCGGGCGGCCATAAAGGCGGGCGAAGCCGGTAACAAGCGTGCTGCCGTAGAGTTCCTTGAACTCGTCGAATTCGCTGCCGTCCACGAGTCGCGCGATGACTTCGCGGACGTCATAGGGTTTACGGAGATCCGTGGGCACGATGCCGTAGAGGTCGCTGGCTGGATAAGCCGGTTCTTCCACCGGCTGTAGCGTGGTTTCGCCCTGCTTGCGCCAGTTGAGATTGGCCACCAGACGGCGGGCCATGGCCAGCGCGTGGAGATCGTTGCGCGCGTAGTAATCGGTCACGCCCGAGCGGCGGGAATGCACATCCGCGCCGCCGAGATCTTCCGCCGACACCACTTCACCAGTGGCGGCCTTCACCAGCGGCGGACCGCCCAGAAAAATCGTGCCCTGCTGACGCACGATGATGGATTCGTCCGACATCGCCGGCACGTAGGCGCCGCCCGCAGTACAGGACCCCATTACCACCGCCAACTGCGGAATGCCGGCGCCAGACAGATTGGCCTGATTGTAGAAAATGCGACCGAAGTGCTCGCGGTCGGGGAAGACGTCGTCCTGACGCGGCAGGAACGCCCCGCCGGAATCGACCAGATAAAGACAGGGGAGGCGGTTTTCGCGGGCAATTTCCTGCGCCCGCAGATGCTTTTTGACCGTCATCGGGTAGTAGGTGCCGCCTTTAACGGTGGCATCGTTCACCACCAGCATGCATTCCACACCGCTCACCCGCCCAATGCCGGTGATTACGCCAGCCGAGGGCACTTCGCCCTCGTACATGCCCCAGGCCGCGAGCTGCGAGCACTCCAGAAACGGGCTGCCGGGATCGAGCAGGCGGTCGATGCGTTCCCGTGGCAGTAACTTGCCGCGCTTGAGGTGTTTATCGCGGGCGCTGGCGCCCCCACCCGTGCTGACGGTCTCAACGCATTGGCGAAGGTCTTCCAGCAAGCCGCCCATCGCGGCCGTATTGGCCGTGAACTGCGCAGATTGCCGGTCAATTTTGGTTTTGATTAGCGGCATGAACTCTCCCCATAGAGGGTTTTGAGGCAGTGCGCAGCACTGCAGGAAAAATCAGCCCAGCGCGAAGGTTAACTGACCGTCGTCCGGCGCATCGTTGCGGTTGTGAATCACGGCCATCACTCGCGCTTCGAGCGCATCGATGGCTTTGAGCGCTTCGTTCGCGTCGGCGATCCGCGCCATCACCTGCTGGCGGTGTGCCCGGATCCGGGCCAGACGCTGCAGGGTTTGGCGGGCATCTTCTCGCGGCTCGGCATCATACAGATCAATGAATCCGCGGATCTCTTCCAGAGACATGCCCAGACGTCGGCCGCGCAGGGCCAGGGCCAGACGTTCGCGATCTTGTTCGGAGAATAAACGCGTGGTCCCGCGACGTTCGGGATGCAGAATTCCTTCGGCCTCATAGAACCGCAGGGTGCGGGCCGTGACGTCAAACTCGCGCGCAAGGGTGCGGATGGAATACGTAGTGGTCATAACCGCGACTGTCCGATTTAACTGACGTTGGCGTCAAGCCTATGCACGCTTGACGCTAGACTCAATCGCTGTGCGCTGACGACTGGTCGGGGTCACGGGGCGGTCGGTATACTCCGGCGCAGTCCAACCCGTCGACCGATTGAAAGGGATGCCTTGTGGGTGTTCCGGCGGTCGCATCACCATCAGGAAGCCACGATGTCATCACCCGTTTCGTATAGCCGCGAAGGCCGCATTGCGATCATCACTGTCGACAATCCGCCCGTTAACGCGCTCTCCCTGCCGGTCCGCGCCGGTCTCGCCAGTGCCTTCAACCAACTCGCCGCCGATGCTGATGCGCTGGGCGCGGTGCTGATGTGCGCCGGCCGCACCTTCATCGCCGGCGCCGACATCACCGAATTCGACAAGCCGATTGAAGAGCCCTGGCTGCCGAAGGTGCTCACGCAGATCGAGAACAGCTCGAAAGTGGTGGTCGCGGCGATTCATGGCACCGCGCTGGGTGGCGGACTGGAAACAGCGATGTCCTGCCACTACCGCGTGGCTTCCCCCACCGCTCAGGTCGGTCTGCCGGAAGTGAGCCTCGGCCTGTTGCCTGGCGCCACCGGCACCCAACGGTTGCCGCGTCTGATCGGTGTGCAGGCCGCGCTCGACGCGATGATCAGCGGCCGCCCCATGTCGGCCAAAGCCGCGCATGAGAAGGGCGCGATTGATGAAATCGTTGAAGGCGACCTCAAAGCCGGCGCGATTGCCTTCGCTGAGAAATTCATCGCCTCCGGCCAGACCCCGCGCAAGGTGCGGGACATCCCCGTGGACGCGTCCAGCCTGCCGGCCGATTTCTTTGCCACCTACCGCAAGAACATCGCCCGCGACACGCGCGGCTTTTTCGCCCCGGAGCAGATCGTGCAGTGCGTTGAAGCGGCGGTGGCCCTGCCGTTCGACGACGCCGTCGCGGTGGAAAACAAACTCTTCATGCAGTGCATGACCTCGAACCATTCCAAAGCCCAGCGCCATCTGTTCTTCGCCGAGCGCGAAGTGGCCAAGGTGCCCGATGTGCCGAAAGACACCGCGCTGCGCACCATCAAGCAGGTGGCCGTCGTGGGCGGCGGCACCATGGGCGGTGGCATCGCGATGAATTTTGCCAACGTCGGCATCCCGGTCCTGTTGAAAGAAATCAGCCAGGAAGCGCTGGATCGCGGCATGAACATCATCCGCAGCAACTACGAAGGTCCGGTCAAAAAGGGCAAG
>Ga0164295_10004512_pt1 | contig 11087 bp, 7 predicted proteins | sample GEODES006metaG_FD_111798 | JGI IMG/M metagenome (GOLD analysis project Ga0164295, IMG submission 111798) | Oligotrophic lake water microbial communities from Sparkling Lake, Wisconsin, USA - GEODES006 metaG | ecosystem: Environmental > Aquatic > Freshwater > Lake | place: USA: Sparkling Lake...
TACTTCTTCGACGATCGCGGCAAGCGCTATCTCGATGGCATTTCTAGTCTGTTCACGGTCCAACTTGGACACGGTCGCGAAGAACTCGCCGAGGCCGCAGCCAAACAGATGAAGGAACTTGCTTACTTCCCCGTCTGGTCCTATGCACACCCGCGCGCGGTGGAGCTCGCCGAGCGCCTAGTCGAACTTGCCCCTGGAGATCTCAATCGCGTGTTCTTCACCAGCAGTGGCGGCGAAGCGATCGAGAGCGCTTGGAAGGCGATCAAGCAGCACTTCAAGTTGGTCGGCAAGCCCATGAAGCACAAGGCGATCAGTCGCTATGTCGCTTATCACGGCACACCGCAAGGTGCTCTAAGTCTGACCGGCATCCCTGACGCGAAGAAGTTCTTCGAACCATTGGTGCCCGGCAGCATCCGCGTCCCCAATACCAATCCCTATCGGCTTCCCGATGGCTACGCCGTCGCCGATGAACGATTTGGCATCTGGGCTGCAGATCGCATCGAGGAAGCCATCATCATGGAGGGTCCGGAGACTGTGTGCGCAGTCTTCCTTGAGCCGGTGCAGAACTCCGGCGGCTGCTTCGTCCCTCCGCCCGGCTATCTGCAGCGCGTGCGAGAAATCTGCGACCAGTACGACGTGTTTATGGTTGCCGACGAGACGATCTGTGCATTCGGACGCATTGGCGACTACTTCTCGATGAGCAGATTTGGTGTGACTCCCGACATCATCACATGCGCGAAGGGCATGACTTCGGGCTACGCGCCGCTTGGCGCAATGATCGTCAACGATCGACTTTTCGAACCCTTCCGTCACGGCACCAATACATTCCTACATGGCTACACGTGGGCAGGTCATCCCGTCTCCTCAGCAGTTGCATTGGCTGCACTCGATATCTATGAGCGCGACGGCATCATGGAACACGTTCGCAAGAACGAGGGCCCCTTCTTCGAGACCATCTCGAAACTACACGACCTCCCTATCGTCGGCGACGTGCGCGGCATGGGTTACTTCTATGGCATCGAACTCGTCAAGGACAAGGTCACGAAGGAGACCTTCAGCGACGACGAAGCAGAACGCCTGCTTCGCGGATTCTTGTCCAAGGAACTTTTCGACGCCGGCCTGTACTGCCGAGCAGATGACCGCGGCGACCCCGTGATCCAGCTCGCGCCCACGCTGACAATGGACCAGTCGCACTTCGATGCGATGGAGCAGATCCTGCGTGACGTGCTCACTCGCGCCTGGGCAATTCTTTAGTCATGTCGAGTCCTGGGTCTACGGATCGCACCAGGATTCGCCGCCTCCCCGAACTCGCGATAACCCAACAGCAGGCGTTATACGAAGTTCTGGATGACGGACTTGTCGCTCATGTTTCTGTCCTGGATGACGGACTGCCATACGTAATTCCGGTTGCCTTTGCGAGAAGCGGAGAGCGAGTCCTCTTCCACGGCTCAAGTGGTTCTCGATTGTTCACGACACTCGCCGAGGGGCAACCCACCTGTCTCACGGTGACTTTGCTTGACGGACTAGTTCTTGCGCGCAGCGCCTTCGAATCGAGCATGAACTACCGAAGCGTGATGGTGCTCGGCTCTTGTGTTGTCGTTCCGGATTCGGATAAGACTGAAGCTCTCCGAGCGATCACCGATCATCTACTTCCTGGCCGATGGGATTCACTGCGCCCCGTCACACGCAAGGAACTCGCGGCCACGATTGTTCTTTCGCTCGCACTGGAAGAGTGCAGCGTGAAAATCCGTACTGGCGGCTCGGATGAACCAGTAGCGGATCAGCAGTGGCCAGTATGGGCCGGGGTTCTGCCCATCCAAGAGTCCTTCGGGAAGCCAATTCCCATGGCCGATCTAGACCCTGCCATCGACGTTCCCGAACATGTGCAGAAAATGAGCCGATGATCGACACGAAGCGAATCTCCTATTGGTGGGACACCCTCCCGCCGATTCAGCAGCGGCCAGCCCTCGAAGGTGGTCTGCGAACGGACGTCGTAATTATCGGCGCCGGATACACCGGGTTGTGGACTGCGTACTACCTGCTGCGCAATCGTCCCGATCTGAAAATCGCAATTGTGGAGAAAGAAGTTGCCGGTTTCGGCGCCAGCGGGCGCAATGGTGGCTGGTGTTCGGCACTTTTCCCGGCGAGCCTCGATGCGATTGCCCGTCAGTCGTCGCGTGAGGCAGCCATCGCCATGCAGCGAGCTATGAACGCGACCGTTGACGAAGTGGGCTCCGTGGCTGCGGCCGAGAGTCTCGACATCGATTGGGCTAAGGGCGGAACTCTGATACTCGCACGCACTGCGATGCAACAGACGCGCCTTCAGGCCGAAGTGGCTCATGACCACGAATGGGGTTTCACGGACACCACGTGGCTGAGCGCTGCTGAAGCGCGTGAACGCATCGCTGCGACTGACGTACTCGGTGGCCTTTACACACCACATTGCGCAGCCATTCATCCAGCCAAACTCGTGCGTGGTCTCGCCGAAGTCGTCGAGCGAATGGGTGCCACGATTTACGAGGACACTGGCGCAACATCGATTGAGCCTGGCATCGTGCGCACGGCTCATGGCGTTGTCCATGCGCCATACGTCGTTCGCGCGACGGAGGGCTACACCCGCACTATTGACGGCTACCGCCGCAATCTCGCGCCGGTCTATTCACTGATGCTTGCTACCGAGCCACTTCCGGCAGCACTGTGGAACCACATCGGCATTAATGCGCGAGAGACCTTCTCCGACGGGCGACACCTGGTCATCTACGGTCAACGCACTGCTGATAATCGCATCGCCTTTGGCGGACGTGGCGCGCCATATCACTTTGGTTCGCGCATCGAAAACTCCTACGACCGCCATCCCGCGACGCATGCGGCGATCTGGCAAGCACTCGTCGAACTCTTCCCGCCACTCAACGATGTTGCTGTCACGCACACGTGGGGTGGGCCTCTCGGAATTCCGCGAGACTGGTTCGCGTCCTGTGGCCTCGACTCCAATGGCATGGCCTGGGCAGGTGGTTATGTGGGTGACGGCGTCGGAACCTCCAATCTTGCTGGGCGCACTTTGGCCGATCTCATCACCGGTCGCACCACTCCCCTCACCGAACTGCCGTGGGTCGGCCATCGTTCTCCCAAGTGGGAGCCTGAGCCGTTGCGATGGCTTGCCACAAATGCTGGCCGCGCAGTCATGACGCGAGCTGATGTTTCAGAACGGCACACGGGCCGACCTTCACGAGCGGCCACTGTGGTCTCACGCTTCCTCGGTCACTGAGGTTGCTAACCTAAGGCGAGGAGGTCACCATGACCATGCAGGTGCAGGACGTATTCACCCTCTTCGCCATTGATCACCTCCTCAGTGAGGAAGAGCGGGCAATTCAAGGTGTCGTGCGCAATTTTGTCGATGACCAGATTCGCCCATACGTGGCCGACTGGTTTGAAGAAGGAACGCTGCCCGCTCGCGAACTTGCGCTCGAACTCGGCAAGCTGGGCATGTTGGGTATGCACCTAGAAGGCTACGGCTGCTCAGGCACATCAGCTGTCGCCTATGGACTTGCTGCACTCGAAATCGAAGCGGGCGACTCCGGCCTGCGCAGTCTCATGAGCGTGCAGGGCTCTTTGGCGATGTACGGCATTCACTCCTTTGGTTCAGAGGAGCAGCGGCTGGAGTGGTTGCCCCAGATGGCGACCGGCGAAGCGATCGGTTGCTTCGGGCTCACCGAGGCAGATTTTGGCTCGAATCCTTCCGGCATGCGCACCACTGCTCGACGCGATGGGACGGACTGGGTCATTGACGGTTCGAAAATCTGGATCACGAATGGCAGCGTGGCTGATGTCGCAATCGTCTGGGCGCAGACAGACGATGGAATTCGCGGATTTGTCGTGCCTACAACTACGCCCGGGTTCCACGCCAATCTCATCCATAAGAAGATGTCGTTGCGCGCCTCCATCACCTCCGAACTTGTGTTCACCAGCATGCGGTTGCCTGATGATGCGATGTTGCCTGGAGTACGAGGACTGAAGGGCCCACTCTCCTGCTTGAACGAGGCACGATTCGGAATCGCATTCGGTGCTCTGGGCGCGGCTCGAGATTGCCTCGAGACGGCAACCGCCTACGCGATCAATCGGGAACAATTCGATCGACCTATTGCGGGGTTCCAGTTAACTCAGAAGAAGCTCGTCGACATGGCTCTCGAACTCGGCAAAGGCATGCTCCTTGCCCTGCACTTGGGCCGGCTTAAGGACGAACATCGAGTCACACCTGAGCAGATCAGTCTGGGCAAACTCAACAATGCCCGCGAGTCTCTCACCATCGCCCGAGAATGTCGCAGCATCCTCGGCGGCAATGGCATCTCCCTCGAGTACCCGATCATCCGCCACATGAACAATCTTGAGTCGGTGTTCACCTACGAGGGCACCAATGAGATGCACACCTTAGTCATCGGCCAAGCCCTCACGGGGATCTCAGCCTTTCGCTGACAGGGCTTTGGCCCATGGGGTGAAATCGGGGGTGTCGGGGGTGTCTGTTCCTGTAGTAAAGCGCCAGAGCCCGTGATAGAACAGGTGGAATCACCTACCGGCCTGAGGATGTCACGATGCGCAAAAGTCTCATAGCCACGATCGCCCTAGTCACTGTGCTGTTTCCTGCGGCAACTCAAGCGGCAGCTACACCAGCTCTGAGTTCGGCAGTGGACGATAGTCAGATCCTTACGATCGGGATAACCGACGACCTTGACTCGGCCAACCCGTTCACTGGATTGTCCTCGTTGTCCTATGAGATTTTCACTCTCCAGTACCCGACACTCACCCAATACGCAGCTGCGGATTTTTCCATCGTTCCGGGTCTTGCCGAATCATGGGAAGAGTCCGCAGACAATAAGTTCTGGACCTATAAGTTGCGCAGTGGGATGAAGTGGAGTGACGGAGTCGCTCTCACGGCCGAAGATGTTGCCTACACCTTTAATCGAATCATCAACGGCAAGTACGAGAAGACCAATTTCGGGTCCCATACCGAGAGCATGGTCGAGGCCGAAGCTCTGGATGAACTGACCGTACGCATCGAGGTCTCCAGGCCGAGCCCGATCATGGATCACCTCTTCGTCTTCATCTTGCCCAAGCACATTTGGGAATCCATTGACGGTAAGGCGGTTCGCAAGTACGAGAATATCGGCACCCCTGAGTCACCCACCGTGGGCTCTGGCCCCTACACCATGATCGAACGGCGTCCGGGGCAATTCACACGCCTCCAAGCCAATCCCTACTGGTACGGCGGAGACCGATCGGTGAAGGAAATCGTCTTCAAGGTCTTCAATAACCCTGACGCACTCGGTCAAGCTCTCAAGGCCGGTGAAATCGACTTCGCCAATGGTCTCGACCTGGGTGTCTACGAGTCACTCCAAGGCATTCCGGAGATCACCACCATCTCGGCCACTCCCGCAAGTTTCAGCGAAATTGGCTTCAATACCGGAGCGGCACTCGAAGACGGGAAGCCCATTGGCGACGGAAACCCCTTACTCAAAGAGAAGTCCATTCGCCAAGCCCTCAATTGGGCAATTGATCGAGCGGCCATTGTCGACAAAGTCCTCGGTGGCCAAGGGACGGCTGGCAACACAATAGTTCCACCGCTCTATCCTCAGTGGCATCTCGAGCCAAGCGTGCCCTATACCTATGATCCAGCGAAAGCCAAGTCGATCTTGGATGCGGCGGGATACCCTGCAGGCGCTGACGGCATTCGAGCCGACGCGCAAGGCAACCGTCTGAGTTTCCGTCTGTTGTGGCGCACCGACAGTGAAGCTTCGAAGAAGTCTGCGCAATTCGTCCAGAGCTACCTCGCCGACATCGGGGTTGAGGTGCTCCCCAAGGGTGTGTCTGAGGACGCTCTCTACGAGATTGTCGGACAGGGCAACTTCGATATGTTCGAGTGGGAGTGGGGCATTGAGCCCGATCCGAATTACATTCTTTCCACGTTCACATGTTCCAGCCGTTCCTATGAAGACGGCGGAACTATCTACGCGAACTTGTCGGACTCCTTCTACTGCAATCCTGCCTACGATGAGCTTTTTGCCCAACAAGCGCAGGAGACGGATTTCGCGAAGCGACAGGCCATTGTCACGCAGATGCAGCAGATGATCTACGACGATGCGCCCTACATGATTACCTACTACGCCAATGGACTTCAGGCCTACCGAAACGACCGATTCACCGGTTGGGTGTCGCAACCAAGCGACAATGGCACGCTGATTTACCAATGGGGAACGTGGTCGTATTTCAATGTGGCTCCCGTCAGCGATGCCTCCCCGAGCGCCACGCCTGCGCCCGGTAGTCCGTCCGCTACGCCGACGCCCACGCCCTCAACAGGTTCTTCCGCACCGTGGATTCCGATCCTGATCGTTGCGGTCGTCATCATTTTGACCGTACTCGTCGTAGTCATCGTCCTCCAGCGTCGGAGGTCAACCTCGGGAGATCGGGAGTAGCCCGGTGGGGTTCATCGACGGATCACAAGCCCGAATCCATTACAGGCAGGTCGGGGATGGGCCAGAGATCGTCTGGGTCTCTGGCGCCGGGGGGACGATCAACTCCTGGGACGGCTACCAGATTCCCTACTTCCGGGAGAACTTTCGTAATACGACCTACGACTGTAGAGGCGTCGGCCACACCACGACGGACCACCCTTCGCCATGGACCATTGAAGATTTCGCACGGGACACCGCTGATCTCATCCGCGAAGTGTGTTCCGGTCCTGTGGCACTCGTCGGGCTGTCATTCGGTGGTGGCATCGTGCAACAAGTTGCGATTGACTACCCCGAGCTCTTAGCGTGTGCAATCCCAATGGGCACCGGAGCCGTAAGCAAGGGCTGGACTTGGGACTACCAAATGGCAGAGATTGAGTGGCGTCGGGCAGGCAACAGACTCGACGGCATGATGGCCGTAATCCATTACGCGGCGATGTACTACCCAGCACGGGTCCTAGGCGATCGTGAATTGTGGCCAAAACTCCGAGACGAATTACTCGAGTACTACGAGACCGACACCGCCGAGGATTCCCTAATAGCCCAGTGGGAGCCGTGCGTACTCTTCGATCAACGAGAATCTCTCACATCTTGCACCGTGCCCATGCACGTGATCGCTTTCGATCAAGATGTTCAGGCTGTGCCGCAAGATGGCGAAGAGGTCGCTGCACTCGCTCCTGGCGCTGAGTTTCATCTCTTTGAAGGCATGGGGCATTGCTCCATTTACGGACACACTCAGGACATCCTTAACCCGTTCATCGCCGACCTTGTGCGCCGATACATCTAGGGAATAGACCTGCCTCGAGCGAAACTCACCCACGCATTCTTGAGCCACTTGGATCGTAGGCAGGTTCCACTAGCGCCACTGCAGGGCGGCGGCGCCCTACAACTGACACCTCAAGCGGCTCACCACTAGCGAGCGCCTCTCGATCAATGAGGGCCATAGCCAGACTCGCCTCCACATGATGACCATAAGCGCCCGACGTGATCAAACCGACGACCTTGTCACCAGACCACACCGGCTCGTCGCCCACAGCATCGGCATCACAGTCGCCCAGAGACAAAGTGACCAGTTCACGCGCCGAGCCCTGCTCACGCTCGCGCAAAGCTGCCTCTTTACCGATGAAATCGCCCTTCTCCCAAGCGATGAAACGATCAAGCCCTGTCTCGCCCGGTGTGTAGCCCTGAGTGAATTCGGCAGACCAAATTCCAAAACCCTTTTCGAGACGCAGCGAGTCAATAGCCCGATCACCGATGGGACGCACGTGAAGATTCGCGAGCGACCGCCACAATTCAGCCTGCTCCTCAGCCGGCACGGTGAGTTCGTAGCCGAGCTCGCCAGCCAGCGACATACGTGACACCAGCATGCGCCCGTTGTTCACCAACCGAGCCGACATAAATTTGAAAGCCGCGTCGGACAGATCGATATCTACCAACTGCTGAACGACCTCACGCGAGCGTGGGCCCGACACAGCAAACCCTAGCCATTGGTCTGACATGTTCTTCAGCTCGACGCCCGAAGTCATGTGCTCCTCGAACCACCGCAGATGCCATTCCTGCAGGTAGTACGAACCGATGATCCAAAAACGGTCGTCAGCCAGACGAGTGACAGATAAGTCCCCCATTAATGTGCCCTTGTCGTGAAGCATGGGAGTGAGGCCCATCCGGCCCACTTTGGGCAGACGTCCCGCTAACAGGTGATCAAGCCACGACTCGGCATTTGGCCCGGTGACTTCGTAGCGTGAATACACGCCCGTCTCATAGGCACCGACATCGGTGCGTACGGCCGCCACCTCCTCTGCGATAAAGGAAAAGGCGTTATCGCGGTTGAGTGAGGGTTCATGAACGAAGTCTGGTTGCCCCGGAGTGAAGAACTGCGGCACCTCAAGTCCCCACGTCACGCCGTACTGGCCACCAGCTGCACGCAATTCGTCGTAGGCAGGTGTTGTGTGTAGCGGTCGCCCGGCAGGCAGTTGCTCATGCGGGTAAGTCGTGAGAACCCTACGCGCATAGAACTGATACGTGGTGGCGAGGAGATAGTCATCGTGAGCTGCCCACGGACCAAAACGCGCAACATCCATGGCGTACACGTCATCACCGGGGTCCCCATCAACAATCCAGTTGCTGATCGCAAGACCTACTGCTGCACCTTGCGAGTAACCCGCCATGACACCTGCGGCAGCCCAGTATCCGGGCAGCCCGCGAACGGGTCCCACGAGTGGGTTGCCATCTGGAGTAATCGCAAACGCGCCATGCACCCAGCGCTTGATACCCACCTCAGCAAGGGCGGGGAATCGCTCAAAGCCAATTTCGAGTTCGGCCGCGATTCGATCGATGTCTGGCGGCAAGAGCGTGACCCCAAAGTCCCAAGGAGCACCCTCTGGATGCCAGTGGTTGGGATTGGATTCATACACTCCCAATACGGCTCCGTTTTGCTCTCGCTGAAGATATGTCCAACCCTCAAGATCGGTCACGGCGGGCATTACCCAGTCAATCGCCATGATTTCCGGCACATCCTCAGTGACCAGGTAGTGAGGCAAGATGGGGGTCACAGGGTGATCGATACCCGCCATGAGGCCCACCTTGCGCCCCCACATTCCTGCTGCGTTGACCACGTGCTCGGCCTGAATGGGGCCCTGCTCTGTCTCGACCAGCCAACCATCTGAGTTGCGCTTCATCCCGAGTACGCGACTATGCGTGATCACCGTCGCGCCGCGCTTACGTGCTGCCCCCGCGTACGCATACACAGCGCCATTAGGATCGAGGTTTCCCTCATCAGGGTCAAACAGGCCACCGGCCAAGCCCTTCGGGTTGACGATCGGCACCAAATCAACGATTTCCTGTGGATCAAGCAATCGCGCGCCCTCATGCCCCATCATCGCGTGCCAAGCAAGTTCTGCTTCTAGCCAACGCATCCGCTCTGGGGTAGATGCCAATTCGATTCCGCCGGAAAGCTTGAGCCCAATATCGATTCCGCTCTCTGCGGCCACCTTGGGGTACATCGAGATCGTGTAACTCTGCAACGCCGCGATGTGTGCGTCGTTGTTGATCGCATGGAATCCACCGGCTGCATGCCAGCTGGAACCGGCCGTGAGCTCAGTGCGCTCAATCAGCGCTACATCAGTCCATCCCTTAAGCGCCAGGTGATACAAAATGCTCGTTCCGGTGATTCCTCCACCAATCACGAGCACGCGATACGACGCTGTCATGGCTGTCCCTTCAGCAAGCAGGCCACTTCATGGCCTTCGGACGCTGGCAATAAAGGCAATATAGTAGTACAGCACTGATCAATTGCAATGGGACATCGTGGATGAAATCTGCAGCCGGATGGGATTCGAGAAGCATCTGGCGCCTCGCCTTGAAGAACGATCGCATCCTTCTGCGAAACATCCGGAACTACGGACATGAGTGCTTTGGTATAGGGATGTTGCGGATGAGTGAGTACCTCGCTAGCCGGCCCACACTCGACGATGCGCCCTAAGTACATCACTGCCACTCGATCTGCGATATTCCACGCCAGACCGAGGTCGTGTGTCACCACAAGGACAGTGAGTTGTAACTCTTCTCTAAGTCGCAGCAAAAGCGACAGGATCTCTCCTCGTACTGATGCATCAAGGCTAGAGACCGGTTCATCGGCAATAAGCACTCGCGGCTGCAGGATGAGAGCCCCGGCAATCACTACACGTTGACGTTGACCACCAGATAGCTCATGCGGATAGCGTAAGAAAAATTGCTCCGGTGGGCGAAGTCCGGCTCGTGCCAGCGCCGCACTCACAAGTTGCTTCTCATCGCCCGGGATCCCATGGATCCGAATGCCTTCTGCGACTGCGTCGTAAACCGTATGCCGAGGGTTCAACGCACCAAATGGGTCTTGCAGAATCAATTGAACTTGAGATCGATAGGCCTTAAGACGCCTTGTTGAGTACTCAAGGGGTGATCCTTCGAAAGAAATAGAGCCTCGCGAAGGGCGGACCAAGCCGAGCAATGACCTCGCAAGCGTCGTCTTGCCGCACCCAGATTCGCCAACTAGGGCGACAATCTCACCCTTGGCTAGATCGAGATTTACCCCATCCACCGCGCGCGTCTGACGACCGAAGGTAACGGCTACGTCCCGTGCAGACACAATCATGGCCCCACCAAATTACAGACAACTGTTCGATGTCGTCCAAGTTCCACTACTCGTGGTGCTGCATCACTACAGCTGGCGATCGCGAGGGCACAACGTGGATGGAATGCGCAGCCGGTGGGAATATCTCCAAGAGAAGGTGGGTCCCCCGGTAAGCCTTGTGGAGCAAAGCGTGCCAACGGGTCCCCGATCCGGGGGAAAGCGGCCGCCAACGCGCGGGTGTATGGGTGCTCGGGTGCATCGAAGACCTCACGCGCCATGCCGGTTTCAATAATTTTCCCCGCATACATCACCGCGATGCGATCGCACGTTGTTGCCAGAACGCCCAGATCGTGACTGATCAAGATCATGCCCATGTTGAGATCGCGTACGAGTCCAGTGAGAACTCTGAGAACCTGTGCCTGAACCATGACATCCAAAGCAGTTGTCGGCTCATCGGCGATGATGAGATCGGGCTCGCA
>Ga0164295_10004515_pt1 | contig 11084 bp, 8 predicted proteins | sample GEODES006metaG_FD_111798 | JGI IMG/M metagenome (GOLD analysis project Ga0164295, IMG submission 111798) | Oligotrophic lake water microbial communities from Sparkling Lake, Wisconsin, USA - GEODES006 metaG | ecosystem: Environmental > Aquatic > Freshwater > Lake | place: USA: Sparkling Lake...
ACGGTGACAAGTAGCAAGTGCCAGCATGCATCGTTTACGTTAAAAATCGGATCTTCTTCACCCGACCAGGGGCCAGCGTACTGCCGCGACCTGACAGGCTGTCCCTGTGAGGGCGCTGTGCGCGACGTCCGACGATGCACGACCGCGCGTCCGCTACGCGCCCATTCGGCAAACATGTTTGTCTCCTTGGACCGCGCGACTCCACACTGTTATCAGGAACTCGTTCAAACTCGTTGAAGTTTGACGAACTTTGAGATCGGTCCGGGTGCCGCCGCTCTGCCCGCCCGCCCCTATAACGCTGGACCACTGGTGTCACTGGGTGCGTGCAGTGAGAGAGGCAGGCAGGACCAAAAATTCCAGCATTGGGATGCTGGGCTACGCAGATCCGGAAGAAGCGCGCACGTCGCTGCTAGATGGCGGCGGCGGCGGTCGGTCGAGGAGTCTCAGGATGGTGGCACTGGCTACGGTGGGGTTCCTCGTCTTTGGCTCGGGCGCGCTTCTGGTTCGCACCTTGACGTCACAGCCACCTCAATTGTCAGTCTATGCTTATGGCCTCACCCAGATTCTCGACGATGACGCCAAAATTGATCCCCAGAAGCCCCAAGCGCAGAAGCGCTGCGAGCACGTCATCGAGCGCACCATCACGAGAAATTTTGGAAAGTCGCTGAAGACGCTCCAGGAGCAGTTCGCGCTGCAGTCCACGGATGCCAACTACTATTACCGTGGCGTCGCCTACCTCTTCTGGGAAGACTTTGTGACCAAGGGCTGGGGTGAGTTCAACTTGACGAAGATAGTACCTTCGGCGCGACTCGCCGATGGCTCGCCGCTCAGCCGCACGAGCACGTGGACGTGGATCACAGGGGACCAGCACCTCTCCAACTTTGGTGCATGGAAGAATCGGCACGGCGAGGTCGTCTTCAGCGTCAACGACTTCGACGAAGCAGTGATCTACGACTTCCAAATCGACATTTGGCGCGTGGCTGTCTCGATCTTCGACCACGCGATCACCAACGGGCTCAGCTATGAGGATGCCGCGAAGGCCGTCGTCGCGTTCACCGACGAGTATGTGGGGAAGGTCAAGGGATACTTGAACAACGAGGACGCGCTGCTGCACGAGCTGACAGCGGCGAATGTGGGCAAGCAGGCCGTCGAGCTGAAGCAGTTCCTTGAGGACGTGATGAGCCAGGAGTCGGTGCACAAGCAGCTGAACAAGTTCACCATCAAAGGCGATGACGGAAAGCGTCACTTCTTTATTGATGAGTCAACGAAACTTGAGAAGGTCTCGCCCGATCTCCGGCAGGAGATCGAGCGCGCCATGGGGAAGCGCATGTACGGCGCGACACTCCAGAAGATAGGATGGATGGCGAAGGAGTGGAACGATGACGACTTCAAGGTGCTTGACGTGGCGAAGCGCGTCGGCTCGGGTGACGGTTCTTTTGGCGTCAGCCGCTACTACGTGCTGATCGCCGGCACGGATACCCTCGTCAACCAGGTCCTCAAGACTGATCCGATCGACGGCGTGATCCTCGACGTGAAATTCGTCGCCACGCCCGCGGTGCGAGCGGTCCTCTCCGAGCAGGACTGGCCCTGGTATGAGACCCTCTTCGTCAACGAAGGATCGCGCGTCATCGAGGCGCAGCGCCGTCTGACCAGCTACACCGACCCGTACACCGGCTACGTGACCATCCGCGGCGCGGTGCACTCGGTGCGCCAGCGCTCGCCCTGGAAGGCCAGCCTCGACTTCGGCACCCTCGATCCGGCCAATTACGAGGCGACGGTGCGCGAGGTCGCGGGCGTCACCGCCACCTCCCACGTGCGTGCCACGGTCGGCAACGCGCCCGTGCGGTTCAAAGACGTCATCGGCGCCGCGCTCTCCTCAACCGAAGCACGCGCACAGTGGGGTGCGGCGGTGGCGCGCACAGCGGCCGCCTACCGAAAGCAGGTGCTCCTCGACTTTGAGTGCTTCAAGGATTGGGTCGACAAGGGCTCCCCGCTCTCCGCCTTCAACGAGGCCGACAGCTTCGACTTGAAAATGGAAAATGGCGCGCTGCCGGCGCAAGGCGCGAAAAGGGATTGCTCGGAACAAACCGTGGTTCCGCAGCCCCAGCCCCCCGTGCCATGAACACGATCGCGCAATGATGAAAACTTAGGCGCGGTTGCGGCCGCCGTTGGTCCGTGAACCGTTGAAAAGTATACCTTTAAGTTGTTAGAGTGTAACCGACGAGGCAGCCACAGGAGGTGCGCCATACACCCATTAGCGCATAGCGTAGGAAGCGACAACGAACCTACGAAGCGTCGTGGCTCGTGCCGTGGCGGCCCGTGCACCTGCCGGCCGAGCCGCCGTCGCGGACGGCTCGGTCGGGTACGGGGTAGCGCGGCTCGGTGCCACGGTGCGAAAACTCGGTTAGGGGACCGCCTTTCATCGGGCGCGGCACGCCGGCTGGGCTCGATGCCAGATGCCTCGATCGACGATCCGGCCGGTCGGGTATCGTTCCGCGCTTGGGCTTGCGCGTCGGCCGGTGTAGGCCGGGGGTGTTGATGAAACTTGAATCAATGCGATGTAAAGCAGTCGGAGCGGGACGGAGGTGACGTCCGACGCGGAGGTCGGATTCCGGGGTGTGCGCGAATCTGAAATATCAGCTGACACTCCGTGTGGACACCGCGAATGAAACCCCTCCGCCTCCCGTCTGAGCCGTCCCGTGGCGCCACCTAGGACGACGTGCCGGAGAACTCAGAAGCGCAAAAGCGCACGACCCTCGACCGTTTTGGCACGGCTTCCACAGGACCCCACAGGACATGCACACGCGCACGCGTCACACGGCATGACGCCCAGACCCGCCGGGAGCGTGCGGATGTATGAGTGTCTGGGCGCGCGCACGAGCGTCCCGGCGTCGCGCTCCGGCAGGTGGCAGGTGGCGGCTCAGGCGACGATTTTGAAGGAATGCAACCTGTGTGCCTCGATCTCACTCACGTAAAGGCGCGACTCATGCCAGTGCACGCCGACGAGCCGGCCTCCCGTCGGCGCGGGCAGCACTAGCAGCGGCGTGCCGTCAGGTTGCAGCACCTGCAGCCGGCCGCCGATGCCGCGGCCACCCTCGGCCACGAACAGCTGCTGGTCGCGGATGCAAAGGCCGAGCGGCTCGACGAACTCACCAGGCATGCGCCCGTTCCTGCCCACGGCGGCGACAAAGTCGCCGTCCATCGAGAAGACGGCGAGCCGGTCGTTTTCCGTGTCCGTCACGTACGCGAGCTTGCGCGCCCGCCCACCAAAGACGCCCGGCGCGTCGAGCGCCATCTCAGGCGGGTTGTAGATAGCGATGCACGTCGGGTCGTTCAGGCAACTCACCGGCAGTTTCTTGCCAGCTCGTGGGTCCGGCTCGGTCTCGCCGCCGAAGCTGAAGAGGCGGCGCAGCGAGCCCGCGTCGAGCACGTGCACGCGGTTCATGCGGCCGCACACGACGAACAGCAGCGAGTTCTTGCCCGCATCGTCGTACGCCAGGCCTTGTGGAAGGTCCATCAGACCGGTCTGGGTCGCGAGGATGGGTTGAAAAATGCCTCGCGTGTCGCGCTGGTACTTGAGGATGCGCCCGTTGCCGCCATCGGCGATGAACATCTGATCGTGGTGGATCGCGATACCCTGAGGGTCGTGCAAGCTCACGCCCATGAACTCGGTGATCACAGCGTACGGCGCGCCACGTGGAGTGAGGACCTGCACCTCATGCGCAAAAGTAGATGAGACCACGAGCGTGCCAGAGTCCTGCGTGGCCATCCAGGTGGGCGTATTGAACTGGCCTGGCGCGAAGCCAATGCGCGGCGTGCCGAACCCGCCGCCAATCGAGCCGTAGTACGCGAGCTTTGCCCTCGGCTCGAAGATCAACGGCTCTGCCTTTCTCGATCGCGTGAGCGCGCGAACAAGGCGAGAGGCCGGCCTTCGCTTGACCTCGACGGGCGCCATGCTCGCGGGGGGCAGGCGCTCTTTCAGTGATCCCCACGTCCTCGGGATCGCCTCCGGCTCCGGCGTAGCCGGACTTGGAGACGATACCTTGCGAGCAGGACTGCCAGCGGCCTCTGGCTCGTCTGGCAGCTCGACCTCCTCCTCCTCGTCGTCGTCGAAAAAGTGGTTGAGGCCGCCCGGCCGGCGGCTGATCATACCTTCTGCGCCTGAAGGTACGCCCTTCTTCGGCGGCGTCGTCTCCGGCGACGCCTCGCCTAACTCACTGCTGCCCTTCTTTGCCTTTGGCGTCGTCGCTGATCCCTTGCTTTTCTTCTCCTTTTTCCCCACCTTCTTCTTCGCCTTCAGCTTGCCCTTTGGCGTCGAGGGCTCATCGGCACCATCCGCCTCCTCCTCGCCCATGAATTCCGGCGACGGCACCCTCGTCCACTCATCCTCCGCCTCCGCCTCGTCCGTTGGAGCTTTGCGCGATGAGAGCAAGAAGCCTTTTCCTTCCCTTTTTCCGACCGTCTTTTTGGAAGGAGCTGGCGCTGGCGACGAGCTGTCCAGCGGATCCGTATTGTCCAATGGGTCAGCCATCCCGCCCTCTGGATCTGCTCAGCCGGCTCTCCTCTCACCCACGAAAATGAGCTGAGGGCTTTGAGGCCCACTAATCATAGAGACGGCCGATCCCAAAATGCCGCGGATATAACTTAGGTCGTTTCTGAAAAAAACAAGAGTCTTCGAGGGGGACCAAGCGAGGAACTGCGTGGATGCGATCCAGCACCGTTTCATGCAGACGCCGTAACTTTCGCGGCCTTCCGACGACTCCCGACTCATTGTAGTCTCCTTGCCCTCCGACTGCCGAACAATGGCTGAGTCTGCTACCGCAATGGTGCTGTCGCTCGTCGGACTGCAGGCGTTGAGAAAGCGTGCGATTACGAAGGGCGAACCGACGCGCGGTGAACTCTTGCAGGAGCTTTGCGAGCCCCTCCTTGATCTCGCCCGCAGAGGGCAGCTGAGCCACGCAATGGCAATGCGCCTCCTCTCGGGTGCCATCGTGGGTGACGCTGAGTCGGAGGTCGTACGCGCCCTGTCCTCAAAAAAGAAGTTGCCATCCATCCTGCGGTTCCTCTTCACGAGCAAGGTCTCATGGGCCGTCTTCACCACCGAGTGGATAGACGGAGTCGCTGCCTTTCTGACGACCCTTGGGCTGCAAGGCAAGCGCGTGCTTGAGGTGTGTGCGGGCGAGAATACGCTCGCTGCACCGATGCGTGCACGTGGGTTTGATGTGCGCGGCTGCCTTTGAACCGCGTCCTCGTTTCAGTACGCCACACTCACCTCCGCGCGTCCTCCCTTGCTCGTCCTTGGTGGAATGCGCAGTGGGTGGCGACGGACGTCACCTTGCGCGAGACGGCGGTGTCGCAGCCGCTCGAGCTTGCCGCGCTTGACGCGGTGCGGAAACTGGAGCCGAGCGCCGTCTTCTGGTCGTGGTGGTCAGAGGGCGCCACGCCCATGGCCGCGGCCGCGGCGACAACAGCACCGCCGGCGCTCTGCGCCGAGGTGCCGGCGCAATGTGTATCCGAATCGGAGTCTGCACGAGCGGCGGCGGCCGCGGCCGCCGCCGCAGCCACATCGATGGCACACGGCGAGGATCGGCTGGTCGCCGAGCATTGCATTGAGCGCGGCCTGCCCATCCTCTTCGTTGGCGAGGGCCGTGGCGGGGTTACGGGGTCGACCTCCTTTTGGGCGGGCCCGTGGCGCCCCGCGCTGCTATCCGAGGTAGTCGAGGGCTTCCAAGATGTTCCGAACTGGGAGGGCCAGTTTGATCGCACCTGGTGCTTGCGCCCTGGAGCCGAGACGCTCCCGCCCATGCTGCGTGCTGCTGTGAGCGCCGTCGCGACAGTCGGCCACTCGAGCAGCACTCCCGTCCCGCCGCCTCCCTCGCCTGCTCCGCTCGATACAGCGCTGGAGTCGAGCCCAGCGGTAGAGGTCCACTGAGTAGGGGCAGTACACTGCCTGCCAAGCATCCCGCTCAGAGCAATATGCTGCTACCTACGCCGGAGGACGTTCTCTCGGAAGTTCAATCGGACTCTTACTCTGGACCCCACAGCACACGTAGCGTCACCGTAAAGCGCCGTGGTCTGCCCTAAGGCTCAGGGTCAGTGGGTCACCGTTTTCAGTACGTTGCAACGTTACGTTCCGGACAAGTTCCGAGAATCCGACTCCCGATCCCGGGACCTCGGGATGATCGGCGTGAAAACGGGACTTTGAATATGAATATGAGTGCATGCGCGATGGACCAAGCACAAACGTACTCGCCACTCCGGTCCGCCTCCTCTGGTACACACAGTCGTGGGACTCATCACTCTCGAGCCACTAGCGCGCGTGTTGACGCACGCGCGATCCTATCGATCGCGTTCCATCGCCGCTTAGAAAATGGTGGGCGGGGCCGCGCCGCCCAGGCCACCCGTCGGGTAAAGGGCGTTGACACCGAGGAGCTCGTGGACCAGGCAGCCGGTGATGCCCATCATCGCCGCGCGGCCGTTCTGGCGCTCAATGTTAAGCTTGAAAGCCTTCGTCGCAGGGTCGTCGTAGCGCACCCAGGCCTCGCCGCCAATGTTGCCGGGCTCGCCCTTGGGGTCCTGCGCCTCGAAGAGGAAGTAGCCCGACTCCATCATGCAAGTGACCGTCATGATCTGCAGCCAGGCCGCCGTGGGGAGCGCCTCCAGCGACTCGAAGCAGCCGCTGGGGACGTCGGCGAACTTGAGGCCCGCCGACGTGGACAGGTAGCCCGGGAAGCGCGCGCCGCCCTGGACCAGGATGACATGGAGGAAGCCCATCATGGCCGCGCGGCCGTGCTTGATCTCCATAATCTCGTAGCGCTGCATGTCGCGCGACGAGATGAGGCCCAGCGGGTCAAAGACGCCCAGCGGCGGGAGGACGCCAATGTCGCCCTCCTTGAAGCCCATGGAGGCGCCCATGGCGCGCGTCGGGGCCTTGAGGGCCGGCATCTGGAAGGCGGTGGTCTGGAGGGCGAGAGCGGCAATCATTTTGACGGCGGTAGGTCTGCCAACAGAGAGACGAGCGCAGCAAAGGTCACGGTGGAGCACTTCTTTATTGGCGCTTCCGAAGCGTCACGTATCGATTGCTGTCGCAGAGTGGCAGAGTGGTCGCCGCGAGGGCGCGATGCGCGTCAGGCGCGGACCATGGGCCACGGAGCGTGACGCGCGCCGCACGCAGGAGAAGGCCGGTCCGCGGCGGCATCGCAAACACCTGTGAGCTGGATGGAGCTCCGAGTCAATTTGCACAATTCATCACAGTAAGTTTTCACAGCAAGTTTTTCACCACGCGCTTCGCGCTTCCCTGCGCTGCGTTCTCCGTGAGCAAGTACGATGGACGGATCCTTACGCAAACGCCCGGCTTTTTACAGTAACGCCGCGGCGAATCCTACCGAGGAATGGCCGACCACCTAGCCTTCGCCATCACCTTCCTCGACACGTTCACTGTCGGGCTCGTCAACCCGATCTACCCACAGCTCGTGCAGGGTGACGTATTGGGAGCCACGCTCTTCGCTGTGCTGCAGTCCACTGCAAATGCTGCCGCTCTGGTTGCAAGCACTCTCTTTGGCCGCCTCTCTGATGTTCACGGCCGGCGCGCCGCACTCATCGCGAGCACGCTGTGCACTCTCATAGGGTATGGGTGCTACATAGCTGGCTTCGCACTCGATGGGAACCCTCGCTTCACGGTGGCGCGGCTGTGGCTGCCGTCAATTGGCCGCGTCCTCAGCGGGGTCGGCCGGGCCGCACTTAACGGACCGCTCATCGCGCTGCTGGTGGAAGACGAGGCCGACACCTCTAGCCGGGTATCGCGCACGATGGCGACGTGTGGCTTCGGCTACGCGACGGGAAGCGGCTTTGGAGGCTTTCTTGTAAGCAGGGGCGGACCGAGCGCCAACCTGACACTCATTGGCACGATGAGCGTCTTGTCGGTGCTTTGCACCTTGCGACTGCCGTCGAGGGCAAAGCCAGCGAATGCAGGCCCAACGCCCGTAAGCAGCACGAGCCACACGCCCAGTCGCGTGCGCTGGTGGTCCGCATTGCGCGACGCTCTGAGCGAGCGCAACATGCGGCTGCTGTTACTGCTCCAAGCCATTGCGGCCTCCTCCTTCCAAGTGTATGACGCGACTTCCGCGCTGTACATGATGGATGCCCTCGGCTACAGCGCGGCCGAGCGCGGCTTCCTCCTCGGCTACGCGGGCTGGGTCTTCTCCTTCTTCAATCTGGCGGTGATCCCCCGCATCACAGGCCGTGGCAGTAACGCGGCGAGGCTGCTCACCCTCGCGTACGCCTGCACGGCCGTTGGCAGACTCGGGATTGCGGCCGCGTCGGTGCTTCCGCCAACGCTCACGATCCTCGCGAGCTATGCGGTGCTCAACCTCGGGCAGGGGCTCACCCATACCCTTCTCAAATCTCTCACGGCCAATCTCGCAAGCCAAGACCGACTCGGCCTGATGATTGGGCTGCTCGGATCGGTGGAAAAGGGGTGTGGTGTCGCCGCACCGCTCCTCGGCGGGCCCGCGTACGAGCACGTGGGGCCTGTCGCACCAGCATGTCTCTCAGCTGGCTTTGCATTCGTCGGCGCGTGCGTGGCTCAAGTCGCGAGTACGTCCGCCACGCTCCGGCCAGCAGCGACGAAAAAGACGGACTGAGCGTGTGTCGTTCCACATCTGAAAAATACAGATTCTCGTTCACAGTTCCCTGAAAGGGTCAGGGGCCCACATGGGGGCCTGAGCGAGCTTTTCTTGACGCACGCACGCTCATGACGGGTGTGCGAGTCCGAAAGCATGCAATGGTGCCCGATCTGTTCAAGCGCATGGCCAGCGTCATCAAGTCCGCATTCACAGCTGCAAGCAAGCACATTGGCCTGCTGGCTTTTCGACGGTATCAAGTCGGCTCGTGGCTGCAGACGATATCAGCCAAGGTGGTCCTGCGAGAGCAGACAACCACCTTTGTCACGAGCGCTCCTGCTCATGCGAACGCAGTTGCTGCCATGTGGTATGCTTCCATGCGCTGCGGCCTAATCCTGCCTGCGGTTGGGCTAGATGTGGAGTGGGTCAAGGGCTCGGCCTGCCCGGCTGCCCTGTTGCAGCTCAGCGTCGCAGACTTTCGCGGCCGCACACGCACGATGTGTGTGCGACTCTGCCAGATGACAGAGGCACCGTCAGCTTTGCTGGCTCTTCTCTCGGACCCTCGCGTGCCAAAGGCGGGCGTTGGCGTTGCAGCCGATCTGGAGCGTATCGAGGCGTGGGCGGCGACTCGGACGTCGAATGCGTTTGAGGCCCACGGCAAGCACGAGCTGGTGCCCCTTGCGCAGCGTGTGGGTTTCTCGGGCAAGGGACTCGCGTCGCTCTCGGCACAGGTCCTGGGCGAGAAGATGGACAAGCGTGCCACGGTGCGCTGCTCGGACTGGGAAGCCTCGACCCTGTCGCATGAGCAAGTCGCCTATGCGGCCGCCGATTCGCGCGCATCGCTCTTGCTCTGGCGACGGCTGATGTCGCCCGCTGATCCGTCTTCACTCGTCGCTCCGCCAAGGGCCCTTAACGAAACATGCGAGGGTACGCACGCCGCTGCGGCTGTGGCCGAGGAGGCAGTCGATGGTGTTCGCCGCCGCGGCGCCAAGTTACTCTTGCATCGATCAGGGCAGCCTATACTGAGTACGAGTCTTGCGAAGGTCCTGGCGAGTAAACGAATGGCGAAATCCTTGCCAAATGTGCCGGCGCGACGCAGCCCCATGTACGACGGTTGGCTGATGCTCGATCCGCAAGGCATGCCGATGTGTCGGCTGGCGAAGCAGCGAGCGGACTGGTACGTGCGGCAGGGCTTGGCCGTGTACTCGGATCCCGAGAGGCGTGAGTGCGGCATCACTGAGGCTCAGGCTCACAGTGACAAGGACGACTGCTCGCACCGCTGCATACGGCTGCTCTTCACTCCCAACGGGCCGGGCAACGCGTGCGACCCCTCGCAGCTGGTGGCGAAAGCTAATGCATGCGTTGGCTGCGGAGCCAGCCAGGGCGAGAGCCAGGGCGAGAGCGATGGCCACGGTACCGGTAGACTCGTCGCTTCCCCATGCGCCCATGACGACGCGATGCTCGACGGCGGAGAACGGAGCGAGGGCATCGCTCCGGCGGCGGTGGCACACGTGCGCTGGAGCGTGATCCCGCACAGCTTTCGACGGCTCATGCCACACTCGATCAAGAGCCGTGACTCGCACGACATCGTACTCCTCTGCCTCCGCTGCTACACGCTGTGCGAGGCTGCGTACGAGCAGCAGCGCGCGCGCGCCTTTGCAACGCACGGCATCGCGCGCGACACATCGCGCCTTGAGGCGATCGATGGGCGCTCTGCCCGCTGCCGCTCCGCCGCCAACGCGCTGCTCAGCGACGCCAGCGGAAGGTCAAAGTTACCGGCCGAGCGCCGCTGCCAGTTGGAGAGTGATCTCGCGACCGAGATCGGCCTCGAGAGCCGCGCGGCGCTCACGCCGGAGATTCTGCGCGAGGCCGCGCAGCCGCCAGTGCGCCGGCCGCGCGACGGGTTCAAATCTCCGGAGGAACGTCTTCTCGAGGCCGTCTGTTCCCAGGGTGGCACTGAAGCCTTGCATGCATTTGTGGCCAGTTGGCGCCGCCTGTTCGTTGACACGCTCGCGCCGACGCACCTGCCCGCGGGCTGGTCCATCAGCCATCGGCCACGCGACCCTAAGGATCAAGGGCGCGAAGCGTACCGAGCGCAGCTCAAGACGGCGCTCAGGACGACGCTTCTCGACAGAGAATGCTCCGACGCTCAGGACGACGCTCAGGACGACGCACAGGGCGGCGACCCAGCACCCGCGCCGGCGCAGCAGCAGCAGCCCAAGTGCCCGCTGCGCAGACGAGCTGCAGCCGAAGACCGCCTGGGCAGCAGCACGTATCCTGAGCTCGGCGACCGCCTTCCTTCCGAAAAGGAGTGAACAGTGCAACGTCCCTTTTGAAAGTCGCCGTCGAGAGAGGAAGAGTGGAGTACACTTGCCACCTGCACCTCAGTGTATCGTACCGAAAAGGCTAAAGCCTCACGGCCCATAAGTTCGTAACACGTGTTCTCATAGACCGGACGAGGCT
>Ga0164295_10004518_pt1 | contig 11072 bp, 11 predicted proteins | sample GEODES006metaG_FD_111798 | JGI IMG/M metagenome (GOLD analysis project Ga0164295, IMG submission 111798) | Oligotrophic lake water microbial communities from Sparkling Lake, Wisconsin, USA - GEODES006 metaG | ecosystem: Environmental > Aquatic > Freshwater > Lake | place: USA: Sparkling Lake...
CCCAACCCCAACCCCAAAATTTATAATAAAAATTTAAAAATTACAAATAAGACAAAATGATAAAAGAAAAATATAACCAATTTAATCTTAAAATATTTTTTAATTTTATAATATTTATTTTTAATGATGATATAGAAAATAATAAAAAAATTTGGGTCAACGAAAGTAAACTATATTTTACAAGATAACTGTCAGAGAAGCGTTGAATTCAGCCATGGATTAGGAAATTTAAAGAGACTCAAGAGTTGTATTAATGGGAGAAGAAGTGGCGTAATATGATGGTGCATATAAAATTTCTAAAGGATTGTGGAAAAAGTTATTATATATTTAACAAATTTAGACATGGAGACAGAAGAGTTATTGATACTCCTATCACGGAGGCAGGTTTCACTGGAATAGGGGTCGGTATGGCTATGAATGGCATGAGACCTATTATCGAGTTTATGACATGGAATTTTGCTTTATAATCTATCGATCATATAGTGAATTCAGCGGCAAAATCTAGGTTATTTATTAAAGATTATGTAAATGAGATATTTATTATTTATATTTAGATACATGTCTGGGGGTGATCTTGATTGTCCGATTGTATTTAGAGGTCCTAACGGAGCTAGTGCGGCTGTCGCTGCTTAACACTCTTAATGTTTTGCGGCATGGTATGGATCAGTGCCGGGACTAATTACTTTAACCCCTTACAATTCTAGAGATGCCAGAGGGCTTTTAAAAGCAGCTATTAGAAATCCAAACCCAGTTGTTTTTTTAGAAAATGAGATGATGTATGGGGATTTATTCGAATTGACAGAGGAAGAAATGGGCATGGATTTTGTATTGCCCATAGGAAAGGGGAATATCGAAAGAAAGGGGGATCACATAACCTTAGTTGCCTATGCCAAAGTTTTCCAATAAATTTAAAGATGGTTAAGTTTTCACTGCTTGCGGCTGACATTCTTTAGAAAGAAGGTATTAGCTGTGAAGTTGTGAATCTGAGAAGCATTCGACCTCTGGATAGAGAGTTAATTGTTAATTCAGTTAAGAAAACGCATAGGATAGTTACAGTCGAGGAGGGGTGGCCCTAACACGGTGTAGGCGCAGAAATCGCCGCTTTGGTTATGGAATCCAGTGCCTTTGATTATTTAGACGCCCCATTGGAAAGAATTACTGGCTTTGATGTACCTACTCCTTATGCCATTAATATTGAAAAAATGGCGTTTCCAAGCGTTGATAATATAGTGAATACTGTAAGAAAAGTTTGTCACGGGCTTAAAGTATGAGCTTTTTGAGTTTTCAAATTAATATAAAAAATATAAAGTATTTTAAATTAATTAAACGAGGAGCTGTCTTGGTTAGTTTTTTCAGACAGATTCATAATTATAAAAAGTTAATATAATTTTGATAATTTTGTAATTTCATTTTAAAACATTGTCTTGTTTGATAAAAATTTTACAGTTTTTGTCTTTTTCATGTACATTTATAGAAAGTGATATTTTTTTGATGTTTCTTTCTAAGTTATATATTCTGTTTTTGGCTTTTTCCATTTGATCCTTAATTTATATTTAATACAAAGAGTTCGTTGAATTTGCTCTTGTCAAAAGAGACTATATTTCTGTTTTCGAGGACTTTGGTATTTTTAAGAACGGAGGTTTTGTTTATTTCAAATTGGGAGTCGTTCGTGAAGCTCTGGACCTACAGGGTCTGTTGCAGTTGAGTAATCGACTGTTTCCCGTGAATTTTAGACTCTTTTAGCTGTTGAATTATATTTTTATTGTCATCTAGCTGGACTGCCATCTGAATTTGTTTTGTTTTTAGATTTTTGTTCTAGATCTTGAGTTCGTTTAAATCTGACAGCAAAATCGCATTTTCCTTTGTATTATTACTAAATTAAAATATACCATGGTCTTGTGGTGAATGTCCTCTTCACGTCTCTTCAGTTTTTTCAAGCTGGTATTGTAAAGGGCTTCAATCGAATGTTCTAGGTGGTTCATTAGTCTCTGGTGCTCCTCATGGCCTTTAAAAGATATCTTTACTTTCGGGGTCTTTTTCCTGTTGCTTTATGTCCAGTCCCTGCACGTAAATTTTGTAAAATTGGGTCATGGCATATGGCCACTCCTTCACGTTTTTTATCTTGACGGTATCGTGAATGTCCATGATAATTTGGTGGTAATAATTTTCTTTCTGTTTCTTGAGCTCAGTTTAAATTTGAATGTTCTTTTCCAAAACTCCAACCTGCACATTTTATTTTATTAATTTCTGGTTTTGAATTGTGCCTTATATATTTATATGAATGCATTTTATAATAAAGTCTAAAATTAAATATCATCTCATTTTTTGGAAAATACTTTTACAAATTTATTGTAGAAATTTATGATTTATAATTTCGTAAAAATATATTTATTTAAGAATTTTTAATGATAAAATCGATTTAAAAATACAGATTTTAAAAAAATTAAAAATTTCTTAATTTTTTTTTAAAAAAATATTTTTGAAAAATCTATATTTTTATAATCGATTTATAAAATTCATAAAAAAATAATTTTTACGAAAATAAAAATCATAGATTTCTACAATAAAATTGTAAAAGTATTTTCCAAAAAATGAGATTAAATTTAGTTTTAGATTTTGATATAAAATGTATTTGGAATTGAAAACATTTTTAAATTAAGAAAGTATAGAAAAGTTTAAATTTATCGATTACTGGCCTTTAGCATTTATTCGAATTCGCCTTCTAGCTTGAATAGCTCAATTTTGAGTTGTTCAATTTACTGTTCTTTGGGTTCGAGACTAGTCCTCATTTCAGAACTTCTAAAGGCCATGACGTGTTTGTTTTTTTCGAGTTCGATGACCTTGTTTTTGAAGTCGAAGAGTTTTTTGTCTTTGAGACGGATGGTGTTGTCCCTTTCATTCAAGTCCAGAATGAGCTACTCTATTTTCCTGTTCGAAATTTGGAATAGCTCGTTGGCCTTTAAATACTCTTCTTGCAGGAGTTGCTGACTAAATATATATTATAAGAGATACTTGAAATCAGAGGCTTCTTTGGCAGCTTTAGAGGACTGATTATCTGCTTTCAAAAGTTCATTCTTTTTGAGATACGTTTAATACTTGTCCTCTAGCTGTTTGTTTTACAATTCCAACCTTTATAAATGAGTGCATACCTTTCTTGGTTCTAAATGAGCTCGGTCTCCAATTCGTTTTCCTGCTCAAAAAGCCTTTGTTCAAATTGCGAACGGATTTCATAGGTCTTCTGTTTTGTCACTTCGAACACTCGGTGCACTTACTTCATTTAAGAGTAAAATTGGTCTTGCACCAAGTTTAGCGACTGATTATTCTTCTAAACTAGTTCTTAGATCTTATCTTCATAGACTATTTTTTACTCGAGCATGTCGGCTTCTATTTTCTACTTTCTCAGTTTTTCATAAAAAATACGGTTTTCTTAAAGGGCCTCTAACTCATCAACAGCTTTGATCTGGTTGTTTTCCACCTTTTTATTTACATTTATATGGAAATATGGTTACCTTTATCAAAACTTCCTTGATCTCAGATTCGAGTCTCAATTTTTCTGCCCAAGCGTCTTCATACTGCTTGGACCACCCCGAAAACTCTTTATTGATGATATCCTAAGCGTCTTGGTGAAACTATTCGATCTCCTTTTGGCAATTGATTCTTTCTAAAACAATCTTCTCTTCATAATTCCTGATTTGCATTTTGGCCACTTTTAATAACAATTGCTACTACTCAATATTCTTCCTGCTGACCAGAAGCATGTCCCCTTTAATATACTAAAAGAAATATAATTAATTTTAAATATTGGAAGAATCCATTTTATATTAATTTCAGTTCTGAATTAATCTATATATAGTACCCAAACTTTCGTCAACTATGAATTGTCTCTAATTATAATTTTCATCGATGACATTTACAGGATTGCCCTCGGAATCGGTTTCTTTTAAGGACATGACAAATATACTACCATCTTCACCGCAGGAAATGATTAGTTTCCCATCTGGGGACACTCTCAGGTGAGTCACACAGCCCTCTTTTAATTATTAAAAAATTTAATATTTTACAGTGTGCCTGAATGGATTCAATTAGAACCTTAAATTCTTGCTAAAAAAGTTAAATTTGTCCATCTTATGTACCGCATACGATTAATTGGGTTTAGGCAAGGGTTTCAAAGAAAAAGATGCATTTTATTTAGGATTGCACCTTTATAATCCTGATTATAATTAATTCCATTAGAAATTTAAATAAGTTTACTTTTTATCTTCCTATTCAGGACCAATTATCTTAATATGTTAAATTAGGGGACCAAATTCCGATTGTCCACAGGCAAAGATAAAACTTTCAATCTTTTTTTCTTGTTGTTTTTCGGATTCTGATTCTGATTTTTCAGGGGGCAAGATAAAATACTTACTGGTGATTCCGAATAATTAAGAAGTGGTGGTGATTTCTCTTCTTTGCCATAGGAATGTATTCCACTCGATAATCTGTCCCTCTTCACCACATGCATATAAAAAACTTTGTAAAAATAGGGTACTGATCGTTTTTGGTAAAGACCATATCACAGATGGCCTAATTCTGGCCTTTTAAAACCGAAATTTTCTCCAGGGTTTGGGACTGGAAAATGGTGATTTCGTGGTTTGTGGCTTTCAAGGTGGGCCATGCACAGGCCATATACTGGCCGCCATTCGAAAATTTGATTTGGCAGCAATTGGCAATATTTATTTCTTTATATATTCTGAGTTCGTTCTGCATGAGGTAAAACAACCTGACTTTGTCGACGAAACTCGTTGCGATGAAATACCCGTTTGGGTGTATGGCAATACATTTCAGCGGTTCGTCTAAGTCTTTTAACTAATTAAAACATTTTTACTTAGATCTTCTTTGCAAGGTCGCATCTCATCGAAAAATAGTTCCAAACTCTAATGCTGGAGTCCGTCTTGCAAGCAGTCACAATTATGGGTCTCTATTGACAAATGTCCATGGAGGTTACTGCCCCCGAATGAAATCCATTGTAAATAAATGAAAATTCTACCTAGTTTTACACTAGGTTTTTCGAATCACTTTAAATGTGGGGCAGCAAATTGTCCAAATCGAATGTGCAGATGTCATTGTTATTATAGGCCACAGCCACCTTTACAATAACTGTATTTTACCAGAGCTTCGTTAGTAGATATGCACATAGAAACAATATGGTTTTAGGTGAGACTTTTGAACTGTCTCTGCAACCTGTAGGAGTGCTGTTGCTCCCCCACGTCGTTCTCATCGTCTTTAATCCATAGGGCAAAGCACCCGTTTTTAGATCCCAGCAGAAATCCTCTGGAAAAGGTCTCTAGACATAAAATGTCGATTTTGGGGGAGTTAAATCCGTTTTTAATGACTACATTATATAATTTTACTCTGCACTAGTTCGTAATTGTTTATTATAAAGATTTGCCCCTGACTATTAGCCAACAGCAGTTTCTATTTGCTCGACCACTTATGGTCTGTAAAATCCTGATTTTGATTTAGATTCTTGATTTCCGACATGACTTTAACAGTTTTTTCTTGCACTCTTAAGATTTTGAAGCAGTTGGGCCCACTCAAAGATATCAAATGGGTTTCTTCGGGGTTAATTTGTATTCGAGAAATAGAGTTCTTGATGTAAGAGGAGCCGACCACTTTCTGCCTATTGAGGTCTATGTAAAGGATTTAGTGCTAGTTTGTCATGCAGGCCAGAAACCGGGCGTTGTTTGAAAAAGTCATGATTATTATCTTATCCGTAGAGTCGTCCTTATATCTTGAATTAGGCAGGGAACCTTAAGGTCGTCTGTTTCTCCTTTTGTTAAAACGCATTCTGGATCTTGTAAAGAGAAATTATCGGGCATTTCTCGTTCGTGATGCTGTGAGACAGAGCCAAGTGGCTTTTGTCGGGGCTCACCGCAATACCTGATATTATATAGATTACAAAATAACTCTTAGAGATCCTCGGGAAGCGAAATAAAATTTGTTTCTGTGGAGTCTACGTTTTTAAGGGCGAAGTATTTTCCGATGGGATACAATATTCGCGGTTGGTCGTCGGAGAATGAAATCAGATTCACTGAATCTTGTAGGCTTTTTTAGCAATTGGAACCGAATCCATGGATTATCTCCAATTTTAATTTATTCGACATAATAGTTATATTTATAATTCAAATATTTTATAATTTTAAAGAATTCTCGAATAACGACCTATAAAATTTGACTTTTTAGAAATTGCACTTTTAAATCTAGTAAAAGAGAATTAGATCTCCAAATTATTATATAAAGTCTTTTACTTTTAGAAATATAAAACGAAATTTATGTTTTAAAAAGTTTTATTTTATTAATTCTTTGATAATAGAATGATGATTTATGAATAATAAGATATCAAAAATCAAATAAAGAAAGAAGGGTCCTCCTATTTTAAAGTTTTTGTTAATAAAAATACTCAAGACAACGAGTGAAGATGAATTACTACTACTTTTGAGAATCTAGAACGTCTACATATTTTTGAAAGTCATTAATTTTTGACTAGGACAAAAAGAGCTAGAACTGGTGAATGTCTAATATGCCGTCGTCGTCCAGGTCGAAACTTTTAAAAAGCTTTACGAAATTATGAATTTTATTTTCATGTTAGGTAAACAGAAATTCAAATATGATGTTCTTGAAATCGTTGTAACTGACTATCTTTTAAGAACCGAGTCTTTGCATCTGACCTATTAAGAGGTCTGCCTCCTTTGATCAAAAATAAAACCTATCGGCTGAACATGTAGTGAAAGACATATTGGCATTCTTCCGGCATCAACCCCTGAATTAGCTTGTTCTTTAGCAATTATTCAATTTCTTATTGACTTTTATGGCCTTTTAAATAATCTTATACTTTGCGATAGTTTAATCTGGTTTTTTAAAAGAGCGTCGACCTGATTTTAAGTTTCTTTTAAAGAAGATATAAATAATTCGTCACATTCATTCCTGAATATTTTTGCAAATATTTTAATGTTTATGTCTTGGTTCTCGAAATCTTGCAATGCCTGTTGGATCTGATTCGATTTTTCAAATACAATATTTTTTTGGGGGTATTTCTTCATAAGAAAAACATAAAGATACTATTCCATGGTTTGCTGTGTTTCCTTTTTGTCCTCGTAAATTTAATGGATGATCTGTAACAGATGTTCTTTGGAAAGACCTTATACGGGACTACTCTATATTTTTAGATGGAAATCCTATTTGTTTTAAGACAACTGAAGCTGGGCGGACAGTTGAGCGATCATCTATAGATTATTCTTAGCCTCCTTGGCCTGGCTGTGAATTAAGGAATTCAACCTGTTAATTTCCTGGTTGAGCTTTACTACATTGAGCTGTAGCTGGTTTATTTCTGTTAATTTATCGTCGAGTTGTTGTTAGACATCTAATTTATCGGAATAGACACGATCAAACACGGTCCCGAATCTCAAGCTGTCGCTGGAGTGCTTTTCATCCACTGGCTCATCTTACACGCTTAGAATTCTGTCTTGAAGTTACTGGTTCAGGGTTTTAAGAAGCGAAATCTCTTCTCTAAAGTTGTCTTCGTTCAGTTAAGTCAGAGACACCTGGAATTTGTCCTTTTAAAAAAACAGACTTTCATAGATCTTACGCAGGGCGGGTGCGAAATGGCTTAACAAGATTGCAAATTTCTGTTCGCAAATTTTGAAGAGATTATTTTAAGAAATGAGGTTGAGTCGCGACTGTTGGTAGTTGGAGAGCTCTGGCGAATAGTATAGAGTGTTTTCCAACCTAAAATTATAAAATTGACTTTTCTAAATTTGATTTTACATGTGATTCGAACTCGGATGCGAGTTGGTCCTCTATCTCATCGAACTGTTTAAACTAGTCTCTTATTGAGTCGAATATAATGGCGCAGTTTTCGAGTGTTTCATGTTCAATCTGAGATTTCATATAAATTAATTATAAATTATATTGAAATTAATCTATCATGGCATACGATCAAAATGTATACTAATTAGTACAGTCGGATGCTCTCATGACTTTAGCCTTTCTATATTTGAGACAGAGTCTCATCAAATACACCCTTTTTCAATAGAAATTCTAGTAATTCGCCTTTTACTTATTTTTATACGAATCTTAATACCAGAAGCAAATAAAGATGTTAAAAAATGTTGAAATTAAATAAAAGTATTTATTAAACACCATGAATTACTGTTTGCTCAAAATTTTATATGGCTAGTTTAATTAATAATGGTTTTAATCTGATGATTCGTAAAATATTTTATTAGAAACTTTTGAATAGGGCACATAAGGAATTTTGTTTTCACTTGCTTATTTTAAAAATAATCTTAAAATTAGTTCATTTTTTTTCATTACATTTGCTTGCATGGGTTTTTATAAAAAAATTATTTAAAGGAAAGTAGAAAAATACTTTTGATTTATATTTATAATTTATTTGTTCTTTATGCAAATAATAAAAGTTTTTTTTATTATAGTTTTTTCAAAATTTAATTTAATAAATTTTAAGTGAATTTAAATTTTCCACAAAATATATTTTAAATTTTCTATAGTAAATTCTAAAATATTGATTATAATGTCATTAAATGATGATATCAGAGAAAAACTTCTGATAAATTCGTCAGAATTGAGCACAGACATAGATGATAATCAGGTGAAGGAAATAATTGAAATAGAGAACAGAGTTTTGTAGGAGAGATTCGAAAAACTAAAGTAGGAGAGAGAAAAACCAAATAAAAAACTTAAGATTTTAAAAGATGACGAGGTTATCATTACAAAAGAGAGGAATTTCTGTTTCTATGTGAAATTCATGTTTAAAATGATTAAAGAATCGAATAGAAGGCTTAAAATTGAACTGTGTTTATCGATATTTCTAACGATACTGTCCACCGTGATTTAATCTATGACGCCTCTATATTTTAAGAACATAATTGACGACGTAGAGAAACACGAAAACTCTTTTTATGATATCTTATTGTACTGTTTGCTGTTCAAAACTGGGAACGTAGGCATCTAATAGCTGAAGAACATTTCGTTTGCCTATTTTTCTGCCTAGAATGAAGAGGAAATAGCCTGTCTGCTGTTTAAACACGTTTAGGAGCTGAGTCTGAACTTCCATTTAAAGAAAGAGACCGGGAAGATAATTAGAATAGTAAGTAAGGGGAGTGAGTCCTTCGGAAACATTATAAGAACGATATTCTTCATTGTGGGTCCCACAATAATCATGATTACATTTCAGCTTATAATTTTGTATTTCTACGCTCCGTTCTACGTTTCGATGATAACAGGTTTGGCGATGGTCTTGTATTATGCGTTGACCATCGTGATTACCGATTAGCGAGCGAAGACTTCCAAAGAGAAAAATCAATTGGACAACAGTTATAATCAGATCTCCACAGATTCTCTCATAAACTTCGAAACTGTCAAGTTCTTTAAATTTAATTAGATACTTCAATGGCGAGAAACATGAGTTGCAGAGGTATAAAAACGCCTTCCGAAACTATAAAGGTGTTTCTGTGAGGAATACCTAGAGCATCGTTTTCCTAAATTTGGTATAAGAATTCATTATGAGTTCAACGACTTTGACGGTCACATTTTATAATTATAGATTCTCTTATTTCTTAATGAATAATCGATGGAGCATAAAGTGAGCATGCCAGTATTCGTGATGATCTGGGCCTACTTTTAATAAATATAGATTCCTTTGAGCTATTTGGGCAGTCAATACAGGTATCTATTAAACATTATCTAACGATTTATTGAATTAGGTCTATCCGTTAATCGATGGTGGATTCCTAGTAGATATTCGAAATTCTTGACATCGACGATAAGGTCTTTTAAAAAAAAGATGCATTGAATCTTAAATTCTAAAAAGGAACAATCGAATTTAAAGACGTTAGTTTTTAGTATTCAAATGGGATTCCGATTTTGAAAAATATAAGTTTCACATTGGACGAGGGTAAAAGTCTGGCTATTGTTGGGACTACAGGATCAGGTAAGTCCACAATTACCCGATTGATCTATAGATTTTATGATATTTAATAAGGCAGCATTAAGATAGATGGTATTGATATCAAAGATTTAGAAGTTAATAATATCAATATTTAAATATAATAAGATAAATTGTTTGAGATCTTAAATAGCGATTGTTCCCTAGGATACAGTTCTGTTCAATGACACCATAGAGTACAATATAGCGTATGGAGGGGTGAACGATCCATATATGAAAACTTTAATGGACAACCCTAAAAAGTTATACGAATTCAAATAATAAATTGTGGACGCGAGCAAAAAGGCCCATATTCACGATTTTGTGATGGCTCAGCAGGATCTATATTAGACGTAGGTAAAGTTAAGGTATTAAGGTTGGGGAAAGGGGGCTTAAATTAAGTGGGGGGGAAAAACAGAGGGTGGCCATTGCACGCGCTCTTCTCAAGAAGCCTAAGATAATGCTGTTCGATGAGGCCACATCTGCCTTGGACACTGTGACAGAATAGAACATACGTCTGGCCATCGAGTCTGCAAGTTAGGGAATATCAACTATCATAATCGCACATAGGTAATTTTTAAAACTTCAAGATTGTCCACAATTGTTAATTGCGATAGGATTATCGTTTTGAGCTTTGGCCAAATTGTTGAACAAGGAAGTCACTAGACCTTGATGAAAATCAAAGATGGCCATTACCAAAATCTCTGGAATAAGTTGCATTATTTAATCTTAGATAGATTCAAGAAAACTAAATATTTTGATTCTAAATGCATCATTATTTTGTAATCATTTTATTTCAAACCTATAATCTTGTTATTAAAATTAACTTTTATAAAAATTTATAATGTATAAAAGATATATTTAAATTATAATAGTTGTTTAAATTATTTGAAGATTAATGAGCCTAAATGTACTCTTTTATTTTTAAATATAAATTTATCAATTATTTTATGAATCTTAATCATCTTTACAAATTATTTCATCAAAAAGAGCTTTTTATTTGGAAAACTACTCTATATCATTTTTAGTTATAATTTTTTACTAGAGTTTATGTTTTTATTACAGAGAATGTTCAGAATTTTTAAGC
>Ga0164295_10004519_pt1 | contig 11070 bp, 12 predicted proteins | sample GEODES006metaG_FD_111798 | JGI IMG/M metagenome (GOLD analysis project Ga0164295, IMG submission 111798) | Oligotrophic lake water microbial communities from Sparkling Lake, Wisconsin, USA - GEODES006 metaG | ecosystem: Environmental > Aquatic > Freshwater > Lake | place: USA: Sparkling Lake...
AACAAAATAAAATTTATAGATGCTATCCTATTGATAATTTATATCAACCTCGTGAAATAAGATTTGATAAAAAATTTCCAAATAATTATGACATTATAAACAGTATAAAAACAATTTATAATTTTAATGAGGTAGATATATATAATGATAAGTTATATTATCATTTAACAAAGCCTAAAATTAATAGTAATTTTATTAATCTTTTACAAAATCAAACTGCTATTTTAGAAGATGAAATTATAAAATTAAATCCTGAAAATTCCAAAACATGGTTAGATCTAGGTTGTGGAAAAGGTAAATTAATAAATATAATTAAAAAATATAATCCTAAAAAATATATTGGATTAGATAATGATATAAATATTTTATTACAAAATGTTTATAAAATTGATGAGAATGATTGGGTTAAATTTAATCATTGTGATTTAAGAAAAAATTGGTTTGAAAATCCTAAATGGTATAACATTGAAAATATGAAATTTGATTATATTATATTAAATTTTAGTTTGATGCATTTATTTGATTCTGATATTTTTTGGAGTAATTTAAAATTAGTTTGTAAACCAAATACTAAAATACTTTTTAATGTTGTATCTGAAAATATAAAAAATAAAGATTTTTCAATGAATAATGCATATATGAAATATACAAATGATAAAGTTAAATATTATTTCCCATGGTCTCACACCAAAGAAGTAGAAGAAAATTTTATTTCAAAAGATTCAATTCATAAGAAACTATCTGAAAATAAATTTAAAATTGAATCAATTACTAATCATAATAATAACAATTTAAGTTGTTTGTATGATTGGTTTATAATAACATTTATTAAATTAAATATATGAAAATCCTTCACCTGCTCCCGCAGCCATTGGTTCAGATGATTCACGGAAAGTTTCTATATTATTTGCTGGGGTAATTTCATTTTTACTACTTGTTCTTGCTAAATCAGCTTCATAATCATTTTTACCAGTTTCAGTTTGACGAGTATTATAAGTTTTATTATTTAGACCTTCTAAAATTTGTTCTCTTAATTTATTTCTAACTAATTCAAATTGTAATGCTTTTGTTACTGAAATTTGAATTAAATTTTTTTCTAAAACTGTTTCAATTGTCATTTGTCCTGTAAATGTTGAAACAATTAAATTTGCAATTGCTAATGCACTAGGTTCATTTTTAGAAGGAATAATAATTTCACCTGTCTTTGAATTGAAATCAAGATTTGGTACAATTTGTTTCCACATTTGATAATCATTTAATGAAGGAACTTTAATTTTAATAAAGAATTTGAAAGGATATTCTTCACCATACATATAAATAATTTGAGTCCAAGGAGCTGGATTACTAAAAGTCCAAACAATGTATTCGTTTGGTTTATAATCATGTGGTGTACCAAACAAATCAAGCGATATGTTCTTCATTAATGATTTTGTTTTTTTTGTTTTTTTTTTTTTAATATCATTTTCATCATTTTTTAATTTTTTTTTTTTTTTATTTATTTTTTTTTCATAATCTGAGTCAGAATCTAATTCAGAATTGTTAAAGTATACAATAAGTTGATTAAATAATAAATACATAATTAAAATTATCAAAAGTTGATTTATCATATTTAAATAACTTAGAAAATATTTAAACTTTAATATTTTTTCTAGGTTATTTTATTAGTTAAAAATGGAAAAAACTTTTATAGTTAAATTACAAAAAAGTCCAAAAGTTGTTTTTAAATTGATGAATATTGTATCATCTCCTTTCCATCTTCAATTTTATTCAATAATTGTTATGATTTTATATTATGAAACCTTAATTGATTTTGAACAATTAGTATTAGTTAGTGCTGGATTAATTATTCTAGGAATTATTAAATTAATAGTTCAAAGAAAAAGACCATATCAAGAGACTCTTGATATTATAAATTATGAAAAATTAAAATTAGATACTTTCTCTTTTCCTTCTGGTCATACATTTAATGCGTTTTTATTATTTTACATATTAAGAGAAAATGGAATTATTAATAATTATTATAAAGTTATACCTTATTTAGTTGGTATTAGTAGAGTTGTATTAGGTGTTCATTATCCGTCAGATGTAATTGCTGGTGCTTTATTAGCAAAAGTAATTGTGTCTATATATTATAGAAAATCAAATATAAATATTTAATATTTTTCATTTTATGAAAAATATTAATAATCCTAGGTTCGTCTCAATGGTTGTCTGTATGTTAATTTAAATATTTCATCACCTTCGTCATCATCATTATAATTAATATCCATCATACTATTTATTTTACCTATTGATACAAGTTTATCTAAGATGTTAAAAGTACCAAAAGCATAATCTTCTAATTTAAAATAGTTAACTACAGATGAATATTGATAAAAATTATTTTCAATAGTATTAATTATTAAATCTTTCAAATAATTTCCATCAAAATTAAATTTTATTTTTGCTTCTTGATCTAATTTACTATTTAATAATAAATCTAATTTTCTAAAATTATTTTTATAAAAAATTTCAAATTTGTATGGTTTAGTATTATTTTTAAGATATTGATATAATGTATTATCATAATGATGTAAATATAAAAATACTTCTTGATTTGAATAATAATTTTTTTTGAATGAATTAAAGTTATTATATTCATTATAAATTTTTGCTATTTTATAATTAAAATGTAATCCAATATCTGTTAATAATTCTATTAAAAATTTTTCATCTAATTTTTCCTTATTGTTATAAAAATAACAATTATGAATATAATTAACTACTAATTCTTTACCCATTTCTATAAATATTAAAGGATAACCATTACTATCAAAATGTATTAAAGATAACCCTTTTTTAATTTTATTTAAATAAAATTTACTATATGATTCTGTTGAATCAAAATAAAAAGCATGAAATAGTTTACCTTTTATATTAAGTTCATTAAATTCATTATTCATATTTTTTAATTTAGTTAATAATTGCATTTTATTTTCAGGATGTATATTTGAAAAATCATTAAAGTTTATAGTAGTAGATGGTTCATTTGCTAATGATATTTTTTTTATCCATGAATAATCAACACTTACAAAATCAAATTCATATTTTTTATAAATAGTTTTCTCAAAATTTTCATTAACGTGATAATATTTAAAATTATCATTTTTAGAAACTAACTTTAATTTTGAAAAAGGAGCTAATAAATATTCTTCTTCTTTTGGAAATAATGAAAAATGTTCTATAAATAAACCAGTGCCTTTTACATTTTTTTTAAAATTAATTTTAATTAAAATTAATCCAAAGGTACCATTCATACCTGGACTATAAAATGGATCACGAGTTGTTGATGTAAAACCTTTATCAATAAATGTATCACCTATTTTTAAATTTTTTAAGAATGAATCTTCTGCAACAAATCTATATGTTTGATAATCATTTTCTAATGGTGGACTATTTTTAATAGAATTAACTAAATTAATTAATTTATTATAGAAAAACTTATTTAATTTATATTGAGTATTGTTTCTTAAAAATTTATTTAATAAAGATGCACCAATAAAAGAATAAAAAACAATATCAGATATTTGTTTATTTTCTAATATATTTATTGTATGTTCTTTAATTTCATCAAAAGAAACATCATTATTTGAAATTTTCTTACAAATTTCATAATGCTTTTCAACATCTATTAAATTTTCTGCTTTCAATTTTGTATCAATTATTCCCATATTTTGTCCTAATTTAATAAGTTCTATTTTTGTATAGTAAGGTTTTAAATAAAATATGAATGGATTAAAACTATTTCTTTTACAAATACTTACTGATAAACCTAATGATGTAGAATAATGATATAATACTTTATATGAAACATCAATTAATGTATCAATATCATAATTATCAATAATAGTTAACATTTCTTTTATTCTTTCAATTAAATTTTGTATTTGTTCTTTTTCTTCACCTTTTAATGATTTGCTTTTTTTTAAATTTTTATCATAAATTTGATTAATCCATTTTACAATTTCATGATTAATAAATCTATAATTTAATTCAGTTAAACTATGAAATAAATTTTCTTTTTTAATAGGATAAATTTTTTGAGTATAAATATCATACATTGGAATAAGATTTTCAAACTTTGATAAATTTACTTTATCTGTTTTATTTTTTAATTTGATTTTATTTTGAAAAACATCTTCAATTAATTTTTCATTTATCTTCATTTAATGTATATTAGAATAAATTTTAAAGATAATTAATTATGATCAAATTTAATTACTTCTTCATCTTTAATATCTGGAAGTTCTATATATTTTTGTTTTTGAAAATAAACATAGAAAATAAATGATATTAATAAAGCGATTATAACTGTCTGCATATATTATAATACGAGATTTAAATATTTATTTTAATAAATTAATTGGTGTAAATCCATTTGGTCTAGGTGAATTGTTAATCTCAGGAGATGGCGCATATCTAGGTCTAATAATTGGACTTATTGGTATTTCAATATCAGATTCTATTTTATTTTTAATTCTTAATAATGTCATATTAAGATTATCTGATATACGACATATACTCATGATATCTGCATGTGATAATTTTTGTTCCCAATGTTCAGGAATTGTAATAATTTTATTCTTCTCTTGTTGGTCAGTTTGAATTCTTTCAGAATTCTTCCCGACACCTTGGGTGTCAGTTTGGAATCTTTCAGATTCCTTCCCGCCACCTTGGGTGTCAGTTTGGATTCTAAAAGAATCCTTCCACCAATGATTTAACATATTTTTAATATCTTCAACAGTTGCTTTGGTCATATGAATATTATAATCAATTCTACCAGGTCTAATTAATGCTTTATCTAAATATTCTGGTTTATTAGTGGTCATAATAATAATTCTACCAGGACATTCTTGTAAACCATCAAGAATATTTAATAAATATGATAAATTATTATTATTATTATTATTATCATTATCAAATAAATCTTCAACATCAAAACTTTTCTTTCTTAATAATTTTTTATTTTGTTTAATTATTGTTTCTTGTAATTTAAAATGACTTTGGATTTGATCTTGGATTTGATCTTGAATATGTTTTTCATCTTCTTCTGATGTTTTTAAATCTCTATCTTTAACTGCATCACCCATTGCATCAATATCTTCAAAAATAAATATTCTTTTATTTTGTGGAATAATTAAATCATCATGAATTTCTTCATCATAAATAATATCTCTCATTAAAGTGAAATCAAATTTATTTGACAAGTTAAATTTAATTCCATGTCTTTTTGTTAAATTTAAAATAGATTTAATAAATCCAGTTTTACCACAACCAGGTTCTCCATATAATAATATACCTAAAGTATATGGAATACCTTTATCTTTAAAATATTGTTCATTATTTATGAAAAAATTAATTTTATTTACTATTTCTTCTTTACCTGAAAAAAATCTATTATCAAAAGTTGCATTTGAATGCCATGGATTATAAATAGATTCTATTGTTTTTTCTTTAGAATTATATGATATTTCTATTAACATTTGTTCTTCTAATAATTTATTTTTAAGAATTTTTTTATGTTCTTTCTCTTTTTCATCTACCCATTCTTGTAATTCTAATAAAGATAATTTTTTTGAACTTATTTCTAAAACATGTTTTTCATCATATTTAGTTTGTCCATAATAATCATCATATTTTTTTTGTGATTTTGTAAATACACGACCAAATATTTCTAATTTTTTATCAACTATAAATTTAGTTGATTGTAATACAATATACCCAGTTTCATCAACTTCATCGCGATCAGTTTTACTATTATATTTTTTAACTTCATTTTCAATTAAATTCTTAACTGATGAATCTTTATTTTGAGAAATAAAAAACATTAAAGCCCTATATCGACTTGATAATAATTTTTCATTTGCAGTAAATATAATAGTATTTGATTTATAAAATTCAAATTGTGAAAATATTTTATTTTTAATATTATCATTGGATAATAGATGAAATAATCCAAGCGAACATAATATAAATACAATATCAAAAAATAAATAACCTGTTGATATTTTACTAATATTTGTTAACATATGATATTGTAACATACTTTCTATTGCAGTCATACCTATTTGTCTTCTAATATAAATATGTGTTTTTATCAATTTTTATCAATAATAAATTAATAATAATAATAAATTTAAATTATTTTTTTATAAAATAATTTAATGTTTGCAGATTATTGGTGGGTTTTTATATTAATAATATTTGTAGTAATGGTTTGTTACCCTACTTCAAATAAAAAGAAACATAAAAGAAAACATAAAATAATTGATTCTGATTTTATTTTATCAAATATAAATACAATTACTAATTATTATGTGGGAATAAACTAAGAGAATGAATACTTCGTATTCATCTCGCTAGCGCTCATTTAAACTTCGTTTAAACTTACAGAGAACTCGTTCTTTCACTTCGTTCAGTTCACTCCGTTCACATAAAATATATAAAATTATTTTTAATTATTATGTGGGAATAAACTAAGAGAATGAATACTTCGTATTCATCTCGCTAGCGCTCATTTAAACTTCGTTTAAACTTACAGAGAACTCGTTCTTTCACTTCGTTCAGTTCACTCTGTTCACATAAAATATATAAAATTATTTTTAATTATTATAAATAAATTAAATATGTGAACGGAGTGAACTGAACGAAGTGAAAGAACGAGTTCTCTGTAAGTTTAAACGAAGTTTAAATGAGCGTAGCGAAATGAATACGAAGTATTCATTCTTTTACTCTAAGAGTTTCTCCAGGTCAATAATTCGATTATCAAAAGGAGTTTTATGTAGAGCTTTAATTAAATAATCAATTTGATCTTCTTTATAAAATTCAATAAAAGCAGTAGAACTTTCTTCATAATTACAAATTTTAAGCCGAGCTAAATCACCCCAATCAGAAAGTAAATCTTTTAGTTCCTCTTCAAAAATATCTATTGGTAGATTAGTCATCTTGACTTTATGAAATTTTTTTGTATTATTAAATCTATTATTAAATCTATTATTATCATATTTATTATTTATATTAATAGTTGGTTTCTCACGTGGAGATTCAACTTGAGTAGTTTTTTCAATAACACTAGGACCTTCTTTACCACATTTAATGGTTAAATGGTTACCTTGGCATTTGCGACATACTATTTTTTGTTCCATATATTACAATTATATGCTTTAAATTTCTTTATTTCAGTTTTTTTCATTTTAAAGATTTCATCATATTATTAATATATATGGAACCTATAAATTATAAAGAATTATATGAAAATATATTAGAAGAACACAATAAAATTAAAAGTAAATTAGAAGAAATTATTAAAATGATTAATTCTTTAGATAATAAAATAAAAAATGAAAAACTTAAAAGTTTTGTTATTCCTGATCTTAATTATGTTATGTAAAAAAATTGTTATTAAAATTATATATTCTATTAATTTAAATATCAATTAATGACTTCTAGAACTATCACTATTGATTTAGATGAGTTCCCGATTTTAAAATCTTTAAAAAAAAAAGATTTTGAAAAAACAATTCAATCTATTATATCTGTCGGATATAATATATATTTTCCAAAAATAGAAGATAATAATATTAATAATTTTAAAAATCAAGTTGATGAATCATCTTTATTAGAAAAGATTAGTGAAAAGATTGATCCATTAAATGAAAGTTTATCAATATTATTAGGTTTAAAAACAGCTTCTGCTAAAAAAGGAGAATTAGGAGAAAATATTATTAAAAATGCTTTTGCTACTCGATACGGTAATATAATTTATGAAGACAAATCTAAAATTGATCATTCTGGTGATGCATGGATTTATTTGGAGAATAAAGAAAGAATTATGATTGAATCAAAAAATTATACAAATACAATAAGTAAAAATGAAATTGAAAAAATGGAATATGATATGAAATTTAATAATATTAAGTTTTGCTTATTTTTGAGTTTAAATGCATCAGTTCAAGGATTTCGAGATATGGATTTTCATACATTTTCTCATAATGGTGAATCTTATTTTTCAATCATTGTATCTAATTTAACAAATGATATTTCTAAATTAGATTTAGCATTTAGTATGATTAGAAAATTAATGGAATTAATGAATCATCCAGAAAAATTTCCATGGATACAAACTAAAATTAAAGAAAATTTAAATAAAGTAAATGATATTATAAATAAAAATTATATATTACGAGATAATTTTTATACAATGGAAAAAAGTATATCATCTGCTATGGATTCTTATCATAAGCAAATTAGAGATTATCAATATGAAATGGAACAAATTATTAAACAATTAACCAGTGATATAAATTCAACTATAGTTGGATCAATTGAACCAATTAAAACAAATAAAGATAATATGTTAATTCATAAAGATAAAAAAATATATCAAGTTCTAAGTCAAATTGTTGATATATTTGATAAAAAAAATGGATTATAGAAAAAAATGAGATAGATAATAAATATCAAATTAGTATTAAAAATACAATAATCGGTACACTTGATATTTTTATAAAAAAATTAATAATTAATTTCCCACAGTTTCAATTAGAATTAAATTTTAATTTTGGAAACAATAAACAAAATGCAACAAGTTTAAAAATATTAGAAACATTAAATTATTAAAAATATTATTTTATTAATTTTTAAATCTAATATTAATTAATTATGATTAAAAATACTTTAATAATTTTATTAATATTAATAGCGGTAGTATACTATTGTTATTCTTATATAGAAACATTTACTGGTAATTCAGTTAGAATGAATCAAGTTGTTGGTAATAGAAAGAAAGATATTGAAAAAACTATTGAAATTCATCATTCATCAGCTGTTGAAGTTGGAGCAGATGAAGATGATAATAGAATTTTTCAATTCAAAGGTAAAATGTTTAAATTAAATGAAAATAATGTATTAGAACCTACTAACTCAGAAAATATTACTTATAAAAAAGTACATAGTAAAATACCAATTACAATTACAGAAAATCAAATTAAATCAAAACTCCCATTGGATTTTAATGGTTTTACTTTTACTGGTATGTTAAGTAATTCATATTATAAACAATACTATTTATTATATGAACAAGAATATACTGTTGAACCAGATATGGAAAATTTTAATGAAAAATTATATAGTTATATTTTAGCTAAATATAAAAATGATACATTAGAAGTAATACATAATATTCCTCCTAGATCAAGAGTTACACCAGGGGATAATGTTTATTTTAGTTTTGGTAATTTTCAATTAGGACCATTAATCTTCGTCTAAAACTGTCTTTGCACTTCTATTTTTTTAACATTTTCAAATGGATTTTGATATTCATTTTGAATATATAAAGTACCTCTTAATATATTTGATTGAAAATTATTCTTTGTTAAAATTACAATATATCTATCATCAACTGTTAATGAAATCATATTTTTAATATTAGATATTAATCTATCTGGTATTTCTCTATTATTATCTCCATATATACCATCTGAAAGTATTAAGGGAGGAGAATTACTAAAATTTATTTTAAATACATCTGTTGTAAAATCTTCTCTATATTGTTCAAAACAGTTTAGTATATAATAAATAAATAATGTTATAAATATAGAATGATCTATTCTGTTAACTATTTTATATGCAATTAAAAATATTATTATAAATATAATAATTTTCATTAGCATCATATTATTATATTAGAATTTTTAATTTAGATTTTTTAATTAATTTATTATCAAATAATTATATAAATATAATTATATGTCTACAAATATAACTTTTTTAAGAGTTAAAATTCATATGGTTCTTATTGCTTTAGTTTTAATTGGCGGTATTAACTGGGGTACAACTGCTTTAGGATACAACTTAGTTGGAATGCTTACAAATTCTGTTAATACTTATTTTAGAACAAATACACATTTAGATATAGTAATTTATCTCACTGTAGCAATTGCTGCTATTATTCTTTTATTTAAAAGAAATACTTGGTTACCTTTCTTAGGATTAACTGCTTTCCCTTCCCAAGCATTTGTTTCCGATAGAATTAATGAAAACGGTACTTTTCCAGTTAAAGTACATGTTTCACCAAATACTCGTGTTGCATATTGGGCAAGCAAACCTCAATCTAATGAACAAGTTCCTCAAGTAAAAGAAGCATATGATGACTTTTCTAATTCTGGTGTAGTTACATCAGATAATAATGGTTTAGCTGTATTATTAGTTGATCCTGGAACATCTTATATTGTACCTACTGGACGTGAAATTCCTAGACATGTGCACTATCGTGAATTAGATAAAGTTTATGGAATGATGGGTGAAATAAAAACAGCTTATTATTAAAAAAAGTTAAAATTAACCTTTTTTAATAAATGAATATGCTGTTTGTGTTTTGTATTTGCGTTTTGTGTTTTGTGTTTTGCATTTTGTATTTGCATTTTGTGTTTTGGGTTTGGTGTTCTTCACGCCGTCTTCATGCATAGGGAGACGTCATTCTTGTAAATGGACACTCCATCCTTGACTGACACCAGTTCCGAGTAGTTCCAGAAGTAGAACTTGTTGGAATCCAAACCAAGGAGCTCCAAGAGGCGTTCAGAAAAGTCGCTCTGACGAAAGATCTTGAACATGGCAATCTCAGCAAAGAAGCCATTCTCCAGCTCAGATGCAAGCTCTCGCGTGCACTGTCCACTCACGGACTTGAATGAGAAAGCCTTGGCTCGCTTCTTGTTGCTCTTGGACTTCTTGAAAGCATTGAGGATGCTCTCGCGGTTCTGCTTCAATACATCGCTCCAGTGCACCAGCGCGAAGGTAACTCCCTTCTCAAAGCGGGCTTCCTGCTCCTCCTTTGAGTACTTGGGTGCACTCAAAGACGACAGCTCCTCACTGGAAAAGAGAGGGGAAGTAATGCGTGTGGGAGAGGGAGCAGTACGAGCAGATACTGTTTCCCATTCCGGGTTAGAAGTCATGGTGGTGGTGGGCTCCTGAGTCACGGTGGTGGTCTCCTGAGTCACGGTGGTGGTGGGCTCCTGAGTCACGGTGGTGGTGGTC
>Ga0164295_10004525_pt1 | contig 11062 bp, 15 predicted proteins | sample GEODES006metaG_FD_111798 | JGI IMG/M metagenome (GOLD analysis project Ga0164295, IMG submission 111798) | Oligotrophic lake water microbial communities from Sparkling Lake, Wisconsin, USA - GEODES006 metaG | ecosystem: Environmental > Aquatic > Freshwater > Lake | place: USA: Sparkling Lake...
TCATCGATCATAATACCTTCTGACTTTCTTCCACTATTGAAACCATAAGATATGATTATTCTGCTATAATTTTGTCAGCTAAGTAATCAAAGGTTCTACAATATGGTGATTACTAGTTATTTATCAGTTTTGTTATTGTGTTCGATTTTGTGTCAAGTGACGAAAAAAATAAGTTCGGTGGTTTCCGCAAAATTTATTGGGCGGTGTTTATGCTTCGGCTTAACATAACTTACAGTCATAATAATCAGTCGCTACATGTACATCCACGAGAAGAAAGGAGACCTCTCTTCTCGTCTCCTCCTTCACTCGCCTTCTAGTGCATCTTGGCAGCAGGTTTGCTCTTCATCAAGTCGTCGATGATCGAGTTCAGGAACACTCCCCCGATGCAGATGGCACAGCCCACGGCCTTCAGACCCGAGATAGACTCGTTGAAGACGATTGCGGAGCCCACGATGACGACCACGCGCTTGGCAGTGTTAGCAACCGAATTCGTGACTGCTGAGATCTTTGTCAAAGTCATAGTAGCTAGTTCGTTGTAACCATAAAACGTCAAGCCTGACAAGACGACATTCTCCCACACAGCTTGCTTGGTTTGGAACTTGTGTGCGAAGTTTTCCAGCAAGTGGCCCTCCTTGTAGAACATGAGCGGGATGGACACGAGCAGAGACACGATAGTCATCAGCGCGAACTGGTTACCCACGCTACCCATGCGATCTTTCAGTCCTGGCGTATCCATCAACTTCTTACTCTCCGCACCTTTGAAGGCTGCGAAAACATTAGCAATCAATGCACCCACTAATCCCCCAATGGTGAAGTCCAGTTCGATGGAGCCATCAGCGTTCTGCTTCAAGGCCGCTAGACACACTCCTCCAATGATAGGAATAAGACACAACCACTTAGCGGTTGAGATCTTGTGACCATAGACGAATGTACCAACGACGGCAGCGAATGCAGGCTCGGCGGCCTTGACGATCTGTCCGAATGCCACCCCACCAGCAGCGAGGGCAAACACGGACGCAGCGTGGGCGCCAGCTGAACACACTCCCGCAGGAACCATCTTGATGAAGTCCGAGACAGTGATCTTAGGAGGAGTCCTCGCATCAGGTGCAACCCATAGGAACACAGCGTAGATCACACCAACGGCGAGCTGAGCTGTCGCGATGGTCATAGCGTAGTCAGATCCGCCGGCCGCATTGGAAGCGTTCTTGTTCTGGATGTTGTAGTAGTAGTTACCCAGATACCAAAAAGCGAAGTAGATGAGCAGCGGGATGTCGATCATGTTACTGTGTTGATGTTGACTAGCTTTTTTAAGTTACTCTACCAACTGCAAGTTACGCTTACGTTTTGCTGACATTTTCACACAGAAGATTTTCAGTGAAGCTTAATTGAGACGCATATATTATCAGATTATCTATGGATATATCATATTAATTGTCTACTGACGAAGAGGCAATTAATATGATACGCGGGTGAGAATAGCTGATATATATGCGTCATTATACGGTATTTGCCACGTCCACAGATCCACTCGCTCCTCCCCCTCCGGTTGAAAGATGAGTCATCAAATTAATCATAACTTACGTGTGTTTGTTTTCAATAAGGACTGTATCGTCATCATTCAGTAATGGATGCATGAGATTGACCCTTTTAATCGCAATGCTTGGTTCGAAGCTTCTACAAGCATTTCACACTGGCATGTCGATCTGCAAAGTACCGGTACTTCCTCCTCTTCCTCCTCTCTGTAGGACAAAGAGAAGCGGATACCAGCTACTGCAGTTGCAAAGGGGAAAGAAGACCTCTGTGGAAGGACAATTCAAGCGATCGATGGAAACGCATGCAATCATCGAATCATCTCAACCTATTCAGGACCACAAGCCATCTATACCTAGTCAGTTCACCGATGAGGACATCCTGTCGACCCCTACCATCCCCTTGACCACTGAAGAAGTGGAGTTGTTCAAGCTATTCACCGACACTGTGCAGCAGAAAAAACTCCGGACGACTGTGCGAGTGGCCGGTAAGTGAATTGTAGTAGAGAAAATGCATCGGTAGGAAGTGATGCAAGTGATGGACAATGTGCTGTTTGTCACGTTGCTCATTCATGAAGGTGGCTGGGTGCGCGATAAGTTGCTCGGAGCGATGGTCAAGCACGATATAGACATTGCACTGGATGACATGACGGGACTCGAGTTCGCCAGGCATCTACAGGAACAATTGTCGAAGAGCCGTTCGAACTTCAGCGGGTTCGGGATCATCCAACCGAACGCGGAAAAGTCCAAGCATCTCGAGACAGGTCAGGAGATGGACGATGCTGTCACAAATATCGTGGCGCATCTGCAATACAATGATGACCACTCCTGTGTCTATTCTATTCTTTGTCTCTCACTACTTAGTGACTGCAACTTTCGGAAAGATCGAGCTGGACTTCGTCAACCTCCGCACGGAGGCCTACTCGGAAGACTCCCGTGTGCCTCAGATGAGCTTGGGTACTCCCTCTGAAGACGCTTTCCGCAGGGACCTCACCATCAACGCGCTGTTCTACAACATCCACACGCAACTCGTGGAAGACTTCACCGGACAGGGACTAGCAGACCTTCGTCGCGCCATCATCCGTACCCCGCTGCCCTCCATGGTGACCCTGCAGGATGATCCTCTGCGGGCTCTGAGGGTACTGCGGTTCGCCTGTCGGTTCAACTTTTCAATCGCCGAGGAGACAGGTGCTTGCTTGAGAGCTCAACTGCTGCTCTGTTGTAGCTTCGTATGTGATGGACACCTCTCACTCCTCTATGATCGTATCTTGTCGTAGTCTTAGCTTGCTGCCACGCGACAGTTCACGAGCTGCTATCTAAGAAGGTGTCCAAGGAGCGCATCCGGATTGAGCTCAACTTGATGTTCGGTGCGGGAGTGGTGAAGGCCGGCCGCTCGCTGTTGCTGCTATATAGATACCGCTTGTTGTCTTCGGTCGTACCCCTGCCCTCCGCACTACACGTCGCCGACCCAGTGACTGTGGAGCACGTGTTGGCGAAGACATCCAAGGTCGTCCCTGTGACTAGACTACTCCCGGTCGGGGAGGAACAGGTGCGAGGGCTGCAGGCCTCCTTCCTCACGGTCGGGGTGGTGCACTTGCTGGTGGCGCAGTACATGCACGCGCAGTCCAGGGAGTATGTCCACATTGAGAAGCACTTGGTGGGCGAGGCATGTTCATCATCGGTGGACCATATGTGGAGCATATTCATGTAAGCTTAAGCTTATGAGAGCTGTCTGTCTTGTGCACCTGCTTTCCGTGCAGTCCTCTTTCTGAGCAAGCAAGCATGCACGCATTACGACCTGTTGTGCTTCAGATACGCTGGTCTGCTGACGGACCTGAGCGGTTACATCTACCTGGATCCGGGGCGAAAGTATGTCCCTCGATTGGATTATCCATCGCTGGTGGGGCACCTGTTGAAGGTAGGTGCCACTGGATGGATGCAGACCCACTGATGCTCCCTTCCTATCCCACTGATGACTGCATGCTTGCTGTGAGTAGAAACAATTGGTGATGTCTGCGAAGGATGAGGAGCTCATCACCAAGATCCATACTAGCTGCAAGCACTTCCAGAGCATGCTCTCCCCTGGGAAGTCGGTGGAGGCGACGTCGCGTCTAGCAGTGGGTCTTGCGATCAGGGCGAGCGGCGAGCACTTCCGTCTCTCGATCCTGTTAAGCAGCTGCAGAGTGGTGATGGAGAGGATGAGAGCTTCGGATACTTTCCGGGCACTTAGTAGAAGGGAGGATATACTCCCGATCATGGTGTCGGAGATGGTGGTGGACCAGTTGACGACTCTTTGCGGCATGACTCCCATCATTCCCGCCTCACAGACTCCCATCGTCTGCTCTGAGAGTGATGCCGCAGCCATCAGGGATATGATCCGAGCAGAGACAGCTGTAGTTATGGGAGAGTTGGATGCACTGCTGGGACTCATCGACCGGGAGTGCTTGTGGGAGGCGTGGGCTCTGCGTCCGGTCTTCTCAGGTGAAGCCCTAAAGGCTCTCTTCGGTAGCCTGCCCATCAGTGGAGGAGTCATTTTCAGAGAGGTGACCTGATTGGATCTTGCAGCTATGCGTGTATGTCTGTCCGTCTGTCTGATTGGTTGGCTGACTATGCATGCATGACTGCTTCTAATAGATAAAAGAGGAGCAGATCAACTGGCAATTGGTGCATCCTACCGGCACCGATGAAGAGCTGAAACGGCATCTGATCGAGCGGTATGAGCAGTATCAATAGGAGCTGCTTGGCTAACTATCAGCCAATGGGTATGATTACGTTGGAGTGAGTGAGTGACAGTAGGTAGGTACCGACCTCCAACACTATAATCCACCTATGCAAGGTAAGACACGGGGTGGGGTTGACTGAGAGATAGACAGACAGACTGAATAACTATCCTATCTGCTATGTATGATCCTCTCTGCACAATAATGGCTGAGAGGTCAGTCGAACACCCATCGCTGTCCTCCTTGTTCTATCGTGCACACATCTGCTGCCCAGTGGTACCAGCAATGGTGCCTCTGGGCGAGACTCATTAACCAGCCCTTGATCCCACCACACTCAATGTCACTGTATGGATCACTGTGGTCAAATATGTGTCGCACAGTCACATATTCTCATGTGCATCATCTATCAAGAGTTAGTTTGCTAATGCGCGTTGTTCCATCTATGTTGTGTGTTGTGTTTGTTACTAGGATCTACGATCCACACGGACCAAGCAAGTAATAGAGAACGATGCTCCCCTCGCTTCACTACTTCTTCCAGTGGGACGAGTTGCTACAACACTTTAAGAGGTGTTATGTACGTACTTCATGCGCCACACTTCTGCTGCACAAAGCGATTGATGGCTGAGCGATACACCTTTGCCGCGTGCACGGATAGATCGCGAGGTACTCCGATTCGGTCCCTAAGGTAGACCAGGCAGCGCTGGGCGACGGGTCGAGTAGGTGGTGGCAGCTCGAGACTCGACCAACTGTTGCTGCCTTCCGAGCTGGGGTCGATCGACGACAGAATATCGCTCATGATGCTCCGTAACACATCGTCCATCAGCGGGAAGTGATTCTCACAGGCGGATGCGTTGGGGTCTACGTGTTGATTATGTTGATGGAGTGATGATGATGATGGCTGTGTATAACTCATGTAAGCTTCAGTAGAAACACCCTGTTATTATCAGTGTTGTCACACATGCAGTGATAATGATGAACAGGATGCATGCATGAGCAGCACTGCAGCAACGTACCTGCTAATGGAGCAGACACCCCGGGTCCCTTGAGCACGATGCCGCCGTTGGAGTGACCTGCACGCAGACTGAATCTCACGATGGCCTCGTGGTTGCGCAGAACCTCTCTGAGGACTTCTTCTTGGGCGATGCGCTCATCCCAGGGTAGCATCGGCTCGAAGCAGTCGACAGGTCGCTTGCTATAGTCCCAATCATCTCCATCGATTCGTCGACGGTATTTCTCTGCTTGGGGTAGTGAGTAACAGTGTCCTATCTGTGGCGGTAGGTCATGACAGTGCGAATAGTAATCGGACTTGATGCCCTGGTAAGCGGGACGCGTGTCCATCGCCTCGAACCATCTCAACAGGTGAGGGTACGTTGGAGAGCGGACTTCGAAGCCTTGAGGACAACAAGATAGATCGAACTCATTAGCGAGAGTTGGTATCGCTTATGGACTACGTGATGGATGGCATATGACTATGTGTGTGAACCTTTGTAATACGGTAACGAAGCTGCCATCCTCTCCAGGAAGGGTGTGAACAGGATATCCACCATCGAGAGCTGCGACCCCAGGAAGTAAGGACCCCCTGAAGACAATGATAATTCCTATGAAGACAGACAGACAGATAAGAGAGACCACAGATCAATTGTAAGGGTGAGCTGTAGATCAGTTTAACATCGCATCCAGATCCTGAAGAGGGTGGGTCACCTTGTCCACAGACCGCAGCACCGCATCCATCTGTCGAGCAGAAGCCTCTCCTGCATCGCTGGTTAGCCATCGGAACCACACGGAGAAGGCTTGCCTCTCCAGCTGCATGAGTGCCTGCATGCGGTTGAACAGGGGCAGTTCGGAGGGGTTGTTCTTGTTGGGCACCATGGGGTTGAGACTGGGGAAAAGGGACTCGATGTGGAACATGATGTCGTTCGACTCGGCCATGGTGCGTCCTGTGATGAGATCCAATCATTTCATGGAGTCGATGAATCATCTATCGTCATAGCGAGCATGAATCACCTCTTATCACAGCCACAGGCAGTCCTCCGCTGGGGTTCAACAGGAAGAAGCTCCTCGGCTTCTCTCCATAGCATCTTAGTGGAACCTTCACGACGCGGTAGGGGATCTGCTTCTCCTCCAGATACAGCCACACCTTCTCGCAGTAGGGGCACCATGCTGGGATACGGGATATATGAATGAATAGATGATAGATAACTAAATAATTGAACATTACCAGCAGTGTCTCTGTACAGGACTATCTCAGGCTCATATCCCTCTGCCTCAGCGAATAGTCGGAGCGTAGCTTTAGCGTTGGCGCGTCCCTTCCCGGCGAGCTTCAGATTGTAGTCGGTCCTCTCACTGGGGGTCTCCACTGCTAGCAGCCTGTCATTCAGTTGAGTCCAGGTCATCAAGTTGTTGTTGGGTCGGTAGTCAAAGTCACTGTCAGAGCTGCTGCCGTCCTTATTCCCGTTAAAGAAGGGCATGATGTTGTCGTCTATGAACCTATTCAGACTCATTGACTGACTCGTCCACTGTCTATACCTCTCCACGTGATGTGTCCGGACCCTATTGAGGCTAAGAGCTGCTAAGGGATATAGATAGCAATGGCAGATGGTAGTGAATGAGACCACGAAACAGAGGCTGATGATACAGATGATTCGCATACTTCTACAGTAAAGTTACGTGATGTAACGGTTGAAGGGAAATGACCGTTACGAACAACTTTAAATCTTTTGATCCTTTGATCCTCGATCGATTGTGTGCGATGTCTGCAGGAGGGGATCCGTTGATGCCCACCCTCAACTACTCCTATCTATCTGCGGGTAGCTCTAACAAGGCCTCAATTGATGAGCGGGACTGGAAGCACCAGTACGACGTGCTGCATCGGGAGCTGCAGAGGAAGGACCATCGCAACGATAGCTTGACCAAGGAGCTACAGCAGCTGCGCAAGGTATGCGCCGATCAGCAGGTACATTAATGCATATGCATATGTTATCCATATGTAATCCATGGGGACATCATCTTCAATCATCTTCCGGTCTGATTGTCTATTGACCAGCGAGAGCTGAGGTTAACAGGGAACCTGTCAGAAAGGGTCAAGGAGGACAACCAGCAGCTCAATAAGGAGCTAATAGTCGTTAAGGACAAGAACTATACTCTTCTAGGGAAACTGAAGGTTCTGAGTAACTCTCAAGCGCTGCTGAGTAAGATCCATGGCTTGGAGGCTGAGAGGGAAGAGCTGCAGGGGAAGATCACCTCTCTCAATGGAGAGCTCTCGCTCAGACAGGAGAGGCATAAGGCACTGGAGGATGAGCTCGTAATCGCCCATCGGTCCATACAAGTACAGAGCAAGTACGAAAAGCTGCTCAGCTTCCACCCTAATGCAATCAACAACCGCGACGCCATGCGTACCCTCTACTACGACATGGGCAAGAAGCAGTCCCAACTGCACAGCGTCACCCTTTCCTTAGCTGAAGCAACCAAAGAGCTACAGTCCTCCAAACAGGAAGTGCTGAAGCTGACTGCATCGTTGGAAGGTCTGGAGAGGGAGAACAGCAAGCTGCGGTCCAACACCAATCAACTGAACCTTCAGTCCGTCGAACACACCGACTTGATCGCTGTGCTGAAGCAAGATGTCATCAGGCTGGATGATGCGGTAGGGAAGCTACAACAAGAGAATGCCTCATTGCGTGACCAGCTAAGGAGAGATAATGCAGTCAGCTCGGAGGAACTGCATCGCCGAGAAGACGAACTGAATCATCTGTCCGATCTGCTCACTCGACGGGAGCTGGAGTGCAAGCAGCTACAGCAGCGTGTGGAGGACTTCCAGCAGGCATTGTCCGTCGTTGAGAACCTGCAGATGGTGTGATTCTATTCTGCATGTGTTGTGTTTCCAACCCCACGCATTCTGATGGATATCGATTAACGTCTTGGATCTGCAGATTTCCGAGCAAAAGTCAGCCGACGAGATCAGCCATTTGCGCGCAGAGATAAAGGTTGGTTGGTGTCTACTTCACTCGCTGTCTGCTTCATAGCTGTCATGCTGATGTTCATACGATGCAGGGCTTGATCGAGAATAGTGTTCAACACTCGGTCACCATCAACCAACTGGAGCTGACTCGCAAGTCCGCAGCTGAGCTAGGACTTAGTAAGCAGGCCCTGGATAGCGAAGTACAGGTGCTCAGGAGTAGTCTGGCAGCTGCGGAGAAACAAGTCGCGTCAGCTGAGCGGAGCATCAATGCACTAGATGACAAGTGCCAGTCACTGAGCAGTGACCTCAGTAAGATGAAGGAACAATTCAAAGTGGTTGCATTGGAACGATCGGAGGCCGCGGATGCGCTGCGACAGACAATGCGGGCTGCTAGAGACTTGTCTATGAAGTACTCTCAAGAGAAGGATCTGCGCATTGCAGCTGACAAGACTGTGGAGCAGCTGCAGCGACACTCCCAGACTAACATCATCGCAGATGCCACCCTACAGGCACTGCATCAAGAGAAGAGGAAGAGTGCCGCCTTGCAGCAAAGCCTGTCGCTGGTACCGCTCGTTCTGAAGTGGCGGCTGGCTGCTCACCCCGACAGGGGCAGCATCCTGTCCAGCCTCAACGACCTCAAGAAATCGTACGGTATGCATACAATCATACATACATATAAACTATCATGCATACATATATACAGAACATACATAAATACATTCATTCATACATACATACATACATATTTTTACAAACTTACATACATACATACATACATACATACATACATGCATACAACCATACAGTACATACATGTATAAATGCATACATGCAATCATCCATACATAGCAGAAGATCAAATGATAGCATTCATAGACTAATCGTTTGTCGTCATACTTACTGCTCAGTAGCAGGATCATCGAAGGGGATACATAATCACGACAACAGTAGTAGTAGTAGTAGTAGTAGTAGTAGTAGTAGTAGTAGTAGTAGTAGTAGTAGTAGTAGTACTAGCACCAGTAGCAGCAACAGCACCCACTCCGACCTCTCTCAGCTGCAGGGCATCACAGAGCATCTGCTGCACACCGCTGGGGAGGACGTGGCATACATAGAGCAGAGCATCTCCAACATCGCTCGGCTATTGGAGTCTCCACTGGGACTAAAGGACGGGATGGATGCGGCCTTCGAATGGTTGCTGCAGAAGCCTGATGCACTCATAGACCGCAGTAGCAATGAAGAAGAGACTCTCACAGAGAAGGGATCGGTATCGGTGGAAGGTCCCCATCCTCGTACGACTACTACACAGGTCATTGAAGACGAGTATGCCTTTAGTCTTATGGACATCGCATCATCTACCGCATTGGGAGCTGATGCTGTGGGGAAGGAGATCATCGATAGTCCTGGAACCGTGAGGATCATCTCAGCCCTGAGAGGTAGAGGTCTCGTATCACCGGACCTACAGTCTGGAACCGATCCCACAGAAGAAGCACTCAGCGGTAGAGACCCGGTCAGCGGTAGAGAAGAGGAGGAGGAGGCTGCAGTTGAGACCCGACCGCAGCGGTCGGTCGTCTTCCGATCTGTGCTGGAAGAGCGCAACCCCATGCTAGAGCAGCTACAGAGGTGACAGATGATCTGATCCATTGCTAAGCTATGCACACCATAAGTTACTGACTGCATCATCTGCTCATTGATTGAACACTACTTGTGGGATTAGGTTGAGGGACGAGTTGAATGTCGTCGACATCAGCAGCCCATCTACCGGGACCATGTCAGCTCGACCGCATGATCGCAGCTCCACCCAAGAAGAAGAAGGAGCCTCAGCGTCCTACCTCAGCACTACTGTCAGTGACAGCTATGATGTGGACAGCACGATGCACTGCAGCTCGTAGCGACATCGACGTCGACATGCATTTACGAGAGAGAGACCCTTCGAATGACTGACTGACTGTCTGAGGAGTCGTCCATCAGATAAGATCAGATAGCTCATGTGAGTGCGCAGACGTATTGCCGCTCCCTCTCAGGAATCGAGTTCTTACTTTTCTACTAAGTTACTACACTGAAGTACATCGATCGATGAGTTCTAGTAATACACAACATCACAACAATAACAACAGTAGCAGTAGCATCATTATAACTACAGCTTAGCATCCATGCACATGCAGCAACACTGCAGTGAGATATCTACCCTCCAGGTAGCACGGTAGCACAGGATGGTCAGCTGCCGCCCCGGAAGTGGACACGATGGAGATGTCCCTTCCCGCAGAGCGAGCTGCAGCCATTAGCACCTCCACGAACCGGTCCGACTGGGTCATGGCGGCCGAGCATGTGCAGGTCAGCATCAGTCCCCCGCTAGTCCTGTTAACCAGACTCATGGCCAGTGAGTTGATCCTCTGGTACTTGTTGACAGCCTTGTCGAGAGAGGTGCGGGTGGGGGCTAGCTTGGGAGGGTCGCAGATCACCACATCGAACTGAGAGCCAGCCTGTACGAGCTTCTCCATGACAGCCACTGCGTCTCCCTGCTGCAAGGTGATCCTACCATTGCCCAGATGGTCGGTGCGATCCGACTGGTGCAGCTCGTTCAAGTTGATGTTCTTCTCTAACGTCTCCAAGGCACGGGCAGACGAGTCGATCGCCAGCACACTCTTCGCTCCCCCCTTGATAGCATTGAGGGAGAAGCCCCCACTGTAGCAGTAGGTATCCAGCACGGTCTTTCCCTTGCTGAGACCACGCACCAGTAGTCGGTTGTCCCGCTGGTCGCAGTAGAAGCCGGTCTTCTGATCGGACGCCGCACATAGACTGTACCGGATGCCGTTCTCAGTCACTTCCTGCGAGGCGTTGCTTGCATCCACCAATGTCGA
>Ga0164295_10004526_pt1 | contig 11061 bp, 8 predicted proteins | sample GEODES006metaG_FD_111798 | JGI IMG/M metagenome (GOLD analysis project Ga0164295, IMG submission 111798) | Oligotrophic lake water microbial communities from Sparkling Lake, Wisconsin, USA - GEODES006 metaG | ecosystem: Environmental > Aquatic > Freshwater > Lake | place: USA: Sparkling Lake...
CAGAAAATGCCCCGCCTGGGGCCGAATCCCTTTCGGTCAGCCAGTTCGAAACCCTGTTTGGCCTGTTCCTCCAGGCCGACAGCCCGGCAGGCCAGGGCGCGGTGGTGGAGCATCACGGCCATCCCGTGATCGAGCCCCCGGAGGCGACAGGCCAACTGCACCGGGTCGACCCGGCCCGATAGCAGACCGATTTTGCGGCGGTTTTGCTGCATGCCCGTGATGGCGAGATTGAGCTGGTCCACCGCCTCCCGATGGCGGCCCAGCAGATGCAGGAGGAATCCCCTGGTATCGAGCATCTCGGGAGACGACTCGTCGCCGGACGCGAGCGCCTGATCGATGTCGGCCAACGCCGCCGGCAGATCGCGGCCCACCAGCCCGCGGATGTAGGCCCGATGATTGAGGGCGTCGGGATCGCCGGCCGCGGAGAGATTGACCACCATGTCGGCGGCGGACAGCGCCGCCTCGACATCGCTGCGCACGACATTCACCAGCGCCCGCACCCGCCAGGGTTGGACGGCCGTGGGAGCAATCGCGGTGGCCCGCACGGCGTCCTCGAGGCTGCCCGGGGCATCACGCGACTCAAGGCTGAGCATCGCCCGCATGCAGAGCAGATCGGCCTCGTCGCCCTGCCAGCGAAGCGCCCGGCTGACGTCGGCGATCGCCCCCTCGATATCGTTCTTCGCCTCACGCTCGGCGGCCTGCTCGAGCGACCATTGCACGACCGCCTCCCGAACGGCGGGCAGGATCTGCGGGATCACGATCGCCGGCACCACGCCCCCGAGAATCACCACCAGCAGCAGCCACCGCTTCCAGGCTCCCGCCCGCGGTCGCGTTGCAGACGTATCGCCGCGGGGGCCATCGAAGCCGGGGAGCCCATGGCCATCGTCGCGGTCGAGGGTCACCGGCAGCGGGCCCACGCGGCCAAAATCGCCAGCGTCGCGGGCCGTAGGCGAGGACCGTTCAAATTCCACTGGAATCGGGAACCCGTGACGATCGTACCGCATCGTGTCACACCTCAGAGTGCTGGAGGGGCCTGACTTCAATGGCCCGCCCCGTGCTCGCCGTCAGAAACGGCGATAGAATCCTAGCACGAGCAATGGTAGCCAGAACCCCGGGCCGTGAACAATTGACTGGCTTCCGTGCCGTGGCGTAAGGTCTGTCTTCACCACCAGCATTCCTCGGGAGCCTCCCCATGCCGCTCTTCGAAATCGAAACCGGCGCCCACATCATCATCTCGTGGGCGGCCGATGAACAGGCGGCCGCGGCCGTTGTCGAAGATGCCTATCCTGGCGAGCGGATCGTCCGCCTCACCCGGCGACCCCGCGACACGTGGGTGATCTCCAAGTCAGCGCTCGGACTCAATAGCTCGGGTTTCAACGGCTCCGGTCTGCACACCTCGGGCTTTGACAACGCTGGCTCCGGCGACTCCCGACTCGATCCCTGCAACACCGCCCGGGAATGCCTCGCCAAAGCCCAGGGTGACAAGCTTCATGCCATCCGTCTTTACATGCAGGAAACAGGGGACGATCTCGACCGGGCCCGTCGGGTGATCGAGTCGAACATGGTCATGGGCTGGTGAGCCTGCCCACCAGCAGGGCGATCGCCAGCAGGGCAGCCACCGCTCCCAACACCGCCGGTCTGATGGCAGGTGCGGGTGTCACAAGCGCCAGCCCGACCAACTGATTGGGCGTGCCGATGCCACCGTTGTCGGCGATGGCAATGAGCCCGCGGTTGCCATCCGCCAACAGGGGCCCCAGGCAGAGTCCTTCCAGATTGATCCCGAGCGAGTCAGTCCAGAGCAGACGCTTTTCCACGGTCACTCCCTGGCGGGCGGCCAGATCCTCTGCCACTGCCGACACGTCGACGGCCGCTCCGGCATCGATGCTGTAGATCCGGCTGGCGAAAGGGGGCAGGCCGGGCGCACCGCTCCGTTCGAGGGCCAGCAAGCGGCCTTTCCCCAAGGCGACGAGCGCCACGAGCCCCGAAAGCGGCTCACCGGCGAACACCCGAACAAACGAATGGACCGGGTCAACCCGATAGGCCGCCTGAAAGACCGCAGCTGCCGAAGTTTCGCCCAAACGCTCTGGTTCGGATCTTTTGCCCGCCATCACCATGTCGCCTTCCAACGGGAGCCGCGTCAGTCGCACCACGGTGCCGCCGCCGGCAGCGGCAGGCGGGCCGTCGGAGGGGAGCGCCTCCTCGTTGGCCGTCCAGAGGAAACGGTCATCGGGTTCGATCGCCAACGACTCGAGGCCTCGATTGGGCCGACGGGTCAACAGGTTTTCAGGCAGTCCGACGGCACCGACCATGCTGCCATCGGCGAGCGAAAAAGCACGCACTGCCGGCGTATCCTCCTCGCAGACCAGCACGAACGGCTCCGCTTCTTGACCGTCTTGATCGGCCATCCCGCGGGGGGCCGCCTGTTGCCGGTCCCGGCGCAGGCTGCGAACAACCGCCATGGGGCAGGGGACGACATCCTCGTAATCATGCCGCATCGAAAGCGTCACGATGCGGAGGGATTCGACGCCGAGCGGCTTGCCCGTCTGTGAAAGCGAGAGGCGAAACAACAGCAGGTATTGGCTGTTGTCCATCACGGCCACGTAGCGGTCATCGCCGAGCCAGGCGACGCCACTGAGGCCCGTGATTTCCACCGATGTGCCGTCGGCATCGGCAGCGTGAGCGGGGAGCGGGATCGACCCCTGAAACACGACGGTCTGTTCAGCGGCCCACGCTGGCCCGACCAGGAAACACCCGAGAGACAAGCCGCCAAGAACTGCCACGACGAGAGACCGGCAGAACGGCCAGCAGATCGCGGCAACAGGGCGTCCCGTCAGAGATCGGCAGCGGTGGCAATCCATACCCGGTCTTGTACCACACGCGTCAGATCACTGCCGGCTCGTGCCCGCGGCCGGCTCCTCGAAGGCGGCCGTCCGCACGTCTGCCGATACCGGGGCGGAGTCTTCTGCGAGGATCGCCCGGTTCGGCCGGTAGCTCGACGTTCCACCCGGGCGGTAGACGGGGTCAGGTCGCCGGACCGGCTGGGCCGATGGCTGGAGCAGCCCCGGTGCTGCAGGCACACCGGTCGGCGAGGCGGCTGGAGGCGGAGTGAACGGCGAGGCCGGAGGAGATACTGGCAACCCTGTCTCCAAAGGACTTCCGTACGCGGCGGATTGGCTCGCCGCTGCAGGCGGGAACGAGTCCGCTTCGGCGCCGGAGAACCGACTCGCTGTGTTTGTGGAATACCGCGACCCGGAACCATCGACCGCCTCAGCCGGCAGGGCTCCTGCCGGAATGGCTGCCGCTGGATCGGCAGAGCGGGCATCGGCCATCCGAGCCGGCGGCACCATGCCGGCGGGCGAAGCCGGAGCCGCTGAGAAATTCGAGTAGGCGGCAGTCGGCAGGCTGGCTTCCGAAGGGGTCGCGGTCATCCCTGGACTGCTCGCCATGGCAGGACTGCTCGCCATCCCCGGAGTCGCTCCCATGCTGGGCATGGACGACGGAGAAAGTGGCGGCAACGGCTGGCCGGGGGGCGGAATGGAATCGCCGTCGAGAGAGGCATAGGGACCGATCTGTGGAGCGATCAAAGCAGGCGTTGGCTGCTGCGGCGCGGCTGCCGGTGGAACAGCCGCGACCGAGGCCGTTGCCTGCGGTGGGGGGGTGGTTCCGTAGACAACTGGGGCCTGCGGCTGTGCCGACTGAAACGGCTGCGCGGCCGTATCGGCAACGCCGGCAGTACCGGGAGTGCTGTTGATGACATACCCGCTGGGAGTCGATGTGGTCGGGTAGGGTTTGGACGACTCGGACGGCTTCTTGATGTCGCCGTCGTAAGGGGGTGCAGCCGTGAGCGAATTGGCGTCTGGTTTCGGTGCGCCGCCGAATGTCATCCATGAAGGCTTGGCGAACGATGTGCCGGTCTTGCAGCCCACGGCCGGCATCACGCAGCCGATCAGGGCCGCAGCGAAGAGGGCCCGTGTGGCCATGCTCCGGCGTCGCCTCGATGCCTCGGTGTGAGCCGCAGGGTGTCTGGTCGAGTGTCTCTTCTGCGCAGTCATGCAAATGCCTCCAGCCGGGAAACGGTGCCGAAAGTATCGGTTTGCCGGCTGGGGGGGAAATAAGGAATTGCGCGAAGAAAAGTCAACGGCAGCACAACGGCTCCAGCCCATATTCACCATCGCCCCCCGCTCGCGATGACCGGGGGGGATGGGGAAACCACGGGCTCTTGCCTCGTCGAGCCAGAGAATGTCAGGGCCTGCAAAGGCTCAGACGCTGTCTTGCTGACCCACGATCTGTTGGCCTACTTCTTGATCGCCGCGAACCGCTTGCCAACGGCGTCCCAGTCGATCACGTTGTAAAACGCGTTGACGTAATCGGCCCGCCGGTTCTGGTAGAGCAAATAGTAAGCGTGCTCCCAGACGTCGATGCCCAGGAGCGGCGTGTTTCCCTGCATGATCGGGCTGTCCTGATTGGGCGTGCTCTCGACGAGCAGCTTGCCCTGCGGATCGGCGGAGAGCCAGGCCCAGCCGCTGCCAAACCGGCCCATGGCGGCCTTCGTGAAGGTTTCCTTGAAGGTGTCGAATCCACCGAACACGCTTCGCACAGCCTCGCCGAGGTGGCCGGCGGGTTCGCCCCCCTTGCCCTTGCCGATCGTCTCCCAAAACAGGGAGTGGTTGGCATGGCCGCCGCCATTGTTTCGCACCACCGTGCGGACCGCCTCGGGCACCTTGTCGAGTCCGGCAATGAGTTTCTCGACCGGAAGTGCTGCCAGATCGGCATGGCCTTCGAGCGCCTTGTTGAGGTTGGCCACATAGGCAGCGTGGTGTTTGTCGTGGTGAATCTCCATCGTGCGGGCGTCAATGGAGGGCTCGAGGGCGTCGAACGCGTAGGGCAGGGGGGGGACCGTGTAGGCCATGGCGATGGATCTCCGGGTTTTTGAACGATATCTGCGGGATGGTACCGCAGAGTGACAGGACCGGCAAATGGGCCGGTACCGACTCTGCCGAACCTGACGGGCATGCGTCATAATCTGCCCACCGGCCCAGCACTGATTCTACGGCCGGCGATCGGCCGAATTGCCCAGAAGCGGTGCAACCGAGGTGCGGCAGGATGCCGGCCACGGACCGTGCGGGACGCCAGGACGTCCCGCGGCCTTTTGGATGGAATCTGTCCCCATGTCGCTTGCTGCCAGCCAGCGCCGCGATCAACGCCGGCGGCTGGTCCTCTCGTGGAACCGTTCCGATTCCACGCCATCGTCCACATCCACTGCCAAGACGGGCAGGCTGGCAGACTATTCGCCCGAGGCACTGCCAGAGCACCAGCCGAGTCTGGCCACACTGCTGCCGACGAGCCTGACTGGCTTCGCGCTGACGGCAGTCGGCCTGCTCACGCTGGTGGCCGCCGCCGTCGGCGTGGGAGCGTGGGAAGCGGTCGCGGGCGGACCGGTCTTTGGCCGCGGCGCCACGCGGTTCGCGGCCACGCTGGCTCTAGCCCGCCGCTGTCTTGATGTGCACTCGTTCCTGTCGCTCGGCGGCTGGCTGGCGCAGGTCTGCCTGGTGATCGCCACCGCGACCGCGCTGATCGTGCGGCTGATGCGGCGACATCGACGTGACGACTACCGCGGCCGCTACCGGGCCTGGGGTTGGCTGGCGAGCCTCTTCACGCTCACCGCCTGTGCGGGACAGGTGCCGCTGGGGGCGCTGATCGCCAGTCTCGCCTCCGAAACCACCGGCATCACGCTGGGGCCCAGCGGCATGGGATGGTGGCTGCTGACGGCGGGGATTGCGTATGGCGTGGTCGGGCTCTGGGCCGTTCTGCCGCTCCATGAACGGGCGGCGACGGGCATCTGGCTGTCGCTCTGCCTGTCGGCGTGGGTAGCCGCGGCCACCTGCGGCTGGATCGCGGTCAGCGAAGACGTGTCGGGTCGGGAATGGTATCTCGCCGTCGGCAACGTCTGCTGGATGTCCGGCGCGGCGTTGTCCGCGATCGCGATGCTGGCAGCGGCCCGATCAGTGCTCCGCGAGGTGCGGGGGCTGCCGATCCGAGCAGTCGGCCGCAAGGCCTTGCCAGCGACCGCGGCCACGCAGGTCGCGGCCACGCCGCTCGCCTCCACCGCTGCCTCCGAGCGTGACGACGATGCCGAGGAGGTGCGGTCGTCACGGGATGATCACGAAGACGATGACAGCCACAGCCAGTTTCACGGTCAGGCCAGGTTTGTCGATGGCGAGGATGCCTCCGGCTCCGACGACGAGGTCGGCCAGTCCGGGCGGCATCTCTCCAAGGCAGAGCGCAAACGCCTGAAGAAACTGGCCCGCATGAGCCGGGCGGCCTGACCGCTTTGACGGCGGCCTGGCCGTGACCGATAGTGCTGCCGACACCGGAGTTTCCTCATGACAGTCCGCACTCGATTCGCGCCCAGTCCGACCGGCTACCTGCACATCGGCGGAGTCAGAACGGCCCTCTTCAACTGGCTCTTTGCCCGCCAGCGAGGCGGCCAGTTCATCCTGCGGATCGACGACACCGACGTGGCGAGAAATGTCGACGAGGCCCTCGAGCCGATTCTCTCAGGCCTGAAGTGGTTGGGGATCGACTGGGACGAGGGGCCGGGGGTGGGCGGGCCGCACGCCCCCTACTTTCAGTCGCAGCGAGCGGATCGCCACCGCGCTGCCGTCGACACCCTGCTCGCCTCGGGCCACGCCTACCGGGACTTCGCCACACCCGCCGAACTCGACGAGGAACGCAAGGCGGCGCAGGCGGCCGGAAAGCCCTTTCTGTATAGCCGCACGTTCGCCGCCTTCAGCGAGGCCGATGCGTCGCGGTTTACTGCCGAAGGCCGCCAGAGCGTGGTCCGCCTCAAGATGCCACGGTCGTCGTCGCTGGTGATCGACGACGCCGTCCGCGGACGGGTCGAATTCGCCTGGGAGCGGGAACAGGACCATGTCATCCAGCGGGCCGACGGCTCCTGCCTTTACCATCTGGCCAGCGTGGTGGACGACCACGACCTCGAGATCACGCACGTGATCCGCGCCGAGGAGCATCTCTCCAACACGCCCCGGCAGGCATTCATCGCCCTCTCGCTCGGCTACGAACTGCCAGCGTATGCCCACCTGCCGCTGGTGGCGGAACCGGGCAGCCGCACCAAGCTCAGCAAGCGGAAGCTCGCACAGTATCTGAAAAACCCCGACTTCAAGCAGGTGGCCGAGCATGGCACGCGGATCGCCGAGCGGATCGGGCTCACGGCGGACGCCGACACCTTCAACCCCGTGATCGTCGACTTCTACCGCGAGGTGGGCTACCTGCCATGGGCGATCGACAACTATCTCGCGCTGCTCGGCTGGTCGTACGACGACAAGACGGAGTTTTTCTCCCGTGATGAATTGGTCAGCCGCTTCACGCTGGAGCGGATCAACTCGTCGCCGGCCAGCTTCGATCCCAAGAAGCTTTGGGCCGTTCAGGATCACTTCATGCATGAACTCTCCGTCGACGGGAAGCTGGCGTTCATGCTCCCCTTTCTCATCTAGGCAAAGCTGGTGACGGAGCCCGTGTCGGCGGAGGCTGCGGCCACCGTGCGGCGGGTGATCGAGGCCTCGGGCGATCGGCTGAAGGTGGGGGGCGACATCCTCGCCTACGCCGACTTCTTTCTCGTCGACGAACCGCCTCTGGACGAGGCCGCTGCGAAGCAGCGGCTGGCAAAGCCGGGGGTGCGTGATCTTGTGACGACGTATGCCGCCGCACTCCAGACGGTTGATCCATTCGAGCCAGCGCCCCTCGAGGAGGCGCTGAAGCGGGTGGTGGAGGAGGCGGGCGTCAAGGCGGGTGACCTCGTGCATGCGGTTCGCGTGGCGGTGACGGGCAAGACCGTGGGCCCAGGGCTCTACGACTGCCTCGCGATCCTCGGCCGGGACCGCTCATTGGCCAGGATCGAGAAGGCGATCCCGCTGTGCGGGTAGTCATGGTGCTTGCGCTGGAGGCGGCCAGTGGGCCGCGGCGGCCTTGAGATGCTCTGTGCTGCTCGCCGTCGTCTTCATGGGCACGTGTGCGGCACTCGCCAGCCATCACACGCTGGCAGCGGAGGAGGGGCCGCGGGCCGTCGACCTGGGCACCGACCGCGACGCCTTCACGCCAAACACCCATACGGTCGCCCCGGGCACGGTCCTCACTGAGTCGTCCTATGTCTTCATCGATAATCCGTTCGGGCTCCCCACCAACAACTATCCAGAGCTGCTGATCCGCATGGGCGGCAACGACTGGTTCGAGTGGCGGTTCGGCGTCAACTACGGTGTCGGCTCCCAGGGCAATATCGTGACCAGCGTGGAGGTGGGTGAAGGCCCGCTGAAACGCCGATCTCTCTATGAATCGAGTGTGCTCTACGGCTTCAAGGCGGACGTCTCCGACCAGGAGGGGCTCCTGCCGGAAAGTTGCTTCATCATGGAAGGCTCGACACCGACCTATGGCGATGTGTTTGGCACGGTGCCGGTGGCAACCTATGTGGCCGGCTATGAACTGCCCGCCGGGTGGAAGCTCGACGCCGCCCTCCGCTATGCCTATTCCCAGGGCGTGCTCAGGTGGTTTGATCGCTGGAGTCCGTCCGTTGTCCTCCGCGTGCCCGTGACGAGCCGCTGGGAGGTGCATGCCGAATATTTCGACACGTTCACGCCTCGCCGAGTGATCGACGTGAACCGGGCGTTCTTCAGCCCCGGCACCCACTACATGCTGACGAAAAACTTCGAAATCGGACTGCGGGTCGGCTGGGGCGTCACCGACGCCGCGGCCCCGTTCTTCTCCGACGCCGGCTGCGGCTTTCGGTGGTGATTCAGACGCAGCTTTTGCCGCATCCCTACGCACCGGCTACAGTTTCCGCTTTCCTCTTTTCGCGTTTCGCTTTTCCTGGAGTCCCCCGCATCATGCCGCTGCTCGTCGTCGGAAGCATCGCCCTCGATTGCATCGAAACCCCCACCGCCAAACGTGACGATGTGCTAGGGGGATCGGCCGTCTTCTTCTCCTATGCCGCGAGCTTCTTCTCGCCGGTGCGGATGATCGGGGCGGTGGGCGAAGACTGGCCGCAGCAACACACCACACTGCTCGAGACCCGCGGGATCGACACGTCTGGTCTGCAGACGATTCCCGGCGGCCGCACCTTCCGCTGGCGGGGCCGCTACCTCCCCAACATGAACGACCGGGAGACGTTGGAGGTGCACCTGAACGTCCTGGGGGAATTTCAGCCCAAGCTCAACAGCACCCACCGCGACTGCCGCTTTCTGTTTCTCGGCAACGCCTCGCCGGTGGTGCAGCTGAGCGTGCTCGACCAGGCCAAGGGGGCCGAACTGACCGTGGCCGACACGATGGACCTCTGGATCAATATCCAGCGGGATGAGCTGGGCCAGTTGTTGAAGCGGATCGATGGGCTGGTGCTCAACGACTCCGAGGCCAAACTCCTCGCCGGGGATGAGAATCTCGTCCGGGCCGGGCGGGCCGTGCTGGCGATGGGCCCGAAGTTCGTGGTCATCAAGAAGGGTGAGCACGGCGCGATGTTCTTCAGTGAGCATGAGATGTATGTCATGCCCGCGTTCCCGACGCCCACCGTCGTCGATCCGACAGGTGCCGGCGACAGCTTCGCTGGCGGAATGATGGGCCATCTGGCCTCCCTCGGCCGGTTCGACGCCCAGGCCCTCAAGGAGGCCCTGGCCTACGGAGTCGTCACGGCCAGCTTTACCGTTGAGGACTTCAGTCTCGACCGGCTCGCCGGGCTCAGCCGCCACGACCTCGACCACCGGCTGGCCGAATACCGCAAGATGCTCTCGTTTTAGGACTGAACGAGCGTTCAGAAAAAGCTCTTGCCAATCGCGACCCGACCCGATACTATACTCACGTTCAGTGTTCGTTTTCGAGGCAACTCGCTCGATTTATGGTGGCGATGCAACCACCCCGACGATGTGCCGGGAAACGCGGGAGGCAGACGTCATGGTGTTGGCAGTAGGAGAGAATGGCCGGATGTCAAAGGCAAATAAAACCGAATCGGGCAAGAGCGAGGGCAAGAGCGTCAAAGGACGTGCCGGCACTGCGGCACCGTCATTTCTCGACGGCCATCCGTTGCTGAAAAACACCCTCGCCCAGATTGAAAAAGAGTTTGGCGAAGGATCGATCATGCCGCTCGGCGCCGAGCGACAGAAACAGATCGAAGGCATCTCCAGCGGCAGCCTGTCAGTCGATCTGGCGCTAGGCGGGCGAGGCTTTCCCCGCGGACGCATCATCGAGGTGTTCGGCCCCGAGTCGAGCGGCAAGACCACGCTCGCGTTGCATGCCGTCGCCGCAGCCCAGCAGGCCGGCGGCATCGCGGCCTTCATCGATGCCGAGCATGCGCTCGACCCCAGCTGGGCAAAGAAGCTGGGCATTTCACTGGAGAGTCTGCTCGTGAGCCAGCCGACGAGCGGTGAGGAGGCGCTGCAGATCGCGGAACTGCTGATCAAATCGAATGCGGTCGACATCATCGTGATCGACTCCGTGGCGGCACTCGTGCCCCAGAAGGAACTCGACGGCGAGATTGGTGATTCGTTCGTGGGCCTGCAGGCCCGGATGATGAGTCAGGCCATGCGGAAGCTCACCGGCGCGATCGCCAAGAGCAAGACGACCGTGATCTTCATCAACCAGATCCGCGAGAAGATTGGCGTGATGTTCGGCAGCCCTGAAACGACCCCTGGCGGCCGGGCGCTCAAGTTCTATTCCTCGTGCCGCGTTGATGTGCGTCGCATCGGCACGCTTAAGGACGGCGAGGACGTGGTCGGCCAACGGGTGCGTGTGAAGGTGGTCAAGAACAAGGTCGCCCCGCCTTTCCGCGTGGCGGAGTTTGACATGATGCATGCCAACGGCATCAGCACCGAGGGCGACATCCTCGACCTTGCCGTCGTGGCAAAGCTCATCGACAAGACGGGCACGTGGATGCGATTTGGGGAGATCCACCTCGGGCAGGGCAGAGAGAAGGCCCGGCAGTTCCTCAAGGACAATCCGGCCGTTGCGCTGGAATTACGGGAAAAGATCCTGGCCAACAAGGACACCGTCATCGCCATTGAG